>ENA-OZAJ01000731-OZAJ01000731.1-human-gut-metagenome-genome-assembly--contig:-NODE-731-length-14999-cov-5.215605_pt1 | contig 14999 bp, 13 predicted proteins | sample MGYA00243301_ERZ653499 | MGnify/ENA primary metagenome ERZ653499 (study PRJEB26926, sample SAMN06165039) | human gut metagenome | biome: ENVO:00009003; feature: ENVO:2100002; material: ENVO:00002003... | reverse complement strand
GACATATAATATACTTTTTCATTATTTTTTAATGTTACCGGAAGTTTTGTTTTTGCATTTTTAACTGCAAACATTTCTCGGTTAAAACTCACATATACTGACGAAATATATCCGGTATAATTTTTTCCGCCTTTACTTATATTGATTTTATACCAATAAGGGTTATTTAGCCAGCGCGTTCCGAAAGCTACATTTGTCACAACACCGCCGGTTACGGTGACTGCATCATTTTTATCCAACGTAACTACTGTACTATACTCAGTACTTGGTCCTTTTCGAACATTTACTGCCGAAGTCACACGGGCATATTTAGATGCATTATATCCCAAGGTTATCGAATTTCCATCTGACGGCATATTGTTGTATACCGGTATGACAAAAGTTTTTGCCAATGATGCTATTCCTAAAGATTTATATGCATCCGCTGTATATGAAGCTTCAGATGCAGCACCATAAATATTTGTCATATACTGATGTGTATACAACGGATATTTGGAATTGTTATTTACATTGAACCTTTGAAAATACGTGGTATTCTGACCGCAGTTAATATATTTTTCACCAATGTACTGTGCTCCGCCTACTATAGATTTGAACGGCGTATTCCATGGCCTCTGATATGTCTTTCCTGAACTTGCCCATGCTAATCCGTTTGCAATAGGGTTTGCCCCTGATGATGCTCCTATATTATAAAAATTATAAATACCTGCATATTTTTTTGAATATGTACCTGAAATGCTTCCGCTTGCTCCCATTCCTGCATACGTTGGATTACGTCTTGTTCCTATTTCCTGAAGTATTTTTGACGCTATGTAATAAGCACTTACTTTTGCCTGATATGCCGCATCTATAATCTGTTTGGAATAAAGTATACTTGATTTGATAGGTTTTCCTGCTGTAGTTAGGTATACGATATTTGTGTTATACATAAATGAGCCTTGAAGAATTGCCTCTACTCCTGCCTGCGTCTGAGTCGCTGAGTCAAAAGACAGCTGCTCAAACATATAAATATGTTCATCATCCAAAAAATTTCTCGGGTCCATAAAATATGCCACACAGTTTTGAGACGCCGACACCCAGCTTCCTCCATCTTTCGGAATATATGTTCCGGTCGCCACATTATAATCTCCATAGTTATTAGATTTCAAGTATCTGCTGAACGCATTTTCTATAAGACTTTTATCATCTGAAGACTCATTTAATACTGCCGTATTAAAATCAATTCCTGTTTTATATGGAACAAATTTCCAATTAGGGTATTTGTTATGCAGACTCCGAAGATAAGGTTTATAGCTCTCCGGAAAACCACTTATGCTTTGCTCAAAAGCATTAACTGCCGCTTCTGTACGTTTTGGAACTGTCATATAAACAGTACAAAGCAAAACTGTCATAACTGCCGTCATAACTATTGCTGTAACTTTACATATTAAATTATTATATCCAAATAATCTTCTCATTATAGTATCTCCGTATTTTCTCTAAAAGCCCTCTTACCTGCCAAATGTTTCTGTCTGTGCGTCTGTCTCGACGATACCGCGGTCTTATTTTTGCTCTATATGCGGATTTTTACTCCCTTTGTACCTCTTTTTCCAACTTTAAGCTTTCTAAGGTCAACTTTCTTTCCCTTATATTCTACCACTTCATTATCACCTATATCAAGAAGGTAAACTTTGGAAACAAAGTCATCTTCATTTAATTTAATCCCCTTTACTCCAAGCGTTGATTTTCTCATTTCCGGAACTTCTTTTATTGGGAATCTTAAAAATATTCCGCTCTCTGTCTGCAATACAAGAATTTCTCTTGTATATTGAAGTTCTGTTTCCGGTGACTGTACATCTTCTGCCATGCTCATCGCATCAAATTCCATCTGTTCAAAATCTAACGGTTCAAAGTCATCTGAACCTCCGGTAAGCATTACCGGCATTTCCGGTTCGTCCACTGCAGCTTCTCTTACTGAAACTCTTGTTATTTCAACGGAAACCAATTCATCTCCCGCTCCGAGTTTAGTTGCTGCTACTGTCTTTCTGTTAGTCTCAAATTCACTTCCGTCTACAAGCTTTATCATTCCATGCTTTGTAGTAAAGAGAATTTTTTTGCCTTTAAGCATATCAAAGCTATAAAGTGCAACAATACTTTCGCCTTCACTGCTGTAATTGCCAAGATTATCAATAGGCACGCCTTTTTCTCTGACTTTTTTGAGCGGGATTCCCGCAACTTTAATCTGATGAACATTTCCATTATCCGTAAAAATACAGATTGTGTCTGTGTTCATGCAATTAAAATAATATTTATTTTCTTTTTTCACCGAATCAATATTTCTGTCAAACGCTGCCGGCTCTAAAAGTTTAGCATATCCGAATTTGTCCTGAACAAACACTACTTCCTGCTCTACAAAAGCATTCTCATCAAATACAGCTTCCTTTCCATCCTCTATAACGGTTCTTCTCGGAAGAGAATACTCTTTCTTAATTGCCAGCAAATCTTTTTTAATAGTCTTGGTCATAATTCTCTTGCTTGCAAGAATATCCTCATACTCTGCTATTTTGTTTGCCAGTTCTTCATATTCTTTCTGCAACGCAAGAATTTCAAGACCTATTAACTTTGAAAGACGAAGCTCTAATATTGCCTGAGCCTGACGTTCCGTAAAAGAAAGATTTCCTGCAAGAATCTCCGATTCGGGATTTTTAAATTTGATTCCGTCAGTTTTGCCATGTACAAGACACTCCTTAACCTGTTTTTGGCTTTGGCATCCTCTGATAATTTCAATAATCAAATCAATAATATTTGTCGCTTTTATGAGACCTTCTTTTATTTCTTTCTGCTCCAGAGCCTTATTAAGCAGTGTGGTATATTTACGTCCGGCAAGTTCATACTGGAAATCCACGTTGTGCTTAATAATGCTCTTAAGTCCCATTACTTCCGGTCTGCCGTCTGCTATTGCAAGCATATTAACACCAAAAGTATCCTCCAGCTTAGTCTTTTTATAAAGCATGTTTTTAAGTTTATCTATGTCTGCACCTTTTTTCAGCTCCAGTATAATTCTGATTCCGTTTTTGTCTGATGCATTGGAAATATCCGTGATGTCATTTGTCTTCTTTGTCTCTACCAAATCTACCACGTCTGACATAAACTTACCGATTCCTGCACCTATCATAGTATATGGAATTTCTGTTATGACAAGTTTATCCTTCTCTCTGCCTTTTCCTTTTTCAAAAACAAGTTTTCCGCGAAGTTTTAATTTTCCGGTTCCCGTTTCATAAATATCTTTTATGTCAGACTTGTTTGCCACGATACCGCCCGTAGGAAAATCCGGTCCCGGCATAATATCCAGCAATTCTTCTGTTGTGATTTTTTCATTTTCCATATATGCAATAACCGCATCAATAACTTCACTTAAATTGTGAGTCGGAATGTTTGTAGCCATACCTACTGCAATTCCCTCTGCACCATTTACAAGCAGGTTTGGAACTCTGACCGGAAGAACTGACGGCTCTTTTTCCGTCTCATCAAAATTCGGAACAAAGTCTACTACATTTTTATCCAAATCGGCAAGATATACATCCTGTGTAAACTTTTTCAATCTTGCCTCTGTGTAACGCATTGCCGCAGCTCCGTCACCTTCAATTGAACCGAAGTTTCCGTGACCGTCAACAAGCGCCATGCCCTTTTTAAAATCCTGTGCAAGCACTACGAGCGTATCATAAATTGAGCTGTCGCCGTGCGGATGGTATTTACCCATTGTGTCTCCGACAATACGCGCCGACTTACGATGCGGTTTATCATAATTAAGCCCCAGCTGCTCCATTGCATAAAGCACACGCCTCTGAACCGGCTTTAATCCGTCTCTGGCATCAGGAAGTGCTCTGGCACATATTACGCTCATCGCATAATCTATATAGCTCTTCTGCATTACTTCAGAATATTCTGTTTTTATAATCTGTTCCGCCATTTTTTTCTCCTAAATATTTTGTAAAGGTCGTTGCGCCATTTACATCAATTACATTTATTGTTTATTTTCTATAAATATCTATCTCGCTTTATTTGATATTAAATATCAAGGTCTGCATCTGTTGCGTGAGTATAAATAAAATCACGTCTCGGTGCGACTTCACTGCCCATGAGCATACTTGTAACCTCTGACGCCATTTTTGCATCTTCGATTTCTACCTGCTTCAAAATTCTTGTACTCGGATTAAGCGTTGTCTCCCACAACTGTTCAGGATCCATTTCACCCAGACCTTTATACCGCTGAAGCGTAAATCCTGTATGAGTCTTTCTATACTTATCAAGCGCCTTGTCATCATACAAATATTCGCCCTGTCCTTTTTTCGGAACAACTTTATATAATGGAGGTGTGGCAATGTAAATATGCCCGTGTGTAATAAGTTCCGGCATAAATCTGTAAAAAAACGTAAGCAACAGCGTATCAATATGCGCCCCGTCAACATCCGCATCAGTCATCAGAATAATCTTATGAAATTTAAGCTTGTCAATGTCAAAATCATTTCCGTATCCTTCAGAAAATCCGCAGCCAAATGCATTAATCATAGTTTTAATTTCTGCATTTGCCAAAACCTTGTCCATAGACGCTTTCTCTACGTTAAGAATCTTTCCTCGAATCGGCATAATCGCCTGAGTTTTTCTGTTTCGGGCACTCTTTGCAGAACCGCCGGCAGAGTCACCTTCGACAATAAATATTTCACATTCTTCCGGCTTTCTGCTCTCACAGTTTGAAAGTTTACCATTACTATCAATGGAAAACTTGCTCTTAGACAGAAGATTAGTCTTCGTTCTCTCTTCTGCTTTTCGTATCTTAGCTGACTTTTCAGCACATCCTATTACATTTTTTAATGTTTCTAAATTTTTATCAAAATAAAGCGTGAGCTGTTCTCCTGCAATATTTTTTGTTACTTTCTCAGCATCAGGATTGTCAAGCTTTGTCTTTGTCTGTCCTTCAAATCTAGGGTCCGGATGCTTAACTGCCACAACTGCCACAAGTCCGTTTCGAACATCGGCACCGGTAAAGTTATTGTCCTTTTCCTTTAAAATGCCTAGTTCTCTTGCATACTGATTAATAGTCGCCGTCAAAACTGATTTAAAGCCTGTGATATGCGTTCCGCCTTCCTGCGTGTATATGTTGTTACAAAAGCCTGAAATACTTTCCGTAAACTCGTTTATATACTGAAAAGCTACTTCAACTTCTATTCCGTCCTGTTCATTCTTAAAGTAAATAATATCCGTAACTTTTTCTTTTTCTTTATCCATATCAGAAATAAAAGCTTTTATTCCGTTTTCCTCGTGGAATGTTACAATTTCCTCTTCGCCCACTCTTTTATTTTCAAATATAATTGTAAGCTCTGAGTTAAGATATGCCGTTTCGTGAAGTCTGCTTTTGATAGATTCTGCTTTAAAATATGTCTTCTCAAAAATTTCTCCGTCAGGGAAAAATCTTACTATAGTACCTGTGTCATTCTTTCGGCACTTTCCTGTTTCTTTAAGGTCATAACATACCTTACCCTGCTCATATCTCTGGTTGTAAATTTTGCCGTCTCGTTTGACATCAACTTCAAGCCACAGCGACAGGGCATTTACTACGGAAGAACCAACGCCGTGAAGTCCTCCGGAAATTTTGTAATTGCCGCCACCGAACTTACCTCCTGCATGAAGTGTTGTAAATACGACTTCCACCGCCGGTCTTCCGACCTGTTCATTCAAATCTACCGGAATACCTCGTCCGTTATCCTCTATAGACGCAGAACCGTCTTTTTCCAGCGTAACTTTAATCTCTGAGCAGTGTCCTGCCAAATGTTCATCTACCGCATTGTCAACAATTTCATATATTAAGTGGTTAAGTCCCTTTGTTCCGACACTTCCTATATACATTCCGGGTCTTTTTCTTACCGGATCAAGTCCTTCCAAGACCGAAATACTATTACCATCATAATTATTGTTCGCCATTATAATTATTTCTCCCATCTGATGCTGTTTGTTATATATCTGATAATTCTTAATTTGCGCTTTTATTTCCTTTGAAAAATCCTGAGCCGAAATGTTTTCTAAGCAGCCTGTCCTCATTTTCAAAGTGTGCATAATCATTAAGTCTTTCAATATGATATGTGTCCATCTCTTTATCATACATAATTTCGGAAATACTGCAATTCTCCAGCTGTCTTCCGTAAGTAAGCCACTTGGCTGGCTCTGCTCCTACAATTCCCGTAAGCAGCGCTCTGATTGCCCCGCCGTGAGTTACAACACACACATTTTCGTAATTTTGTGTTGTAATATCCTTAATTGCCGCAAATACTCTCTCAAAAACCATCCGGCTGTTTTCACCGCCCGGATATGGAATATCTTCTTTCATCAAAGCTCTTTCTGCTAAAAAATCTTTAAATTTCTCTTTTAATACCGAATTTTCAAGTCCGGTAAGTTCACCGAACTCTGCCTCTCTTAATCTGTCGTCATAAAATCTCGGCTTGTCCAAATATTTATTTATAATGTCCGCTGTCTCCGCTGCTCTCATCAAATTGCTCGAGTAGACAGCTTGTATTCCATAACTTTTAAGGCGTGCACCTGTAAGCTCTGCCTGTTCTCTACCCTCCGGTGACAGTTCAACATCAACATTACACAATTTGCTATTTTGTCTGCCATGTCGAATCAAATAAATATTCATAGCTGCTCCTTTTCCATATATAAAATTATTATTTTCTAAAATCTATATATTTTAAATTATCCTGCGGTATCGTTTATTCTTTTATCAGGTATTGAATCATCCCCGGACCAAGCCTATCCGTAGGTCTGGGATTAAATCCGTATTTTTTATAAAAATCTTCTCTTCCCTTTGCACACATTAAATCAAGCATAATCTGCGTTCCCGGAATCTGTATTTCCTCCACATAGTCAATCAAACTTTCAATAATCATCTGACCTACACCTTGTCCCTGATATTCAGGTATAACAATCAAATCCTGTATATAGCAGATAACTGCCCCATCACCGACAAGTCTTCCCATTCCAACCGGCTTACCTTCATCATATGCGGTAACCGTCAAAATACTTCCTGCAATTGCTCTCTGTGCCTGCTCGTCTGTCAGTGGTTTCCAGCCTACCGATTCTCTCAAATATAAATATGTACAAAAATCTAATTCATTATCTTTTAAAAACATTTTTTACCAACTTTATACTTAGCGCCATTTTAACTAATATATTATACTATATATTGGGGGGTTCTTCAAGATTTATCGCAAATAATTGTGGTTGTGGTTGTGAGGTTGTGTTGTGAGTTGTAAGTGTTGTTGTGGTAGTTATCAAATGTAAAATTAATTGTATTATTTATGATTTATTTTTATAAATTTAATGAAACTCTTTCCATTCATTTTTCATATCTCTTTGGCAATAATAAAAATGGGTGATTTATTTTGAAAAAATATATTGAATTAATTTACAGAATTGTTTTTATAATTATAAGCGGAATCGGCATCGGTATTCATTTTAATATCAATGACGGCGATTACAATGCACATGAATTTAGTTTTTTTACTATACAAAGCAATATTTTCTGCTTTGTAATGATGTGCATTCTTTTAATAAAATATTTTGCTGGAAAAGATATAAATTCCAAAGCTTTGATGTATTTTAAGGGTATGTCTTTATCTGCTATTCTATGCACATTTCTTGTGTATCATTTTGCAGAATGCCGTTTTAAATATCCTATTTATACAACAGGGCTTATCGGAATCCCATTAAAAAGTTTCCTTGCTCATTATGTTGTTCCTTTTATGTTTATACTGGACTGGATTATATTCCAACCCAAAGGTTATTTTAAATGGTGGCACATTTTCGGCTGGCTTGCTTTTCCGCTAATGTATTTTTTATGTTTTATAACAAGATGTGGCTGCAATGATGCGTCCGCATTTACTAATGTTGAAAAATATCCTTATTATTTTCTCGATTATGAAACATTGGGTGTTACAACTTTTTGTAAATATATACTTGTAATGCTTGTTATAATGATTTCACTGAATATTTTGATTATATTGCTTGATAAGTTTATGTTTCGTATTTCAAAGAAAAGGAACTGACACCTGATATGCCCCTTATCTACTCAAGTGGCTTCACATCAAAGTGTAGTTCCTTTATCTTTTGCTGTTTTATTTATTATATTCTAATTGTTGCTTTTTGAAATCTTCCAAACTTATTCCAAGTTTTTCTGCTGCTACAGTTTCAGTTATAACTCCATCATTTACTAAACCAAAGAGCATCTCAAGTTGTCCTTCTTCACGCCCAATTCTCTTTAATCTCTCAGATTCAAGTTCCAATACTTCTCCACGCATAACTCCACCTATCCTTTCCTTTATGGTCTTTTCCCTGCTGACCATATAGTCTGATATCCTAACTATCAAGTCGATAAGATTAGTGTACAGCTCTGATTTTTCTTCCAGCGAAGATAATTTATCAAGTTCATATCTTATTGTTTCAAACTCTCTGACAAAAGCCTCTAACTTCTCCGGTTCGTTCTCTATCTCACTATACATTCCTTCATATCTTATTATATAAAACGGAAGAAACATTAGCAATCTTTTTTCGAAAATTTCGTCTTTTGTGTAATTCTTAACCTTGACTGCAGGCACTTCATACATTACCTTTTCACCATTTGCAAATATTACACGCATACATATCTTATCAGGAGTGCTGGATGTGTGGCGCAGATATATCACACATGTTTTCGGCATATTTATTTCACAGACATCTCCCTTATAATAGGCTTCATCCAATGCTATTGCAAAGTCATACTCAACCAGTCTTAATACTATTCTTCCGTCATAACTGCTCTCGCATTCCATATGATAAAGTTTCTTGCGTATTCGCAGAAATGAATCCGTTACTCTCTTGCCGTTTATCAGCAGATGTTCATTCTGAAGCCTGTCTATTCTCTCATTCTCAGGATAATCCTCATTAAATATTTCGTTAATGACCGGAATGATAAGTTCCGGCATCTTCTCCACTATTGTCCTGAATACATTATCGAAAATTGTTTTGTTAATGTTTCTTTCCCTTTTATTCTCCTTGATAATTCTTTCTTTGTTACTCATACACTTTCCCCTTCGCAATGTTTTTTATGATTGACTATATTTAATTATTACTAAATCTACGTCTCGACTATCATCTTAATGTATTTGATGCGTTGTTTATTGTATGTGTAATATTATCATGGATTCTTTTTCGAGTCAATATAATATTTATACGCTCTCACATATTGTATTTATTCGAAATTATTAAAACAATCGAGCTGGCTGCCTCCTACTTGATATCGCAAGCGTAGTACATTACACACTTCGTGTTCCATGTACTTCCGCCCTGCAAATGCCACCTTGTGCCGGCACAGTGCCGCTTGCAAGGATTTTGCTACAAAAATTTAGTTTCCTCCGCTCTTGACCAATACCCAAAAAGAAGTTTTGAAAATTGTCATTCCAACTTCCAAAACTTCTTTTCCATTATCTTCTATTATTATTCACTTTTAACTCTAAGCACATCGCCCTTATCAAGTTTCATTCCCAAATCTACAAATATCTTCTGCTTTGGATGCGGGCAGCTTTCTATCGGGGTGTATTCCTCATCATACATTGCGGCAACTGTCACTTCTATGTCTTCTCCAGTAGCTTTCATCACTTCGATTTTATCGCCGATTGAGAATTTGTTCTTCTGCTCAAGTTCGTAAAGTGTGTCCTTTGGATTATCACCCACAAGACCAAGATATACATAATCTCTCTCATATACATTATTATTGTATATCTGTGTATTTTCATCAGGCTTTCCGAAGAAAAATCCAGTCGTATACTGTCTGTAAGTACACTGGGAAATCAGAGTTTTGTACTTTTCAATATTTACCTCATATTTTGCAGGGCTCTCAAAATAATCATCTATTGCCATTCTGTATGTTCTTGCAACTGTTGCAACATACAGCGCAGTTTTCATTCTGCCTTCTATCTTGAAACTATCAATTCCCGCATCAACAAGTTCCGGTATATGCTCTATCATGCACAAATCTTTGGAATTGAAAATATATGTGCCTCGCTCATTCTCCTCAACCGGCATATACTGTCCGGGTCTTGATTCTTCAACGACTGCATATTTCCAGCGGCATGGATGTGTGCACGCACCTTTGTTGGCGTCTCTTCCTGTCATAAAACTGCTCAAAAGACAACGTCCAGAATACGAAATGCACATTGCTCCGTGTACAAAAGTTTCTATTTCCAAATCATCAGGTATATTTTCTCTAATTTCTTTGATTTCTCTGATTGACAATTCTCTTGCTGAAACAACGCGCTTTGCACCAAGACTGTGCCAGAATCTGTATGTTCCGTAATTTGTATTATTTGCCTGCGTGCTTATATGCAGTTCCATATCAGGAAGCATTTCTTTTGCTATTGTAAATATAGCCGGGTCTGAAATAATAAGTGCATCCGGCCTTACTTTCTTCAAATCATTGAAATATACCTTCACAGGTTCAATATCGGCATTATGTGCCAAAATATTGGCTGTAACGTACACTTTTACACCGTGTGCGTGTGCAAATTCTACACCTTGTGTCATTTCTTCTATTGTAAAATTCTTTGCCTTTGCTCTAAGTCCAAACACTTCACCGCCGATATAGACAGCGTCTGCTCCGTATTTCACTGCGGTTTTTAAAACTTCCAGACTGCTTGCTGGCACAAGTAATTCAGGTTTTTTCATAAGCTCCTCACTTTTCACATTTTACGGACATCGTAATTCCATCACCGATAGGAACAATTGTTGTTTCCAAAAGCGGATGATTCTTCACAACTTCCATATATTCTCTCATTCTCTTATGTATTGTGCGGTCACGCCTTCTCACCACATACTTTGATTCTATTAAATCGCCTTCCTGCAAAACATTATCGGTAATGAGTACCGCTCCGTTCTTCATAAGACGGATTACATGTGGCAGAAAATTAATGTACTGTGCTTTCGCCGCGTCCATAAAAACAAAGTCAAAGCTTTCGTCCTCAAGCTTTGGCATAATCTCTAATGCATCTCCTTCAAGCATTGTAATCACAGATTCTTTTCCCGCATTTTTAATGTTTTCGCGTGCTGCCGGAATACGCTTATCATAATTCTCGATTGTTGTAATTGATGCATCATTATCAATATATTCGCTCATTAAAATGGCTGAGTACCCTATTGCAGTACCCAGCTCTAATATTCTTTTTGGTCTTTTTACAGACAGCATCACTCTCAAAAAACTTTCCATCTCTTTTCGAATAATCGGCACTAAGTCTTTATGTGCCTGATTTTCAATCTCCTCTAAAACAGTACTGTTTGCTTTTTCGAGAGAATGCATATATGTTACAATTCTTTCATTTACTATCATTCCGGTCTCCATTCTGCTGTCTCATCAGGCAGCATACACGACAATGAAATTTTAGTTTTCAACTAACTCTGCGCTGTAGTCTCTTCTTCCTTTTTATCTTCCTCCGGTCCTGAAGTAATTGTATCAAATATTTCTTCACTTCCCTGAGATGTATTAAAAGTATAAGTTCCCGGTTTTATTTCTTTAACGCTATAAACAAATGACTGCACTCTGAAAACTTTAGAGTCCTTTATGACACGGAACTCCTCAAGCATTTCTCCAAATTCTTTTATGCTTGTTCCATCTTCTACGGTAAAAGTCATATCTGTTCCCGGCTCAGGGTCTACTCCTTCTGTGCTAAACACCTGTGCACCAAAATTGAATGCCGTTGTAGCAAAAACAATCAGCAGCACAACCATTACCACATATTTTAATACTCCGATTGAAACTTTTGCAAATCCCTGCGAGGTTTTTCTATTATCCATATAAATCTCCATTCCGCCACATTTTAACGGCGGTTCAAATAGTAATAAAAGTCTATTTTAAACCAACTTCTGACTATACTACTATATACTGCGCTGTTCACAATATGTCTGCCTTTTGTACCTTGCCTGACTATTCAACCTCCATAATAATAGGCAGAATCATTGGACTTCTTTTCATAGTTTTCCAAAGATATTCTCCAAGACTGTCCTTTATAACCATTTTGATTTTGCCCCAGTCGGCATTTCTACTCTCAAGGCATTCAATCAATGCCTCTGTCACAACATCTTTTGCATGTACTATAAGGTTTTCCGATTCTCTTACATAAACAAATCCTCTGGTAACAATATCCGGTCCTGCAAGAATCTGATTTGAATATTTTTCCAATGTAAGAACAACTATAATAATACCGTTTTCTGCGAGATTCTGTCTGTCTCTAAGTACAATATTTCCTACGTCACCTACACCAAGACCATCTACCAAAACAGAGCCTGCCGGAACTTTTCCGACAACCTTTGCTGCTTCTTTATCTACGCTTAATACATCTCCTGACTCGAGAAGAAAAACATTCTCTTTAGGAACTCCCATGCTCTGTGCAAGTTCTCCGTGCTTCTTCAAATGTCTGTACTCACCATGAACAGGAATTGCAAATTTAGGCTTAACCAAAGAATACATTAATTTAATTTCTTCCTGACATGCATGTCCCGATACGTGTGTATCCTGAAAAATAACCTCTGCTCCCTTCATGTAAAGCTCATTAATTACCTTCGATACGGCTTTTTCATTTCCCGGAATAGGAGTTGAGCTGAATACTATAGTATCGCCCGGCTTAATTTGTACTTTTCTATGAATTGATGCGGCCATACGGGATAATGCAGCCATAGACTCACCCTGACTTCCGGTTGTAATAAGAACAAGCTGGTCGTCTGTGTAATTCTTCATTTCTTCAATACTTATAAGCGTATTATCAGGAATCTTAAGATAGTCAAGTTCCTTTGCAACAGAAATAATATTTACCATGCTTCGGCCTTCAACTATAACTTTTCTGTTATATTTGCAGGCTGTATTAATAATCTGCTGAACCCTGTCTACATTAGACGCAAACGTAGCAATAATTATTCTGCTCTTCGTATGCTCAGCAAAAATGTGCTCAAAAGTGCTGCCCACCGTACTCTCCGAAGGTGTAAATCCCGGTCTTAAAACATTGGTGCTGTCACACATAAGTGCAAGAACGCCCTTCTTTCCAAGCTCACTGAATCTACACAGATTAATAGCGTCGCCAAATACCGGTGTATAATCCACTTTAAAGTCACCGGTATGAACAATAATGCCCTCCGGTGTGTGAATTGCGAGTGCTGCCGCATCTGCAATGCTGTGATTAGTTCTTATAAATTCTATTCTGAAGTCGCCAAGATGTATACTCTGTCCAAATTTTATTACTTTTCTTTTGACAACATTCAAAAGAGCGTGTTCCTCTAATTTGCCTTCAATGATTCCCATTGTAAGCTTTGTACCGTATACAGGAACATTTATTTCTTTAAGTACATACGGAAGTGCTCCTATATGATCTTCGTGCCCGTGAGTAATTACAAATCCTTTAATCTTATCTATATTTTCTTTTAAAAAAGTTATGTCAGGAATTACGCAGTCAATTCCCAGCATTTCATCATCCGGAAATGAAAGACCGCAGTCCACAACAACAATACTGTCATTGTATTCAAAGGCAGTCATATTCATTCCTATCTGTTCCAATCCTCCCAGCGGAATAATCTTAATTTTTGAGTTGTCATTCATTCTTGTCAAGTTTCCTCCTAATATTCTTTATTTTCCGTTCAAACACAATTGTTCTCATAATAAAGAGAAAAACCGTTTGGTTTCTCTCTTTACTTTTGCTAATGCCCGAAAACTTAGTCTTCACTGGTGATATCTACGTCTTCAAGAAGTTCAGAAAAAATTTTTCCTATGTATTCAAGTTCCGCATCTTCATCAACCATTTCAAAAACAGCTTCTTCATCTTCGTCATTAGATATGTCTTTTAAAATATAAGCATCTGCTTCATCACTCTCGTTGTCATCTGTTACGAGAATGTAATTTACGTTGTTAATTCTTGTCTCTTCGAGGACGAACATTTCAATTTCATTGCCGTCATCATCTGTAAAAACAATCTTTTCTTCCATTTCAATTTCCAGTCCTTAATTTTTCATTCATATAGTCTTCTAAAATTATAGTTGCCGCAATCTGATCGACATACTTATATCGGTCTTCTTTTTTGATTCCTGCATCATCCATAATTTCATATGCTTCTACTGTCGTAAGTCTTTCATCTTGGAAAACTATGTCTCTGCCGGTACGCCTTTTGAGCATTTCAGCAAAATCTTTTGTTTTGTCTACACGCTCACCTTCAGTGCCGTCAAGCATAACGGGATAACCCAGTACAATTTTTTCTATTTCATACTGTTCAATCAATGCCTCAATGCGTGCCAGTGTCTTTCTCAACTTTTTTGGCGAGTCCCGTCGAATAATTTCAACTCCCTGTGCCGTAATTCCCAATGGATCAGTCACTGCAACTCCAACTGTCTTAGACCCGAAATCCAATCCCATAATACGCATGGCATACCTTTCCTGCTGACAATTGTCAGCTCTGCGGTGCAAACATTTCAAATGTTTATCTTGTGTTTGACCGTTCTCTTTTCTGTATTATTTTAATTTGTTATTAATATAATATTTGACAGTTTCTTCAATCAGCTCATCACGCTCTACTTTCATAATAAGACTTCTTGCATTCTTGTGGCTTGTAATATAAGTAGGATCTCCGGACATAATATATCCGACAATCTGATTTACAGGATTGTATCCCTTCTCAGACAATGCCCCATATACCTGCTCAAGAATCTCTTCTACGCCTAATTTTTGTTCCTGTGGAACTCTGAAAAACTGTGTATTACCTAAATCGTTCATCTTATCACGTCCTTTTTTCTGCCTTTAAAGGCATTATATACTATCAGTTTAATATAAAACTCACCGAGTGGCAAGCATTATTTCACTACTTATAAAATCTATCAGTTTCACATCTGCAGTTTTGCCACTCAAATCCTCTTCCGATAAAACAGCCGCTTTTATATCTGTCTCTTATACACATCTCCGAGCC
>ENA-OZAJ01000720-OZAJ01000720.1-human-gut-metagenome-genome-assembly--contig:-NODE-720-length-15140-cov-12.000066_pt1 | contig 15140 bp, 10 predicted proteins | sample MGYA00243301_ERZ653499 | MGnify/ENA primary metagenome ERZ653499 (study PRJEB26926, sample SAMN06165039) | human gut metagenome | biome: ENVO:00009003; feature: ENVO:2100002; material: ENVO:00002003... | reverse complement strand
AAGCACCTGAATTGTTCGCCAAGTCGGCCCATGTATATGTAAACTATGCAGAAGCCGAAGTAGAAAAACACTTCAACTTCATCCGCAAGTTTAAAGCAGATGATTTGGCTGACTATCGCCAGTAAACACGCCACTCCGACATCATAACGGTGAAGCGAAAAATAAGGATTAAAAGGGAAGAAGTATCAGTTTCGATACTTTCTCCCTTTTTTCGCATCCCTTTCACAAATTTTGCCGTTCTTTTATAATCTTTTCCGGCTTCCAACGTGTTGGTAGTAAGAAAAAACAAATAAAAGAACCTTGACTTATGAAAGAATTAGAATTAACCAGCAATGCCGCACTGACAGATGTGGTATACGCAGCTGCTTTAAACGGTAGTTCACTGAATGTCAAACTAGTAACAGGAGCTGTTGGCGATGACGAAATCAGAGGACTGATACCCGAAGCAAACCATTATCATGTCACTCACCCGAAAACGAGTGAAGAAATTTTGTTTGAACAGCCATTGGATGCATCTGATAACAAGGTCCCGGTATATGGATTGGGGGCATTGATTCAATCACCCGCTGGTGGTTGTCACGGCACACTGGCAAAAGGAGAAAGCCGCACAGCCACAGCACGTAAAGTGGTTGCTCACGGACCAATGTGGATATATGTTGCCATAGCTGTCGGCATGGATAAAGAAGGTACGGAATCACCTTTCATGGTAGTACAAAGTGCCGGCACGTATGGCTCGGAAAAAACGAACGAAAGTGAAATGATCGGTTATGTAGACGGTCGCATACATGAAATGACTGCCTTGCTGGTACGCCGTGCGCGTCTCGAAGCATTAAATCTGACCGCTATTCGTGTAGGATATAAATATTTATTCGTCGAACCCGGACAGATTGGAAAAGCGAAAGTAAAAGAAGGATAATAAATACCTGAATACAAATGTGTCAAAACTTCCTTCTTATCGAAATCACCCTCGCTACAACTACCTGTGGCGAGGGTGATTTTTAGTTTATGAGCGTTTCGACACGCCCTCTTCTTGCTGTATATTATTCCAAATCCTCCACCGGTAACTCCGTTTCTTTTCTATAGCCCGATGAGGTAAATATAGCAATCAATTCGCCTTTCTCATTCGTTATCTTCACTTCTACAAAAGGAATGCGATGGTGATTAAACACCTCAGCAGCATCTGCATACACATATCCTGATTTCGCAGGACGCAAGAAAGTAATATTAGCTGTCACAGACAGTGTAAGCCGGCGATGACTATTTGCCACGGCAGCAAATGCCAGATCAGCCAGTGTAAACAAGGCTCCTCCCTGGCACACCCCTCCACCGTTGAGATGTCGTTCCGTAACCAACATACGTGCACGCGCATACCCCGGTTTTATTTCCAGCAGCTCCACGCCGGTGCATGAAGCGAACCGGTCTGTCCTCAGAAATTCTTTTAATGTCTGCATATTAACGAATCGTTACCATAGTCGCTCCAAAGCCATATTCGCGGAAAGAAGCATCCTGACTCTGATAATTCTTATACTTATATTTTAATTCTTGCAAGATGGCTTTGCGCAAAACGCCATCGCCCTTGCCATGAATGAAAACAATCTTCTGTCCTTTCTTGCTCTTGTATTCCTCCAGAGTCTTACGGAACACATCAAGCTGATAGTTCAGAATTTCACCATTACTCATGCCGGCAGTAGAATCGAGCAACTCATGGGCGTGAAGGTCTATCTCTACGATATCGCTCTGCGGAACTTTCGCCTCAGGCTTACGTGCCGGAATAACATCAACAGCTTTCTTTGCCAAAAGCGCATCTTTAATATCGTCCGCGTTTAAAAAAGTCTGTCGGGCAGGCATATCATCTTTCACAATATCATAAATTAATGATGGTTCTTCAAAGAATATGCTTTCGCGGAACGTATGGAGTTTATAAAACTTAACCGTATCTATACGAAGCTCCACCGACACGGCAGGCTTTATCATAAAGCTCTTATTATCTTTAAAAGCAAGCACTTGCACTGCCACATGCTCCAGTTCATTTAAAATGCTCTTGTCAAACTCTTCGATATAGAATTTAGTATTCGGCTGCACAGTTCCCCAACTCCGCACACGCCAATTATGACCTTCGGCACAAAGATAAGCAAATGAAAGCGTATAGTTACTGTCATTGATAATATAAGCATCAAAACCGGTGCTCGAAATTGCTTTGATATCTTGTGGAACAAAGGCCAACATTACATTAAGCACATCTCCTCCTTTACGCTCGGCAGCACGATAAGTGATGGGACGTTCGTCTTCCTCTTCTTCCATTGACTTTTTCACGGTCTGCACAGCCCCTTTGGATTTGGCTGCATCAGGCACATCCTTCTGCGCAACAGGTTTGCGCTTTATATTATAATCATCAGCATCTATTACTACACATTCTCTAACAGGCATCGGAATATCAAACCCATCGGCATCTTCCACCAATGCAATGTCTTTTCCCTGAAATCCTGTTACAATACCGCCTCCCACTTCACTGAGAAAACGAACTTTATCTCCTATTTTCATATTGTTTGCTTTTTAGTTTGCACAAATATCGGTACTTTTGCGCAAACTACAAAAGGTTTATTCTAATATACTGTAGACAGCTTTTAAATTAACATGATCCGCACTTATCTTCTCTTTTACCCTCCCCCATTACATGACAACCTTATGAAAAACATTACGGAATACAGCACAATCAATGGTTATCTACCGCATCCATAGAAAGCTTCCTGACAGTTACTTCCCGAACCGCATCCCAATATTTACAATCCAATTCAAAAAAGATAGATGTGTAAGGCAATGTCAAAGCTGTTTTAATGACAACCACCTGATAGAGCTTGCTGACACTATCCAACTTTGAAATCAGTTCTTCGTGAGGAAGAAAAGTCACTTTCTCACTCCCATCCAATACTTTACTTAACGAATTTCTGTATGCCGTCACACCGGGACACAGTTCTTCTGTCAAGGCCAACTGCTCACGATCCTGATATATATGCGCAAAGACATGCTCCGACCGACGAATCCGGTCCATGACAAAAGCGGCAACATTTCCAAAAGTTTCAGGAGCATATAAAGTGATGATACCCGGATCAGCCTGCAAGGGATATGCCATATCTGTAACAACAATCCAATTACGATGCCCCAACAAAGGCAGTTTTTCTTGCAAGCTTTCCTTCCAATCAGCCACCGACGTCTTTTCCGGATGCAGGACATTGCCAGCCTGTTCATGACAGGCCGGCAATATAAGACTGATACAAACCAATAAAAAATACCAATAACGCATTAAATTACCATTTTATAGTTTCGGACTCTCCTGCCGTAAGTTGCTTTTTCTTCGTTTTCACAGTCACATCCCCAATACGAAGGCGTTCAATGCCCAAAGTTCCTCTCAGCACCTCCAATGTGGCTTCACCGTCAGAAATCCGACACATTCCCCATGCGTACCCATTGCTCCAAAAATAGGTTCCGGGAGCAGACGTAAACTGCATTTGTTTATCTACTGCCGAGTAGTGAAATCCACTCAGCGCGATCACACTCGCCCAACTAGCCATTGAACGGGCATAATGATGTCCGCATTCCGGCTCACTGAACGGATTACGCTTGGCACCATCAAAACGGTCACGGATAGAACGGATACAAGTCAATGCCTCATCCGTCATTCCTTCATATATCATACCCACAGCAGCACAATATTCAAATCCGGTCATTACCTCTGCAAAATAGGGGAAGGGCACTTCCAAACGTCCTTTAGGCCACGAAGCCATCAGAAGTCCTGCTTCCTCACCCATTACGTAAGAACGCATATTGTTAAAATGACGGCTGAAATCGGATACATAGTTATATTTCATAATGCTTTCCATAGTTGTATGAATATGCTTTTTGTCTCCCAAATATCCCAACCCGCAAATATGTGCCATATACTGCCCCACTAATTGGTCAACCAGACACCCTTTGCCCAACTGGAAAGCCGGAATTTTATCATCTGCACCTTCCATATTGATGAATTCAAAAGTTTCAGGATCAGTAATGTGATGTTCATAATATTCACCGTTAAACAAATGTTCATCCATCCACCGACTACCCTGTTCAAATAGCCTCCGACACTTCTTGGCAAAAGATTTATCTTTCATAGCCCATGCCATTTCCTCGGCTGCCCGCAATGCCCCCATATACCAAAATCCCATTTGAGGATTAGGGCCAAAATAATTCACATCCATCGTGTTATGCTGCGACCCTTCCATTACTCCATCTTGATTTCCATCCCATCCCTTCTCTGTCCAAGCATAAGAGAGTACTTTTTTAACCTGTCCCCAGTTTTTCCGGAGAAAAGCATAGTCACCCGACAGTTGCCACTCCCGATACATCTTCATGATACATCCCATCTGCCCATCAGCCGCAGCCGAATTTCCTTTTGCAGCTTCCGACAAAGGCAAATCAGCCCGAAAGTTCATCAACCCATTCTCTTTCGTGGCATAGTTAAACTCCACATCGCGCATTGTCTGTGCCAAACCACCGAACAAAAAGGGAGTAGCCATTTCATAATTCCAGACATGAGTACATGACCCTTGACAAGAACCAAAACGATCCATTATTCCTTCCCAACCCATCAAATGACCGCTAGGCAAACGAAATACTGTCTGCGAGCGCAAAGTAGCCAAGTTAAACAGAGCTGCCTCTTTCACTGTTTCAGGATAAGAACTATTCAAAAATGAACGAACAAACAAGAGAGTCTCTTCTTCCAATTGCTTCATACGGGGAATCACCTTCTCGGCCACTTCCCATGCATCAGCAAACTGTCGGCTATAATAATTGCCTACTATGGTAGATGACCATCCTTTACGGTTCGGGAAATTCCAAGTCAGATAAAAAACAAAAGTTTCCGTAGCCTGAGGAGCAATTGTTTTTTTTACTGCCAGAGAAGCCATCGGATCTTCATCTGACGGCTGTTCCCTTTCTACCATAACCCCGTCTTCGCTAAAATCGTCCCAAAAGTTCAAAATGGCATTATTCCATGAATCAGCTTTTGAAGAAGTCCGATAACTTACTTGTCCTGTTGAAGAAGTCACCAAAGCGATTGTCCCCCATGCCGGATCCTGTTTGTCAACTCCTTCGGAGTATAAATAAATACCTTTCCGATTTCCACTTTCCCTGTACTCATTCCTGTTCTTCTCAGCACCTACCGGAATATAATCTCCTTTCCAGTCTGTCCGAAACTTACTGCCGTCTTTCCCAATAAAATTCCTCATAGAGCCACACACGGAAACCTCCAAAGGACTATCCCCGGTATTTGTAACCTCATAGGCAAGCACCGCCACCGGCAACCCGCTGTCATCAGCATTCCCCGGGAGCAATGGGTTGAATCCCTTTATCTTTACAGTAACCGGTAATTCGGCATCCGAAAGATTCACTTGCCCGAACGGGTAAGCCCCATCGAAAGAGGCCTCGGCAAAACGGGGAAAGCCGTGATGGTTAACCGGACGACCTTCATAGTGCAAATATTCATGGCTGTAAAGAGGACCTTCCAACAAAGTCGTCACAGGAATATTATCCTGTGACTTAACATAAATAGAAAAGAAAGGAGCATTATTACCGGTAGTTACCGTGCTATATTTCTTCCCCGGAACATTCATTATTTCCCAATCACGCAACTCTCCTCTTCCACCAAGAGATACGGTACCTGTTCCTATTCCGCCTAAAGGAAGAGCTATCTGAAACAAATGCTCCTTATCATAATGCTTCAACACAGGCCAATCAGACGGTTTCCATTCCTGAGCAGACAATGAGCCCGCTGCCAAAAGAGCCAACAAGCTCCATTTCTGTAAATGTGTAATCATATATATTTAATTTTATCTATTACCAATTAGGATTTTGAGTTAAATTAGGATTTTTATCTCTTGCTGACTGAGGAATCGGCCACAGATAATGTTTTTGCGGATCGAATGTGCGTTCCTGCCCAAGGAATTTTTCCTGAGTATAGTCTCCGATAGCAGTATGCTCATCCTTATTGATACCATATCCGGGTTGATTCAATACAACTTCTGCCGTTTTCCAGCGCAAAATATCAAAATAACGCTTATGTTCACCAACAAATTCATGCCTTCTTTCTTCCCTGATAATAGTACGCATCCGTTCCTGATTTCCAAGTTGACTGTCAACTCCGGGCAAACCGGCACGCTTCCTGACCTGATTGACCGCCCATACTATTTCTGCATTATGCGGCTCATATTCGTTCAAAGCCTCTGCATAAATCAACAATGTTTCCGCATAACGATACAAGCTGAAATTCGTCCATGAAGCATCAACTTTATTCAATTCCAAATCATTATATTTCAAATACATATATCCCGTTATTCCGCCACCCTCATTATTAATGCGTTCCGGATTATTATAAGCCGGATGAGGCATATACGGAGTATAACTTCCATCCGGTCTGAGAATATCCACCCCCGGTAACATAAATGTTTTCTTCAAGCGCGCATCCCGGTTCTCCCATGGGTGATCCATATCATACAAAGAGGATTCATAAATAGTCTTTCCATCAGTCATCTCATACGAATCAACCAAATCTCGTGTCGGGCAAAAACTAGCCCATCCTTGACCTGTCACCCCAACTCCCGATGGTGAACATAACACAGGCAACATATGCGTCAATTCATCCTCCATATACTGATGGGCAAGAATAACTTCTTTATTATTATTGTTGGCGGCAGCTTTGAACAAAAAGGCAAAATCATTTTCCAAACCATATAAATTAAGGTCAATCACCTTCTTTGCCAACGAAGCAGCTTCCTTCCAAAGTTCTTTTGCCTCCTCTCCCTTATGAAACTTTTTATAACTTGCCATATCCAAATACATATCAGCTTTCAACATCAAAGCGGCTCCCTTAGTTATACGGCCCACATCATCTCCCGAATAGGTTTCCGGCAAATATTCTATCGCCTTATCCACATTTTCAATGGCATAGTCCAACACCTCCTGCTTAGGAGAACGAGGCAATGCAGCCTCTTCCAAAGAAACAGGTTTTTCCTTAATGAGAGGAATATCCCCAAAATGCCGCGCCATCCTGTAATATTTCAACGCTAAAATAAAACGTATCTCTCCTTCAAAACGCTGTTTTTTTTCTTCTTTTATTTCCATTCCCTGCAGTTTGTCCAAACAATAAAGGATGCGATAAATATGGTCGTATTTCCATTCTTCAGACAAATAGCCTGTAGCCGCATTATGTATTCCCTGGCAAATATATCCCAAACCATTCTCTCCCCACGAATTCGTCATCAAAGAGTTGTCACTCTCACAATCTCTCCAAAAATCCCTTTCACCCGGCAATAACGGATACAGGGCATTTACTCCTTTCTCTACATCTGCTTCTGTTTTCCAAAAAGTATTTTCAGAAGCTTGTTCCAACGGATCACGGTCTAAAAAATCTGCACAACCAGACAATGTAAGCACAGCAACAAATAAAATATAAAAACGATAATGTCTCATACTGTTATTAGAATTGAAGATTTATACCAAATGAAAATGTTCTGGACAAAGGATACCATCCGCCCTCCGGGTCAAAGCCATCGTAGCCGGTAATGGTCGCTAAATTCTGTCCTGACAAATAAAGTCTCAGATATTTAATATTCACCTTTTCCAATAATGCTTTTGAGAAAGTATAACCAATCTGCACATTTTGGATTTTCAGGTAATCAGCATTACGCAACCAATAGCTATTATATTGAGTATCATTAGCCGTATTCGTTAAAGTAAGCCGGGGATAAGTGGCATCCGGGTTATTTTCACTCCATGCATCCAAATGCATAGGGCGTGCATTCTGAGATAAATAGAAAGCCCATCCTTCATAACCGGATATGTATTTCTTCACATTCAATTTACCATACATATTCATGGAAAAATCAAAGTTCTTATACCCAAAATGCAAGTTCAACCCATAATTAATCGGTAACTTATCATTCAAGATAACACGGTCATTACCGTCAATAACTCCATTGTCATCTTGATCTTTAAATTTTATGTTACCGGGAAGAACATTTCCTTGCTCAGCATGATTCTTTATGTCTTCTTCACTCTGAAACAATCCATCGGCTTCATAACCGAAAGGTAACTGATACTGCCCGTTTAAATAGGTCACTGCATTTCCCTCAATCCATTTATCCGAATTTCCCATTTCCAGCACTTTATTTTTTGAGAAGCTCGCATTCATATCTACTCCCCATGAGAAATCTCCTTTACTGTCATTATAAGACGTCAGAATATCCATCCCTTGATTTCTCATTCTCAACAAATTTGAAATCGGAGCAGAAAGTCCGAATTCAGAGGGAACAGGAGGAGTATATAATATATTACGACGAAGATTATTAAAATAATCAACAGACAGTTTGATACGTTGATCCCACATTCCAAAATCAATTCCAATATTGGCCAATTCTGAAACTTCCCAAGTAATATCAGGATTTATAGCGACATTATTATATGCACCACCAACCAGTTTCCCATTAAACGAATAAATTTTAGGATCATAACTTAAGACTTGTGCAGTCGGATAATAGCCTACTTTTTCCGCATCTCCTAATGTTCCCCAAGACCCCCTGATCTTTAATTCGGACAACCAGGAAGATGCTCCTTCCATAAATTTCTCACGATGAATATTCCATCCGGCAGAAAATGAAGGGAATACCCCCCATCTATGTCCCTCTGCAAAGCGAGAAGAACCATCCGCCCTTAAACTTGCTTCAAATAAGTAACGTCCCTGATAGTCGTAATTAACACGTCCAAACCAAGACTGTATAGCCACATCACGAGTTGTCGAACTTCCATTCTGCTTATTATCACTACCTACCCCCAATACATCAATATCATCAAACGGCATATTATCTCTGGAAGCCCAAAATCCTTCCTGCTTGAAATATTCTTGGGAATAACCAGCCAAAAATTTGAAATGATGTGAGTCTGCCAACGTAAGCGCATAATCAGAAGTAAACTGCAATTGTGTACGGTATTGATAAGCATTAGAATCTTTCAAAGAAGAAACAAGATTTTCCGTCTTTGCCACATTTCCCTCGGCATCATATAAATAATAAGTCTTTACCCGGTCTTTTGTCGTCTGGTCATGCGTATAAGCAGATATGTTTGCTTTTATATTCCAATCTCTCAAAGGAGTATAAGTAGCACTAAATATAGCAAGCATCTCTTTGTGACGTTCTTTTGAATAACCGGCCTCATTGACACCGGCAATAGGGTTTCCTCCCATCGAAGAACCAACCCCATATAGTCCGTTAGCCTCATAAATAGGAGTAACAGGTGATATTCTCGCTGCCTGAGTTTGCCAAATTGTTGTTCCTCCCTGCGGATTCTTTATATTTGTCTGTGTATATTGTAAATTAACCTGCGCAGACAAGTTCTTTAACAGTTGGAAGTGTAAATCCGGTTTGAATATCAAACGGTTATAATCATTGTTAGGTAAAGTACCCTCCTGATAGTCGTTCGAAAGAGAAAAACGATAAGTAATGGATTTCTCTTTACCCGAAACAGCCACATGAGTATTATTAATCAATGTATTTTTACGATATATTTCTTTATACCACTTATTATCTGCATATTTCCCGTTCTTCAAATCCTGTATGCCTTGTTCACCAAAAAAGGCAGCTTTACCGTCATTAACCATTGCCTCATCATACAAACGCATATAATCTTCGGCACCGACAAAATCCAATTTGAACTGTGGATTCTGAATTCCTATATTGGTAGAAAAGTCAACAACCGGCCGTTCTGAGGTTTGCCCCTTCTTTGTCGTTACCAACATAACCCCATTTGCCGCACGTGACCCATAAATAGAGGCAGAAGCAGCATCCTTCAAAATAGAGATACTTTCTATGTCATTAGGATTCAATGTATAAAGATTACCGGGCACACCATCTATCAGAATAAGAACACCGGAGCTTCCTCCAATCGTGGAAGTACCGTGGATATTTATAGTAGCTCCGGAGCCAACGGCACCACTACCCTTGGTTACTGTCATACCGGGAACCGAACCTGCCAACAACTCCTGAACGTTGGTAACAGAACGCGCCTTCAATGCCTTATCTGCTTTAATAGTTCCGATAGAACCTGTCAAGTTAACCTTTCTTTGTGTACCATATCCTACTACAACAACCTCCTCCAATGCTTGTGTATCCTCCTTTAAAGTCACAACCAGCATCTTACCGTTTTGCGGTTTCAACTGTCTGGTCTCATAACCAATATAAGAGATTTCCAAAACAGCATTATTCATTGCATTCAGAGTAAAATTACCATCAAAATCAGTTATTGTACCATTGGAAGTACCTTGTACTATCACTGTTGCGCCAATTACCGGCTCACCATTTACATCAATCACCCTTCCTGTCACCTCACCTTGCTGCTCACGATTCAGCGGTTGCCGGGCTCTTTTAATAATTACTTTTTTATCCTGAATTTCATAACTCAAACCGGACTGTCCTTTCAAAAGTTGTTTTACAACTTCTTCTATTACCGCATCTTTTACAGAAATGGAAACACGCTTTTTCGTATCCAAATCAAGGGATGAAAAGACAAATGAATATCCTGATGATTTTTTTATTTGTTCGATAGCTTCCTTTACTGTTATATTACTGGCTTTCAATGTAATATCCTGAGAGAAAGCCGATAAATTAAAGCAAAGTGCTACTGAGGCTACTAAAATAGCCTTATCAAAACATCTCATAATTCTTCTGATTTTTAAAATAAATAAATTAGAATAAGGTTATAAGAATTAAAGATTTACTATATTTGCTACTTCTTTAACTCAACAAGTGTTTTTGAAAAGAATACTTGACTTGATTTAATCGGGAGGGTGTGGCCGCATCCTCCTTTTTTATATCAAGCATCTCCTACTTTACACATCAACCGGTAGAAATTATTTGCTTCATAAATTTAGATTTTTAGGTTCTACAATATATTAATAAAGTATATACTTTCCATTTTCGTATCGGTAATTCATCCTGCTGGTAGAAGCTATGGTTTCAAGCACCTCTTCAATGGTATTTTTATTTATCATAAAATCACCATAAAAACGTCTATCCCGCAGTGAGTCCGCAACTTCAATACGCACATCATAACTTCGCATCAGTTTTTTTGCAATATCCTCTAACAACTCTTCATCAAAAAACAGTTTATTATCTCTCCAAATATTTGCATACTCTACATTCGCTTTCGATTTAACCATTTCGCCAGTCAATTTATTCAGCACCATCCGTTCATTCGGTTCCAAATAAAGTTCCTCCATCGCTTTTATCCCATTCTGCAGTGCTACCTTTCCTTCTACCAAACTAATCATCACCTCCTCGTCATTGGAATAGTTCTTAAAATTGAATTTTGTTCCCAATACACGGAGATTCACCTCTTTGGTACAAACCTCAAAGGGTACTTTCTCATTGTGGGCAACCTCAAAATAGCCTTCTCCTTCCAATGTCAACTTACGGTCATCTACACCAAATCCCTGAGAATAAGTAACTTTAGAACCGGCATTTAACCAAACCAAACTTCCATCAGGCAAATTTAATTTTGTATGTGTACCCAATGAAGCTTCCACCACTATATCCGAAAAGTTCTGTTTTACAGTATGTTTTCCCTGATAATAAGTGGCAAAAGGAACTAATAATACCAAAAGCACAGCAGCCACACGATATAACATTTTCCAAGAGAAAGAACGTCTTGCCTGCTTTTCTTTTTTCGGGAATATAGCTGCCCGCTGCTGAAACAAAGTAAAAGCCGCATCTTCATCAAATGGTTCAACACTTCCCGATACTCCCGAAGAAAACCAAAGTTCTAACTTATTCCGAACATAAATACGGTTAGCTTCCGATTCCATAGTCCATTTCTGCAACTCGGAAAAAGAGGCTTTATCCAAATTCCCTGATAAATAAGATGTAATCAATCCGTCTATATCGTTATATTCTTCTTTCATCTGCATATATTAAGTGCTGTTATTATATAAGGCAAAAAATAAGTTTTAAAGGGTAGTCAAAATGAAGTTTTTTTTCAATTTCCTAAAAAAACATAGAGAACAAGTAGTTTCAGGTACTTTTCCATCCGTTGCTGAAGACAGGATAATGCTTTCTTCATGTGGTATTTAACCGTGTTTACCGAGATATTAAGTTCTATTGCTATTTCTTCGTATTTTTTCTGTTCAAAACGATTCTTTTTGAACACCGTTCGACATTCTAAAGGAAGTTCTTCAATATTCCGAATCAGTTCACTTTCCAATTCCTGCTCCAATAAATAACCCAAAGGATGCTCATCTTCGACAAAAACCCGATCCAGAAATTCCATATTTTCCGGAAGAAAAAATGAAGAAACCAAAAGTTCCTCCCGCCTCCTTAACGAATTCAGCTCATTCAAACAACGATTACGGACGGCACGCATAAGGTATGCACGAATTGAATATTCAATTTCAATATCGTCCCGGTGCTCCCACAAATAAAAAATCACATCATCCACTATTTCCTCAGCCAGAGCAGCATCAGCCAACATTTGGTTCGCAAAACGGCAAAGCAATACATAATGCTGTTTATATATGTATTTAAAAGCATCTTCGTTTCCTTGCTTCAACTGCTCTATAATAAGTTTTTCCATAGCCATCATTAAAGTTATAAACAATAAAAATCAGTAACTCTAATACGGTGTTTCATCAGAAATATAAATTACATGTTCCATCGTAGTAGATTATAGCATTTAACTTAAAAATCCGTATTGAACTTGTGAAGTTCATTCCACGGGTATGGGAAAATTCATGCAACAATACATAGCCCGGTAAATGAAATGGTTACATCATCTGATAACATGATAAATGACATGCCAAACGGTGTGTACGCATAATGACGCGGCCAAAATTCCTATCTACAAGCACTCTTTTTGTTGCCATATCAGGCGCAAAGATACATTTTTAGACGAAAAAAAATAGGATTTTACGACTTTTCCCGATTTTGCACCGCCCAACAAACAACCGTTCGGTGAATACCATCAGTGCCGATTACAGCCGCCACTATAATTACTTCCGATTTCATCACCTTCGAATAAATATCCCGCCCATCATCTGAAACAGGGTTACCCCGGTAGATCCTCTTTTCTCATAATATAAGGATTTGAGAAGAATTGAAAAGGATAAAAAATGAAAGGAGGATGAATCAGATAAAAAATAATTGTTACCTTTGTCAGGTTCGATGAGAAACATGCACGTACGAGTTTGGTTACATTAAAAAATAAAAAACTGATATACAATGTACAGAGCAAACATCGGTACTTTTGCGCAAATTATGAAACGAAATCAAATGGAAGATACAAAACATATCAAAATAAGCGAATACAATTACCCGCTGCCCGATGAACGGATTGCAAAGTTTCCGCTGGCAGTACGTGACCAATCCAAGCTGTTGGTATACCGCCACGGCGAAGTAAGCGAAGATACATTCACTGCGCTGCCTGAATATCTGGAGCAGGGCGAACTGATGATATTCAACAATACAAAGGTGATTCAGGCACGCCTGCACTTTCGCAAGGAAACGGGAGCTCTGATTGAAGTGTTCTGTCTGGAGCCGATACAGCCGAACGATTATGTACTGTCCTTCCAGCAAACGAAAAAATGCAGCTGGCTCTGCATGATTGGCAATCTGAAGAAATGGAAAGAAGGAGCACTGAGCCGCATGGTAGACGTGAAAGGGAAACAGGTGACACTGACTGCCACACGCGGTGAATGTCGCGGCACAAGCCATTGGGTAGATTTTGAATGGAATGATGACAGCATCACCTTTGCCGACCTGCTGGAAGTGGTGGGCGAACTGCCTATTCCTCCCTACCTCAACCGGGACACACAAGAAAGCGATAAAGAAACTTATCAGACGGTCTATTCCAAAATAAAAGGGTCGGTAGCCGCCCCCACCGCCGGACTGCACTTCACCGAACGCGTATTGCAAGCATTGGATGCCCACGGTATCGACCGCGAAGAACTGACCTTGCATGTAGGCGCAGGCACCTTCAAGCCCGTGAAAAGTGAAGAAATAGAAGGACACGAAATGCATACGGAATACATATCCGTCAACAAACGGACCATTGAGAAACTGATTGCACACGGAGGACATGCCATTGCCGTAGGAACCACTTCGGTGAGAACCTTGGAAAGCCTGTATTATATAGGAGTAGCTATCAGCCGCAATCCCGATGCCAACCAGGAAGAACTGCACGTGCAGCAATGGATGCCTTACGAAGAGAAAAATGGCATCGGCACTATACAGGCTTTACAGCATATACTCGATTATCTGAACCGTCACCACATGGAAACATTGCACACCAGTACGCAAATCATCATTGCTCCGGGCTACGAATACAAGATAGTGAAGAAGATGGTTACCAATTTCCACCAACCGCAAAGCACATTACTGCTATTGGTTTCTGCTTTTGTGAAAGGAGACTGGCGAAAGATTTATGATTATGCCTTGGAGCATGATTTCAGGTTCCTAAGCTATGGCGACAGTTCGTTGCTGATACCCTGAAGCCCTATCACAGGCATACCATCTTACTTCCGCAGCATTAAGCGTTTTCTTCCCTACCATTAAGGCGTTTTTTACAGACATTTACTACGTCCCACTACGGCAGGACGTACGTTCCACCGTAGCAGGACGTACGTCCTATTGCAGTGGGACGTATATCCTGCTATAGTGGGACGTAGTAGTATTCAGTATAGAAAGGCTTAATCATCCGTATGAAAAGCCTTAGCTATATCCAAGAAGCGGCTTGGAATAAGACACTAGTAAACGGAAACAGATTTTTAGTCAACAAGAAAAGAATTTGAGAATAATCCACTATTTTTGCATTTAAGTAAAAGACTATACGCAATATGACTAAGAAACGAACAATGAAAAAAACAATATGACAGCAGAAGAATTAGGCCAGATGATATGGAACGTGAAGGAACTCCTTCGCAATGTATATGACAATAAGGACGTGGAGGATGTAATTCTTCCGTTCACTCTCCTCCGCCGTCTGGACTGCGTACTTGTAGGTTCAGAAAGCCGTGGAAAATATAAAATCGATTGACCCATTATTATACTCTTAATTGACCCATCAAA
>ENA-OZAJ01000710-OZAJ01000710.1-human-gut-metagenome-genome-assembly--contig:-NODE-710-length-15344-cov-5.804762_pt1 | contig 15344 bp, 9 predicted proteins | sample MGYA00243301_ERZ653499 | MGnify/ENA primary metagenome ERZ653499 (study PRJEB26926, sample SAMN06165039) | human gut metagenome | biome: ENVO:00009003; feature: ENVO:2100002; material: ENVO:00002003... | reverse complement strand
AAATTATATAACATTCATAAAGAAATTCCCTTGTTTAATCCATAAAGGATAAAAACAAGGGAATCTCTTTTTTTGTATGAAATTTGTATAAATTATTACAGTCTTATAAAATTATATTCAATTCCAAGTTTGTCTGCCATAACTTTTTCTCTTGTATGGCAGGAGAATATAACTATCTGTTCCATATTCTCTGCCATAAACTGCATTGTATTGCCCATACGTTTATTGTCATACATTACAAATGCATCATCAAGTAATATCGGTTTCTTATCATTTTCAAAAATAATATCAGCTGCCGCAAGTCTTAATGACATATAAATCTGCTCAACTGTTCCTTTACTGAGTTTGGATGCAGAAATAAGCGCCCGCTTACTGTTTATTGAAACATTTAATTTGTCATCTATAGACACGCTATCATACTTTCCATTTGTTATCTTCGACATATAGTAAGACGCTCTCTCATTTAATTTCTTTCCAAAACTATTGCGGATTTCATTGGCAATCTCCTCAATGTTTCTCTTGGCATCTTCTATTGCTTTAATCTCAAGCTTTGCGTTTTCTATCTTTTCAAGACGCTGTTTTAATTCTTCAATATGTTTCTCTGTCTCAATATCCTTTTCCTGCTTCTGCTCTAAAACCCACTGGGCTTTAGAAACGGCTTCCGCATTTTCTCTTTCCTGCCGCTCCAGTTCTTTAATCTCATCACTGTAATCTTTAGCTTCTGTCTCTTTCTCATCTTCAGCTTTCATTAATTCCTGCGTATCCTTCAAAGCCGCCTTTTTATTTTCAAGCTGGCGCATCACATAAACTTCCTCCTGTTTTGCCGCATCCAGCTTGTCCATTACAAGTTTTAGTTCCTTCAACGCTTCAAGCTTTTTCTTTCTTCGATTCTTATTATAGACATACTTAAAAATTGACAATATTAAAAATACTCCTGCCGCAGTCAGACATACCGCCGGCTTTATCCAATAACGTCTCAATGAAAGCATATGAAAATTACCTGCAGTAAATCCAATCGCTGCTCCTATGCACGCCATCATAAAAATAATAAACACAACCGGCATATTGCTTTTATTAAGAACTTTATCATTCAGCCAGTCCATTGTTTCCCAGCTGTCTATACCTTTATTTAATAACTGCTCTTCAAGTTCCTTTTTATGAGCCTGTACCTGCTCTAGAGAAGCAGCATATTTTTCCGAATCAGCAGTAAAATTCATTACATCCTGATAAAGACTGTCTTTTCTTTCATTCTGCTTTGCCAGTTCTTCCAGCCTTTCTTTATCAAGCACAGACAACTCTTTCCTACGCTCTTCAAGATGCATTTCCACCTGTTTTTTTTGCTCTATTGACGCAATAATAGTCTGCTGCTCCGCCTCTGAAACTTCTATTTGCTCAGAAGCGTCTTTTAACTCCCGTACGATTAAAGCTTCTTCACCTATTTTGTTTTCAGCAATAATCTTCTTTCTCTGTGTATCCAAATCTGCATATGCTTCCTTAATGTCTATTTCCATCGATTTGGTTGCTCCGAGATTTGCCGCATAATTCTTTAGTATAACCTCTAACTCTTTGTCCGTAACACTTCCAAGCTGGCTGATGCTTATCGTATTGTAATAGCAGTTTTCATCAAGCCCCAAAAAAAGTTCATCTATTTCTTTTTCGGAAAGCTCCTTTCCCATATCTTCATCGATCACTTTAAACACTTTGTGTTCTTTGCTAAAGTTTCTCTCAATGCGATAGTTTACACCATTATTCTGAATCCTCATTAACCCTTGATAATTGGAAGGATTTTCCCACGGCTCATACTTTGTGTACAAATCCCTGCCGCTGGCTTTACCTCGTTGTTTTTCAATTCCAAAAAGCATTCCACGGATAAACGTATGTATTGTAGTTTTTCCCGCCTCATTTTCGCCGTAAACAATATTAACTCCGGGCTCAAGTTCTATAAGTTTATGATTAAATTTTCCAAAATTAATTAAGCGTATCTCTTTAATAATCATAACCTGTCCTCCATAGCATCCATCAATGCTTTTGTTCCGTAATAAAGCGTTTTTTCTTCCAGCGTGCTGAGCTGCTCTCTGCCTATATATCTGCTGATAAACATGCCAAGTATATTATCTTTATTGTCCTCATACAATTCCTCAAAATTGTAATCCGGAACGGTGTCATCCTCAACATTCACTACATTTCCAACTGATTCAATATCTTCTTTGTCTATCTCAAAATCAGGGTCCCGGTAACCGTTAAATGTAATACGGTACATATTGTCCCTGCCTTTTTCTTCAAAAATATCACCGAGTCTGTGCCTGATTTCCATGTTTGTAGCCGTAGGCGTTACCGTGAAATCTAAATCAATATATATTCTCTTTGCAAATGGCACAAGCTCAAGCTCTAACTGCTTCTTATCCGCTTCACCATAAATATAGCCCCGCTCACCGACATCATTTACATCAATCGGCTCAAGCGAACCACAATATGCCATTTTATACTTTTCGTCTATTTCCGGTTTGTGTATATGACCCATCGCCACATAATCAAACCCTGACATTGCGAGTTTCTTTCTGTTAATCGGAATGTGCTTTTCATCACCGCCATGTGCCACCAGTATGTTTATCATATCAGGTCTGTCCACGATAACATTATCATACATTGCGTCCGTTATTTCCGTACCATAATAGCTGAGACCGTACACACACACATTCAATTCCGGTATTTCCACCTTTTGTATATTTTTTCCACCAAGAAAAATCACATTTTCGCTCCATTTAAATCCGTTATAAAACGAACCTTTCTTTATGGCATCATGATTTCCTGCGCAGAGTACAACTTTAGTATCAGGTATCGTTGAAAACAAATAATCCACTTCCTTAAGTTCTCTCAAAAGAGGCTGCCTGTGAAACAAATCACCTGCTATAATAAGCATATCCACCGGATTGGACCTTATTTTCTTTATTAATCTCTCAAAAGTATTCCATATTTCATCTCCGCGTCCGGCCGCCCATGTTTTTTTATTTTCCGGAACAGCTCCAAGATGAATGTCTCCTGTATGAATAAAACGCATGATTCCTCCTATTTTATGTTCAAAAAACTTTTTTCTTCGTTGTAAAGCTATCAAACACCCAATTTTCCTTTTTTAGTATATCATTAACAACAACGTGTCGCAAGCAACACTTTATTTGCACGCAGATACATATGTCTTCAAACATATAACTCTTTACAAACCATTAGTTAAGGAATAAAATTATTGATTGAAGGGTATAATCTGCCCTATAAAACATACTGCACTTAGGAGGTATTACATTATGGACGAGCGAATTAAAAAACTGGCTTTTAACCTTGTAAATTATTCTGTCAGGGTTCAGCCAAAAGAAAAAGTATATATTCACTACATTGGTGAAACGACAAAAAATCTTGCACGTCAGCTCGTGAAGGAAACTTATGCTGCGGGCGGAGTGCCTTTTGTACATTACACAGACACTACTCTCCAGCGTGAAGTGTTATTAAACTGCAGCGAAGAACAAATGAGACTCATGGCACAAATTGATGCCGCTGAAATGTCTGAAATGGACTGCTATATTGCTGTGCGCGGTTCAGACAATATTGCCGAGCTTGCCGATGTTCCTGAAAAACAGATGCATCTGTACGAAACAATATATCAGACAGAAGTACATCATAATATTCGTGTTCCAAAAACTAAATGGGTTGTTTTAAGATATCCTAACTACTCTATGGCACAACTTTCAAATATGAGCCTTGAAGCATTTGAAGATTTCTATTTTGATGTATGCACAATGGACTACTCTAAGATGGGCAAAGCTATGGAATCTCTTGTTTCTCTTATGAACAAAACAGATAAAGTCCGAATGACCGGTCCCGGAACGGACATTTCCTTTTCTATTAAGAACGTTCCCGCAATTCCATGTGCCGGTAATATGAATATCCCTGACGGAGAGGTCTACACAGCTCCTGTCCGCAATTCTGTCAACGGCACAATCAGCTACAACACACCAAGCGTACTTCAGGGATTTACTTTTGAAAATATAAAGCTTACATTTAAAGACGGAAAAATCATTGAGGCGGCAGCTAACGACACCGAAAGAATAAACAAAATTTTTGATACCGACGAAGGTGCACGTTATATTGGAGAATTTGCCATAGGCGTAAACCCTTACGTAACAAAGCCTATGAAAGACATTCTTTTTGATGAAAAAATCAAAGGCTCAATTCACTTTACACCGGGCAACTGTTATGACGAAGCTCCTAATGGAAATAAATCTGCCATTCACTGGGACTTAGTCTGGATTCAGACTGCTGAATACGGCGGCGGCGAAATTTATTTTGACGATGTTTTAATTCGAAAGGATGGAATTTTCGTTATTCCTGAACTTGAATGTTTGAATCCTGAAAACTTGAAATAATTTAAAATTGAAAACCAAGTAGTTTGATTTGCTTTATAAATGACTAGTCAACATAAAGATGTCTCTGGCGGGCGATAATATGCATTGATACAGATATGTCGATTTTATTGTTTTGCTGCGCCATCTATTAATAACTGCTCCCGCTAACTCGCCTGCTTTTGCAGGCTCAGACAAGCTCCGCAGTTATAATTAGGCTCGCAAAACTTCAAAAATCTTCCTATCATCTGACTCAATGCATATTATCGCCTGCCAGAGACCTTTTTTGTATATAACAAATCATAATAGTCAACTAAATCACCGATTTAATTGTAATATCAAATAATCAGGCAGTATCAGGATTTATATTTTGAGCAATCATTCTGCAATAGCTTGTCGACACAGATAATAGCATCTTTTTGCAGTTTTTATAAGCCTAATTATAGCTGCGGAGCTTGTCTGAGCCTGCAAAAGCAGGCGAGTTAGCGAAAGCAGCTATTAATAAATGGCGCAATAAAAATTGCCAAAAGATGCGTATCTGTGTTGAAAAGCTATTGCAGAATAATAGACTTAAAACATAAATCCTGATACTGCCTGATTAATTCTGTCATTGAAGGTTAGTTATAGTTTTCTTCAAAAATCCAAATCCTGCTGCCTTTTGAATTTAAAACTATACCATATACATCTCTTGCCGCTTTCTGCGACTGGTCTTTATCTGTATAAATGCCTTGTAATTTTCCATATCCGTACACATAATAACGAATGTCTCTGTCGGACTCAAACTTGGACTCTACTTCAGTTCTGCTGTCAAAAATCACTTCTCCCTGTTTTTCCACTGTAAGCTCTGTCTGTGCATCGAGATTATTCGTAAATGAAAGCGCCAGTTCTTTCTGCTTTATATCATCATTATAATAACTGGAGCTTGCCGCTGCCTCTTTACTTTCAGTATTGTCAAGAAGCTGCTCATCAGCAATCGCCCTGCCTTTTTTCCAGCGTTTTATATTTATTATAGTATCTGTAATTTCTACTCCGCTGATGTACACACCTTCTTTTTTATAAGACTTCACTTCATTAAGGTTCGAATCTATAATCTTTAATTCATTCATTGGAAAAAAAGAATAACTTGCGGCCGGAGATGCTGCATCTCCCAATCCATATACAAGATTGCTTCCTGTATATCCGCATACGGCGATTGTCTGACCTTCACCTGCTTCTATAGTACTTTTCTTTCCATTCGTCAAATTAACTATCGTAATGCTCTTTTCATCATACTCTCCGCCGCTTGTGTTGTAAGCAATTGTCGTTCCATCATCACTTATTACACATGCATTTGCTGACAAATGTGATGCAAGTGTTCCCCATTCCTTTGTTTTTAAATTTGTATAATAAATTGTATCATCCAGCATGATATAAAGCGTTCCATCACCTACATAACATAGCTTTGATAATTGTTTTTCCAGCATTGCCGCAGACACCCGGCACGGAACAAATACCTGCTCCACTGACTTATTATCTTTAGCACTATATTTCATTATAGAAATTCCGTTTTTACCTTCGTGTTTATCTGATGGACTGTATCCGTAAATCATATAATCTGCATTTCCATTATCATCAACCTGTATCGCCTTAGCTCTCGTTTTGTACAGCGTATCTGATTTTTTTGCATTCAACTTATAAACAGGCGTAATCTTTTTGGAAATAATATCCATTACATACACATCACCGTTTATGGCATATGAAATGTAGTTACCGTTTTTACTTTCAACATGTTCTATATCCGTAATATTCTGAATTCCCAAATCAATAAATGAATTTCCAATATTATTTTTCGCTGCCTCCCACACCTGATTAAGCTCTCTGTCATACGCCAACACATATTGCCTTCCGGCACATGTCCAAACTGTGATAGTTTCTGCAACATTGTATATCTCTTCAATCTTTTGAGCATTTAAGGACTTTATTTGATAATACATTGTATACGTTCCGGCTTCTCCTGAATCTTTAATACAAAATTCCTTTGACACAATTTCTGTTGCTCCTACTTTCTCCGGCTGAAGATTTCCCCATGTGAGCATTCTATAATTTGACTTAATTGTAACCTGCCCCATATTATCATTTGCAAGAGATAAATCCGGTTCGAGAAAAAGTGCCAGCTTAGCAGCTTTTTCTGAATCAAAGGTCTTACTGCTGAAATCCTTTGCAAATTTAATCTGCCCTGTTACAAATTCCTTTTCCATTACCATTATTCTTGCATAGTAATAGATTTTTTCATGGTTATCAGTAGTTATGTCAACCTCAAAAAAATATTCCACACCGGGCTTCATAATTGCACTGACTTCATAATTGCAGAAAATTTTTCCGCCTGTCTCTTTCCAATCTTCAATTTCTCCGCTGTCTACAAGTCTGCTATCTTCTGTATTCTTGATTTCGTAAGTGATATTGTTTATTTGATTCTTATCAGCTGCTATTTCCATTGAAACAACTCGGTTAGGAGACGCCGGGATAATTACATCCCTAATAGATTCTTCGTCCATTTCCATTGTATACCCGTTCAGCTCTCCTACTTTCTCACTTTCATAATAAGCACTTAGTTTTGGTATTGCTTTCGTCGATTCATTCGCCTTTGGTTCATTCTGTATATTTCCTGTCTGCTTTTTGTTAAACGCTGCTCCTACAGCCACTGCAATGCCTATAAGCGCTATTATAACTATTACAATTATTAATTTCTTTTTCATTCTATCATCCTGTTCAATAAGCAAAAATATGCTTCATGTGTGTCAAATAAAGGGCAGCTTTTCACTGCCCTTTATATACTGTTTACTTTTTCTTTGATTTATCAGCCGGTCGTCTAGTCTTTTTTCCCGTAACCTTCGGAAATTCAAAAACTACCGACTCGTAAGCGCGAAGCGGTATCTCAAGCCTATACGGCATTCCGTCGCACTCACCTTTCACAGCTTTGTATTTTACCGTTTCCGTATCTCCCGATTCAGTTGTCACAATCCTTTTATATGTCCCTGCTTTAGGAACTCCAACCTTATAATCAGATCTCTCCACCGGTGTAAAATTGCAGACAAACCCGACAGAGTTTTTATTGTTTGGCTCTGTTGTTTTTCTTATAAAGCTGAAAACGCTCCTGTCTCTGTCATCCGCATTAATCCACTCAAATGCTCCGTATCCTTTTGTCTCTGTATAAAGAGCCGGATATTCTTTATATATGTGAAGCAGTTTTTTTACATAATCCTGCATATCCTTATGTTCAGGTTCTTCCAACAGATACCAGTCTAAGCTTCTCTTCTCTGACCATTCCTGAAGCTGTGCAAATTCCTGTCCCATAAACAATAATTTGCGTCCCGGATGTCCCATCATAAATGTATATGCAGTCTTTAAATTCTTAAACTTATCAGCAGGATATCCCGGCATTTTGTTAATCATAGAACATTTCAAGTGTACTACTTCGTCGTGTGAAAGCACCAAAATAAAATTTTCACTAAATGCATAAGTCAATCCAAATGTCATCTTATTGTGATTATTCTTTTTAAACAAAGGATCCAGCTTTGTATATTCCAAAAAGTCATGCATCCATCCCATATTCCACTTATATGAAAATCCAAGTCCTCCCTTTTCAGGCGACATAGTAACCTTTGGCCATGCAGTTGACTCTTCTGCAATAACATATGCTCTTGGGTTTCGATAATTCATTATGCTGCTCAAATGCTTAAAAAACTCAATTGCTTCCAAGTTCTCATTTCCACCGTATTTATTAGGTACCCACTGTCCGTCTTTTCTTCCATAATCAAGATAAAGCATGGATGCAACAGCATCAACTCTAAGTCCGTCAATATGATATTTTTCTACCCAAAACAGTGCATTTGAAATAAGGAAATTTACAACTTCTGTCTTTGAATAATCAAAAACCTTCGTTCCCCAATCAGGATGTTCTCCAAGTCTCGTATCTGCGTATTCATAAAGAGGTGTACCGTCAAACATTGCCAGTCCATGGGCATCTCTTGGAAAATGTGCCGGAACCCAGTCTAGAATCACAGCGATTCCTGCCTTATGGAACGCATCAATCAAATACATAAAATCCTGTGGCGAACCATATCTTGATGTCGGTGCGTAATATCCTACTACCTGATATCCCCATGATCCGTCAAAAGGATGTTCCAATATTCCCATCAGCTCTACATGCGTATATCCCATATCTTTTACATATGCGACGAGCTCCTTTGCCATTCTCTTATAGTCATAAAATCCGTCTTCATCATCCGGTCCTTTACAGTCTTTTTTCCATGAACCCGGATGAACTTCATAAATTGACATTGGCTGTTCATAATGGTTTTCTTTAGCCTTCTCGGCAATCCATTTTTCATCTTTCCATTTATATGTGTCAATATCAGCCACACGCGAAGCATTGCCCGGACGCATCTCTGCCCAAAAGCCATATGGGTCAGCTTTGTACAATGTATCTCCACTCTGTGTAGAAATAACATATTTGTACATCGCACCCTCGCCTACTTCCGGAATAAAGAGTTCCCATATACCTGAATCATTTTCCATTTTCATATTATGGTCAAATCCAAGCCAGTCATTAAAATCTCCTATAACGGCAACATTAACAGCATGAGGTGCCCAAACTGCAAAGTAGGTACCTTTAACTCCGTCAATTTCTGTTACATGGGCACCTAATTTATTATAAATTTCATAATGTGTGCCCTTTCCGAATAAATAACAATCATCTTTTGTAATGACACTTTTATTACTCATATGGTTTCCTCCCGTTTTCCGCAATACCTCTGCAATCAGAGATAATATCCCTTTATATTCTTTAAACCTCTTTAGCCTGAAAGCTTACTTTTTAAGCTCTATTGTAGTTAATCAGACAGCCTTTCAATATAATGTCACGTTCATCGTCTGTCATTTCACCAAGCTTCAATATGAACGGTGTTACCTTTCTTGCATCATCTACTGAATATGCCTGCACTTCCGAAGCTTTTTCCTTTACAGCATTAGCAATGTCAGGCACGAATATATAATCTCCATTCTTAAACGGAAGCTCTTCCTCTTCGTAAATAAACGGAAGCATACCCCAGTTAATAAGGTTTGAGCGGTATCTCTTCGTCGCATATTCACAGGCGATATTTGCCCATCCGCCTAAAACTTTCTGGCATGATGCAGCCTGTTCTCTAGCCGAGCCGTCTCCCGGTTTTACCGCATAAATAGTGCTTCCAATTCCGAGAGTTTCTTTATCAAACTCATACTGTGGAAGTGCCTCTTTAATTGCATTGCACACTTCTCCAACCTCAGGAAGAATATCTCCCGGACACTGTCCTGCTTCTCTTGCTTTTTCTGCCTTCTGGACCTCTTTTGCTTTTCCTACATATTCAGGGTCTTTTCTCGAAAGCGCAAACTCTGCAAGTCCCAAAGGATTTGAACGATAAGATGAAGTCTCACCTGATGGAATAAGTTCATCTGTCGTTGTTACAGGGTCGTGAATCTCTGAAACAACTTTGAGAAGAAGATTGTCTGTAAGTGCAACCATCTCCGGCCAGTCCTTAATATTGGGTCCGAACTGAATTTCCGTATCAGGCTCTGCAATTCCATGAGAATCAAACACTCTGTTTTCATATATACTCTTATCAAAATGATACTTACGTCCCTTAAATTCAACATCCACATCTGTTGCCGCTGTAAGGTAACCCTTATTAGCTGCTGTTGCCGCAATAGAACGCGCGTCCATAAGTGCAACTGATGAAATCTGTCCGTTCTGCAGCTTGCTTCCCTCTCTGTTAGGGAAGTTACGCGTCGAATGTCTTATGCTGAATGCGTTGTTTGACGGTGTATCTCCCGCTCCAAAGCATGGTCCGCAAAATGCTGTCTTCATGACACCGCCTGCCGCCATAATATCTGCAGCGCATCCATTCTGAATTAATTCCATATAAACCGGCATAGACGCAGGATAAACACTGAGTGTAAATTCATCTGCTCCGATACTGTGTCCCTTCAATATATCTGCAGCTGCACAGATGTTTTCAAATCCGCCGCCGGCACAACCTGCAATAATACCCTGATCTACATAAAGCTTCCCGTTTCTGATTTTGTTTGTAAGCTTATAATCAACCTGTCCGTCTAATGAAACAAGTGCCTTCTTTTCAACATCGTGAAGAATATCCTCAAGATTAGCATTCAAATCTTCAATAGTATATGTGTTGCTTGGATGGAAAGGCATTGCTATCATTGGTTTAATCTTTGACAAGTCAACGTAAACCATGCCGTCATAATATGTTACTTCTCCCGGATTTAATTCTTTATATTCCTCTACTCTTCCATGAATATCATAAAACTCTTTAATCTGTTCATCAGTTCTCCAAATGGATGAAAGACATGTAGTCTCCGTTGTCATAACGTCGACACCAATTCTGAAATCTGCGCTTAAGTTTGATACGCCCGGTCCGACAAATTCCATAACTTTATTTTTGACATAGCCTTTGTCAAATACCTCTCCGATAATTGCAAGTGCTACGTCCTGAGGTCCGACTCCCTTTGCAGGTGTACCTGTCATATAAATCCCAATAACACCCGGCATGTTAATGTCGTATGTCTGAGAAAGAAGCTGCTTAACCAATTCCGGTCCGCCCTCTCCCATAGCCATTGTTCCAAGAGCACCATATCGTGTATGTGAATCAGAACCGAGAATCATCTTGCCTCCGCCTGCAAGCATCTCCCTTGCAAACTGATGAATTACTGCCTGATGAGGCGGTACATAAACTCCGCCGTATTTTTTTGCACATGTAAGTCCAAACATGTGGTCATCTTCATTAATCGTTCCTCCAACTGCACACAAACTGTTATGACAATTTGTAAGTACATATGGAATAGGAAACTTTTCAAGTCCTGAAGCTCTTGCCGTCTGTATAATTCCGACAAAAGTAATGTCATGTGAAGTAAGCTTGTCAAATTTGACCTGAAGCTTCTCCATATTGCCTGATGTATTATGAGCTTTCAAAATACTATACGCCATTGTATTTTTTGCGGCGTCTTCTTTTGAAAGATACTTGTCCCCTAACTTGCTTTTTAATAATTCTTCATTGCCGGCTTCAACAACTTCATTTCCGTTAATTAAGTATGCTCCGCCTTTGCTTAATTTTATCATTCCTGCCTCCTGTGTTCTGTTAATACATAATTTTCAGCCTTTACTCTTTAGCAAAAAATTAATTTAAAATATTTTTTGACTAATACAATTAGTATACAAAATTTCCACTGTCAAATCAAGTAAACATAGCTTCCAATTATCAGACAATATCTTCCGTTTGTATAAATAATAAGCAACACTGTCTGCGATTTGTCGGAACATGAAATTTTCAATTCTCAGATTACGCACAATTGTTTGACTTGTGTAACTTACTATAATAAAATATAGTTCAAAACTCATACTAAAAACAAATGCTGCATTCGAAAATAACATTTGATTATTTCCTTTTTAAGGCAGCGGAATGGAGATTTTATGAAAATAGCTGTTGTAAGCGACGTGCTTGGTGAAGAAAACAACGGCACTACCATCGCCGCAATGAATTTAATAAGAACTCTCAAAGACAAAGGACACGAAGTACGGGTTATATGCCCGGACGTATCCCGCAGAAATCAGGACGGTTTTTATGTTGTAGGCACATTAAACGTCGGACCTTTTAACAATTATGTTGCAAAAAACGGAGTAGTTATTGCAAAACCTGACAGAAAGGTTATTGAGGAAGCTCTTAAAGATATTGATGCCGTTCATGTAATGGTGCCTTTTTTCACCGGATGCTATGTCGCAAAATACTGCCACAGGCACGGCATTCCGCTTTCTGCCGGCTTTCACTGTCAGGCTGAAAACTTATCCAATCATCTTTTTATGATGAATGCAAAAAAATTCAATAAAAAAGTTTATAAAGTTTTTTACCGGCATCTTTATCAATACTGCGATGCCATCCATTACCCTACACAGTTTATATGCAACGTTTTTGAAAAAGAAGTAGGAAATACACCGCATCATATTATTTCGAACGGAGTGAACCGCCAGTTTAACCGTGACATTCCAAAGCACAAATATAACGATGGTCTTTTCAGAATACTATATACCGGACGATACAGCAAAGAGAAGTCGCACAAAATTTTAATCAAAGCCGTAAGCAAAAGCAAATACAGAAACCGCATACAGCTTATTTTTGCAGGCGAGGGGCCGCTTCACAAAACCTTGCAGGAGTACTCAAATAAACTTCTTCCTATTCAGCCTGTAATGAGCTTTTATTCCAGAACTGAGCTACTTGACGTTATAGGCTCTGCAGATCTTTACGTACACGCCGCCGAGATTGAACTTGAAGCAATTTCCTGCCTTGAAGCAATTTCCTGCGGCCTTGTGCCGATTATTAATAATTCTCCGCGCTCTGCCACAAAATATTTTGCGCTGGACGACAGAAATCTTTTCAAATGCAATAACGCAAAGGATTTAGCTTCAAAAATCGATTACTGGATAGAACATCCAAAAGAAAAGGCTCATTGCAGTGAGCAATATGCTGATTTTGCAAACATATGGGCTTTTGACAAATGCATGGATCAAATGGAAGAAATGATTATATCAATCATAAAAAAATAAAGGGACTTTTTTATATGAAAACAATATATTATTCTGATGAATTAAATGATGACTTTGCCTCTACACAGTGCATTAAATCAAAGCCTCTGCCCGCAAATTATAAATGGATACACAAAGGGGTTTTGTGGAAATTATTTTCCGGGATTATTTATCATGTTGTTGTTTACCCTTTGGTTAAAATTATTAACAAATTCTACTATGGATTAAAGATAAAGAATAAAGGCGTTATTAGAAAGCTGCACTCAGGCTGTTTTCTATACGGCAACCATACACAACATCTTGACCCTTTCATTTCGGCAGAAGTTTCCGGCTGGGGACACCGAACTTATTTCCTCGCCGGCCCTGACACATTTTCAATTACCGGACTCCGCAGCTTAGTTGCCATGCTGGGTGCTATGCCTGTAGGTTATGATATAGAAAGTTTAAAGAAAATGGGCTGTGCTGTCAAAGAACGTTACCGTCAAAACGCTTGTATTACCATATATCCCGAAGCTCACATTTGGCCTTATTATACCGGAATAAGAAATTTCAGCAGTGCTTCTTTTGCCTATCCGGTTGGTCTTGACGCACCTGTAGTAGCTATGGCTGTAACATACCGCAAACGCTGCGGTCTGTCCAAGCTTTTCTTTAAGCACCCTAAAATTACCGTGTATTGCAGTGACCCTATGTATGCCAATCCAACTCTCGGCAGCAAAGCTGCAAAAAAAGAGTTACGCGACAGAGTATACAACTGGATGCAAAAAACTGTTTCCGGTTTGGACAATTACGAGTTTATTCATTATGAGAGAAGAAAATCATAACTATAATTTTCAAAAATAAATTCAATTTTAATAGAGACTGAGTTATATAATCATTTATAAAATTTCACAATTACATTTCTATTTTAACTTGCCACTTTTAACAAACAAATGCTCCCATACAAGCAACAACTTCACTTGCATGGGAGCATTTGTTTCCTTACACTATTTATTTTTCTTCTTTATCTTCTTAAACTGAATATATTTAACTTTAATTCCCGCAAGAACATCTTCAAGCTGCAGGTTATATGCACCCTTATCAAGTTTAACCTTGCAGAGCTTCTGTGTAATCCAGTTTCCGTCTGTACCGTTTGTCTGAATTACTACCATCGTCTCTCCATTAGCATTTACATTTACTGTAGACTGCGCAAGATTTGATTTTTCAAAAGATATATTTACGATAATTGTATATTCACCGTCTTCGTCAACTACAAGCGCAGCTTCCTTTCCACCGTTAAACATTACTTTATCGTCATCTGTAAGAGCAAACTTCTTATATATTGCTTTATCTTCAGATACGGCACTGTAATGTTTAGCCACATCTGTATCAACAAGTTCTCTTTCAATAACAGGGGCTGAAAGAATGAAGTTACATATATTAATTGCTGCACGCTGAAGTTCTCCGACAGTCAGTGTTCCGTCTGCTACAGATTCTTCAGTATTGTCGTTGTTTGAGTTAACTTCTGCTCCATTGTTGTTTACTACCATGTAGACATCATTCTGTGAGCGCACCATATCTCTTGTGTCCTGATTTGATTCCTCGCCTCCGTCTACAACATCGTTCATCTTAGCCCACCAGTCAGTCATTACAATACCCTTGTAACCCCACTCGTTTCTAAGCACTGTTGTACAGAGGTCATAATTTGATGCTGCCCAGTGTCCGTTTATCGGATTGTAAGCAGTCATAAGCGTCATTACTGTATCTGCTTTAACTGCCATCTCAAAAGATTTCAAATAAATCTCTCTCTGAACTCTCTCTGAACATACCGCGTCAATCTTAAACCTGTGTGTCTCCTGACCATTAAGGGCAAAGTGCTTAATGGTTCCCCACGCACCGCCGTCTTTGATACCGCCGGTAGATGCCACTGACATTGTTCCTGAAAGATACGGATCTTCTGAATAATATTCAAAATTACGTCCATTTAGCGGATTTCTGTGAATATTAACCCCCGGTCCGAGTAATGTATCTACCTGATTTCTATATAATTCCTGACCTTCCATTGTATAAAGTTCTCTAACTAATTCAGGATTCCATGATGCTGCGAGAGCCGTTCCTATCGGAAGCTGTGTTGCTTTTCCCTGCATTCTGAGTCCGCTTGGTCCGTCTGCACAGCAGGCTGCCGGTATTCCATAATTAAATAGTGAATCGCTAAGTCCGCCAAACGCTGAAGCCGTACCCTGCGTTACACGAGGGTTGCTCATTCCTTCACCTCTCACAATCTGTGCAAGTTCAGGAACCGTAAGCTGTGCCACAAATTCCTGTCTCTTATACACATCTCCGAGCCCACGAGACGGAGCTACATCTCG
>ENA-OZAJ01000695-OZAJ01000695.1-human-gut-metagenome-genome-assembly--contig:-NODE-695-length-15576-cov-4.895239_pt1 | contig 15576 bp, 14 predicted proteins | sample MGYA00243301_ERZ653499 | MGnify/ENA primary metagenome ERZ653499 (study PRJEB26926, sample SAMN06165039) | human gut metagenome | biome: ENVO:00009003; feature: ENVO:2100002; material: ENVO:00002003... | reverse complement strand
TGGGCTCGGAGATGTGTATAAGAGACAGGTGTGGTATACTAACTCTGTTTAATGCGGAAAAGTGCGGCTTTCCGCAACGGCAAAATTTGGCAGCGTGTGTTTGGTGTGCGGGCAAAGGCCGCACGCTATGCGCAAAAATGGAACGGTGCTGCACAGAAAGGGGCGAAGCCTCTGTGAAAAAAAGAATACTGCTCGGGTTGATCTCCGTTTTCAAAGCGCTGTATAACGCCGTGTATGCCGTCATGAAGCTGCGCCCCATGCAGAAAAAAGTCGTCATGATCAGCCGCCAGTCGAACAGCCAGCGGCCGGATTTTGAACAGCTCGGCGCAGAGATTGAAGCGCGTGATCCTGGGGTGCGCCTTGTGTATCTCTGCCGCGAAATGGGCGATACGCCGTTAGAGCTCCTGCGCTATTGTTTCCATTTGCTGCACTGCGCCGCGGAGCTTTCCACCGCGCATGTGTGCATCATAGACGGCTACTGCATCCCGGTCAGCGTGCTGCATCACCGTAAAGAGCTGCGCGTGGTACAGGTCTGGCACGCGCTTGGCGCCATTAAGAAGTTTGGCAGGCAGGCGCTTTCCGTGCCCGGCGGGCGCGATAAAGAGCTTGCGGAGCGCATGGGGATGCATAAGCACTACGATGCCGTGCTCTGTGCGAGTCACCGTACAGCAAAAGCCTATGAGGAGGCGTTCGGCGTTTCTGCCGATAAAATGCGCGTGACCGGCGTGCCGCGTGTAGACGCCATTTTGAAAATGAATCGCGCGCGTTGCCGCCGCCGCTTTTTCGCGGCCTACCCGGAGCTGCGCGGGCAGAAGATCGTCCTATACGCTCCCACGTTCCGCGACGGCGAGCAAATGCCTGAGATTGAGCCGCTCATCACGGCGGCGGAAAAAATGGGTATGCTGCTCATCGTGCGGCTGCACCCACTCGACCGCGAGCGCTTGGAGCGCCGCCGTGTGCTGCCGAAGTTCCGCGAGTGCCCGGAGTTCGGCACCTTCACGCTAATGGCAGTAGCGGATGCCGTCATCACGGACTATTCCGCTATTTCCATTGAGGCGAGCCTCATCAAAAAGCCGGTGTATTTCTACGTTTACGATTTAGAGCGCTACAAGGAAACGCGCGGCCTCAATTTTGACCCGCTTGCAGAGATGCCGCACTGCGCATTCACAAAAGCCGAGCCTCTGGTCGACTGTATCCTCCACACGCCCTACGATTACGAAAAGCTCACCGCCTTCAGAAAAGAATTCGTGGAGACGGATGACACGAACAACACGCAGCGCTGTGTGGATCTTATAATGACTTTCCTTACAGAAGGGATAAATGATAGATAAAATGAAGTCAGAACGTAATTTTGATTCGATAAAAGTCAGCGTTATCGTTCCTGTATACAACGTTGAAGCGTATTTGGAGCGTTGCCTTGATTCCTTAGTGAAGCAAACGCTGGAAGAAATGGAGATCATTGTTGTCAACGACGGCACAAAGGATAATTCGCAGGCGATCATAGACCGCTATGCCGCAGCATATCCGCAGAAGGTGATAAGCCTCATCAAAGAAAACGGCGGACTATCCGATGCGCGCAACTACGGTATTCCGTATGCGCACGGTGAATACATCGGCTTTGTGGACAGCGATGACTATTTAAACGTGACTATGTACCAAAAGCTGTACGACCGCGCCGCTGAAACGGATTCGGACATTGTGGTTTGCGGCTATTACGGCATAGACGAAAATACCGAAACACGGCGCTTTTTCCAGCGCGGCAGCACTCTGGAGTTCGGTGTGAGCCTGCACGAAAACCCGAAGCTTCTGTACACAAATGCACCGTATGCCTGGAATAAAATTTACCGCCGCGCCTTATTTGAGCGCACGGGGATACGCTTCCCGAAAGGGAAAATTTATGAGGACATTGCGACCATCTATCCGCTGATGCTGCATGCCAACCGAATCTCCAAAGTAAACGAGCCGCTGTACTACTATATTCTAAAGCGCGAAGGCGCAATCACGGCGACATTCTCCGAGAACATCCTGCAGATGTATGATTCGCTCGCAATCATGAACGAATACTATATTCGGGAAGGCGCATTCGAGGAGTTTAAAGAGGTGCTCGGCTTCATCAATTTGAAGCACACGATCCTGCGCTTCCGCGATTTTACGGCATATAAAGATAAAGACCTGCAGTTTAAAGTCGTCCGTAAGGGCTTTCAGCATCTGGATCACTATTTTGATGACTGGCGCAGAAACAAGGCGTTTTTTGACTTTTTCTTCTCCAAAAAACGGCTGATGGGCGCTTTGGCCAAGCACGAGTTCACGTGGTATCTTTACAGCATGATGCCGAATTCCGTGCTGCGCCTTTTGGGCAAAGCGGCAAAAACGATGCGCAAGGCTTTGACGGTTTTCTCAAAGCGCAGTTATTTGAATAAATACTACTACGTGCGCACGTGTAAAAAGAAGCCGCTTTGCGACAAGCAGGTGCTTTTTGAATCCTTCCACGGTACGAACCTAAATGATTCGCCGTTCGCAATGATGCGCGAGCTGGCAAAGGACCCGACGTTTACCATCTATTACACGTCGAAAAAAGAGCTGATGGGCGAGCACCGGAAGATATTAGATGCGTATGGGCTGAACCGTGTGCAGCTCATTCCGCTCGGCTCGAGAAAATACCAGAAGATTTTGGCAACGAGCCGATACCTTGTAAATAATGTGAGCTTTCCAACGTATTTTATCCGCCGTGAAGGGCAGGTCTATTTGAATACATGGCACGGAACGCCGCTGAAGACCCTCGGCAAAAAAATGGCGATGGGCATTCAGGATATGAGCAACATGCAGCGCAATTTCCTGCACAGCAGCTATCTTCTGCACCCGAACCGCTATACGATGGATCACATGATGGAAGATTACAACCTGAACCGCCTCTATACGGGAAAGGTGATCCTGAGCGGGTACCCGCGCAACGCGATATTCTGGGATAAAGACGCGGCAGCGGCGGTGCGGAAGCAATACGGAATGGACGGCAAGGAAACCTTTGCCTACATGCCGACTTGGCGCGGCGCGATGAGCTCCGGCGCAAACAAAGGCGGGTACGAAGCGGAAGTGCGCGACCTGCTGACAAAGTTCGACAGCGCGCTGACGGATAAGCAGATCATGTACGTGAACCTGCATCCGCTTGTAAAAGACAAGGTGCCGATCGAAGGCTATAAGCACATTGTAAAATTCCCGGATGACGTGGACAGTTACAGCTTTTTGAATGCTGTGGACGTGCTGATTACGGACTATTCCAGCGTTTTCTTCGATTTTTCCATCACGCGCAAGCCAATCGTGCTCTTTATGTACGACTATGATGCGTACATGGCAGAGCGTGGCATGTATATGGATGTGCGCGACCTCCCGTTCCGCAAAATTTATACCATGAACGAAATGCTCGCATACCTGCACGAAAACGATAAACAGGCAGACGTGAACAGTGCGGCGTATGATGCGTATTATAAGATATTTACAAATTACGATGCGCCGGATAATATCCAGAACCTGAACGACATGCTGTTCTACGGAAAAGCGCCGAAGTTTGAAGTGATCGATTATGCCGAAAACAAAAAGCGGCCGCGAAATGTTTATCTTGTCGGAAAGAACGACCATAAGGGTTGGGCAAAAGAGCTGGAACAGCAGCTCTGTTCCATGGAAGCGCCCGTAGCGGTTTTCCTGCGCAGGGATTTCAACGAGCTCACCCTCAAGGAGCTGACCGATAAATATAACGATTGGCTGGATTACACCGTGATCGATACGCAGATGTTCCTTTCTTTGCCGGAAAACATCAAGCTGTTTTTCAGCAGAGAGCGTAATAAGTATAATTGCGATGCTGTCTTCGCGCGGGAAGTATTCCGTATTTTGCCGCATCTGAATATTCAAAGTGTAACGGCAGGCGATGACTCTTACAGAAACCGGAGCATTGAGCAAGCTGTAAAAAACGAAAGGAAAGGCTAAAACATGAAACGAGTATTGACCTACGGAACGTTTGACCTGCTGCATTACGGCCACATCAACCTTTTAAAGCGCGCAAAGGCACTGGGCGATTACCTTATCGTGGCGCTTTCCACGGATGAGTTCAACGCCGGCAAGGGCAAAAAAGCGTTTCACGATTATGAAACGCGCAAAATGATGCTTGAAGCCATTCGCTACGTTGACCTCGTCATTCCGGAGGAAAGCTGGGATCAGAAGATCAGCGACGTGAAGGACTACCATGTGGATGTCGTCGTTATGGGTAGTGACTGGGAAAACAGCGATCGCTTTGACTACCTCAAGGATTACTGCGAGCTCGTTTTCCTGCCGCGCACGCCGGGCATTTCCACCACGAAGATCAAGCACGACCTCGGACTTGTAAACGAAAACGAAAATGCCGAAGCGCTCATGAACCACTGATTATACGCTTTCGCAAAAAGTTATTTATAAAAATAGCAGATATAAAACACGCTCCCGCTGCAGATACTTTAAAGAAGTAGGCAGGGGAGCGTGAATTTTTTTGAGAAAAGTTGGATCAAAAGGTTTTTATCGCCGTTACAGTTCGCGCTGTGTTACGCCGTCAAATCGACATACTCGCCTTTGACGAAGCCCAAAAGCTGATCCGGGTTTACGATGAGCTGCACGCCGCGCATACCGCCGCTGACGGCGATTGCATCAAACAGCATGGCGGTCTCGTCGATATACGTCGGGAACTCCTTCTTCATGCCCACGGGCGAGCAGCCGCCGCGGATATAGCCGGTCGTCGGCAGCAAGTCTTTCACGTGCAGAAGCTCCACGGATTTATTTTTGCTGGCTCTGGCAGCTTTTTTGAGGTCTAATTCCTCCGCTACGGGGATGCAAAACACGACAAACCCGGTCTTATCGCCGCGCGCAACGAGCGTTTTGAACACCGTCTCATACGGCATGCCCACGGCGTCTGCCGCGTGTACGCCCGCGAGATCGGTCTCCTCAAATTCATATGTGCGCACCTCATAGGGAATCTTCGCGCTGTCCAGCATGCGCATGGCGTTCGTCTTTTTTACGCCGGAGCTCATGCTTCACCGAGCTCCTTCAAGATCATGTCAGCCGCCTGCTTTGCGCACTTGCGGTAGCCTTCCTCGGTCAGGTGCAGCATATCCGGGCACTTATAATAGTGCTCGCCTTCCTTGCACAGCGCGTAAAGGTCGTTCACCGGGATGTTTTCCTCTGCCATCAGCTTTTTGGCGGCGTTGTTATACAGCTCCACCCACTCGTTATTGTAGTTGATGCTGTCCGCCTGCGTGCCGGTGTTGTCTGCCGCCATGCCGGGCTCCAAAATCGGCGTGGTGGTCGCGAAGATGATCTTCGCGCCGTTTTCTCTGCACAGCTTGATGATGCGCTTTAAGAAGTGCACATATTCCTCAACGGGGTGCATGGCCTCCGTCATCGGAGCCTCAATGTTCATGTCCCAGTAGCCGTTGTTCCAGTGTACCACGTCAAAATGGCCGTGATGCTTGAACATCTGGTTCGTCTGCCACAGCGTGTACGCAGCGAAGCGGCCGTTGTCCTCGGCATCGTAAACGACCTCACACTTGCCGTCTAACTCTTCTTTTACATAATCGTCATAGCCCATGCGAATGGAATCGCCGAGCAAAAGCACTTTTTTCATTCTGAAAACCTCTTTTCGGGTAGATTTGCCAATAGAATTATACTGCCAAAACCGTGAAAATTCAAGATGCTTTCGGCAGTATACAAAAGGGCGTTGCGTTTCTCTGAAAAGCGTGGTATACTCTGCTTGTTTTTCTAAAAGGATCGAAAAAGGAGCTGTGAAAAATGAGCAGATGCGATGAAATTTTGGCGCGTTTTATGGCATTTGCCGAGCGCGAGCCGCGCATTTTGATGGGCGTGCAGGTTGGTTCCGGCGTGCAGGTTGGTTCCGGCGTGCGGAAAGACCGCCCGGCAGACGCCTACACGACGCAGTGGGTGCAGAACGCATTTGAAAATTAGACCTGCCAAACACAGCAAAACGGCACCGATGAAATTTGTCACCGGTGCCGTTCATTTTTAGGTTAGGGGAAAAGCGGACTTACTTCTTTTCCTGAATGTACTTGTCGATTGCAGTTGCGGCGGTCTTGCCTGCGCCCATGGCGAGGATAACCGTTGCGGCGCCCGTTACGGCGTCGCCGCCTGCGTACACACCCTCGATGGAGGTGAGGCCGTGTTCGTCCGCGATGATCTGGCCGCGCTTCTGGGTCTCAAGACCCGGGGTGGTGGCTTTCAGCAGCGGGTTCGGGGAAGTACCGAGGGACATGATAACGCAATCCATCGGAATATCGAATTCGCTGCCTTCAATGACGATCGGGCTGCGTCTGCCGGAAGCGTCCGGCTCGCCAAGCTCCATTTTTACGCAGCGAATACCGGCGACCCAGCCGTAGTTCGGGTCACGCGGGTCGGTGACGTCCGTCGGCAAAATCTCTACCGGGTTCGTCAGCGTGTGGAAGATGATGCCCTCTTCCTCTGCGTGCTCCACTTCTTCCTTACGTGCCGGCAGTTCTGCCATGCCGCGGCGGTAGATGATGTACACGTTCTCCGCGCCGAGACGCTTTGCGGTTCTCGCGGCGTCCATGGCCACGTTACCGCCGCCGACGACCGCCACGTTTTTCGCGTGCTGGATCGGCGTAGTGGAATCATCGCGGTAAGCCTTCATCAGGTTGCTGCGGGTGAGGAATTCGTTTGCGGAGTACACACCCTTCAGGTTCTCGCCCGGGATGTTCATAAAGCGGGGAAGACCTGCACCCGTGCCGACAAACACGGCCTCGTAGCCGTACTCGTCCTTCAGTTCTTCAATCGTCAGGATACGACCGATAACCATATTGGTCTCCACCTTGACGCCGAGCGCCTTGAGGTTATCGACTTCCTTCTGCACGATGGACTTCGGCAGACGGAACTCCGGGATGCCGTACACGAGCACGCCGCCTGCAAGGTGCAGCGCTTCGTAGATCGTCACGTCGTAGCCCAGCTTTGCGAGGTCGCCCGCGCAGGTAAGACCCGCAGGGCCGGAACCGATAACGGCAACCTTGTGGCCGTTCTTCGGCGCGGTGATGGTGGCAACGGTAGCGTGTGCGTTGTGCCAGTCGGCAACAAAACGCTCCAGACGGCCGATGCCGACCGGTTCGCCCTTAATGCCGCGCACGCACTTGCCTTCGCACTGCGTCTCCTGCGGACAGACACGGCCGCAGACAGCCGGCAGGGAAGAAGACTGCGCAATAACCTGATACGCGCCCTCAAAGTCGTGCTCGGCGACCTTTTTGATGAATTCCGGAATATGAATATTGACCGGGCAGCCGGAGACGCACGGCATGTTCTTACAATTCAGGCAGCGCTGTGCTTCGTCCAGTGCCATTTCTTCGGTATAGCCCAACGTGACCTCTTTAAAGTTCTTGTTGCGAACGTTCGGGTCCTGCGAGGGCATGGGGTTCTTTGTCATTCTCATGTTAGGCATGATCACTCAACCTCCTTCTTGAACAGGTTGCAGGCTTCCTCATAAGCGTGGCGCTCGAAAGGAGTGTAGCTGCGGGAGCGGCTCATCGCCTCGTCAAAATCGACCTCGTGGCCGTCAAAGTCCGGGCCGTCTACGCAGGCAAACTTCGTTTTGCCGCCAACGGTCAGGCGGCAGCCGCCGCACATGCCCGTGCCGTCTACCATGATCGGATTCATGGAAACAACGGTCTTCTGGTCGTATTCCTTTGTGGTGAGGCAGACGAACTTCATCATGATCAGCGGGCCGATGGCGATGACCTCGTCAAAACGCTCGCCGTTTTCAAGCAGCGTCTTCAGCGGGGCGGTGACATTGCCCTTTTCGCCGTAGGAGCCGTCGTCCGTCATCAGCGTGAAGTGGTCGGAGCAAGCCTTGAATTCGTCTTCCAGAATCACGAGATCCTGATTGCGGAAGCCGATGATAGAGGTGACTTCCGCGCCCATGGCGTGCAGCTCTTCGGCAATGGGCAGTGCGATGGCGCAGCCTACGCCGCCGCCGATAACGCAGACCTTCTTAAGGCCGTCTACATGCGTTGGTACGCCGAGCGGGCCTACGAAGTCGTGCAGACATTCACCTTCGTTTAAGTGGTTGAGCTTTTCGGTCGTTGCGCCGACAATCTGAAAAATGATTGTAACGGTGCCCTTTTCGCGGTCATAGCCGGCAACGGTCAGCGGGATACGCTCGCCGTTTTCGTCTACGCGCAGAATGATAAACTGGCCGGGCTTTGCTTTTTTCGCAATGAGCGGTGCCTCGATCTCCATCCGCGTCACCGTGGGGTTCAGCGGCTGTTTTTTAACGATCTTATACATACTTCAAAACCTTTCCCTTCAGGCATGTGCGCAGTTTGTGCGATTTTGCCTAAGTTTTGTCTGTGTCGGATGCCGGTTTTGCAATTTTTGCCTTTAAAACCTGCAAACGATACTATTATAACAGAGAAATATCAAAATTACAACGGGAAAAGACAGGAAATCCCTGCCGTGCGGCGATTTCCGAAGAAATACCGGGCGGCAGGGATAGAATGTCCTTTTACCGGACAGATGCCCGGGATGCGTTATAGATTGTCTTTATAGACTTAGAAGTCAACTTCCGTGTCGTAGTAGCAGCACTTAAGCAGCTTTTCCATCTCTTCCTGGCTGGGCTGACGCGGGTTGGAACCGGTGCAGGCATCGGCGATAGCGTTCTTTGCAATCTCCGGCAGTCTCTCAAGGAAGACGTTCTCCGGCACAAAGCCGTTCTCGGTCGGGAAGCTGTCCGGGCCGTAGTGCTTGATGCAGTGCGGAATGTTCAGCTCGTCGTTCATGTTGCGCAGGTATTGGATGAGCAGCTGTACCTTCTCGTCGTCGTTGTTGCCACCGAGGTGCATGTAGTCGGCGATGACGCCGTAACGCTTCTTTGCGGTCTCGTCCTTTGCGTTGAACGCGATGACCTTCGGCAGGTACATAGCGTTTGCAGCGCCGTGGATGATGTGTGCGCCGTAATCGGCAAACGCAGCGCCGGTCTTGTGTGCCATGGAGTGTACGATGCCGAGCAGAGCGTTGGAGAACGCCATACCGGCCAGACACTGTGCGTTGTGCATGTTGTCGCGGGCGGTCATATCGCCGTTATAGGACGGGATAAGGTCCTTCATGATCATCTCGATTGCGTGGATGGCGAGCGGGTCGGTGAAATCGCAGTTTGCGGTGGAAACATACGCTTCAATCGCATGGGTCATAGCATCCATACCGGTGTGCGCAACGAGCTTCTTTGGCATCGTCTCGGCAAGGTCCGGGTCAACGATAGCGACATCCGGGGTAATCTCGAAGTCAGCGATCGGGTACTTGATGCCCTTCTGATAATCGGTGATGATGGAGAACGCGGTCACTTCCGTTGCGGTGCCGGAAGTAGAGGAAATGGCGCAGAAGTGTGCCTTCTGGCGCAGCTTCGGCAGGCCGAAGACCTTGCACATATCCTCAAACGTAACGTCCGGGTATTCATATTTGATCCACATAGCTTTTGCGGCATCGATCGGAGAGCCGCCGCCCATCGCGATGATCCAATCCGGCTGGAACTCGATCATCTTCTGCGCACCCTTCATAACGGTCTCAACAGACGGGTCAGACTCAATGCCTTCAATCAGCTCGACCTCCATGCCGGCTTCCTTCAGATAGCCGACTGCACGGTCCAAAAAGCCGAAACGCTTCATAGAGCCGCCGCCTACACAAACAACAGCCTTCTTGCCTTCAAAATGCTTCAGTTCTTCCAAAGCACCCTTGCCATGATACAAATCGCGGGGAAGTGTAAATCTTGCCATAAGTCTATCGCCCTTTCTATGTGAAGCAATTTATTGCAAAGCTCGGTGGTTTGCACCACCTAACTTCTTTTTACGACTGTATTGTATATCAAAATTTTTGATTTGTTAAGTGCTAAATTTGCATATTGATATTTCTATATCGATATACATGTACCAAAAATGAACGGAGTGTTAGGGAACTATTTTGTTGTGTTTCACAGAGAGTTTGATAATAAAATGTCACGCAGAAGAAATACACATTCTGCGCGACATTTTTAATTTGCTTATGAAATTTGTTTCACGGTGCGTATACTATATATAAATACGGTATTGTCCTCGCGCGGATTCGGCACGAGCTCCGCTGTGAAGATCGCCTGCGGTTCCGACTCGTTCTCGTCGCGGATGAGCGCTGCCGTCACGGTGTACACATCTCCGCTTTTCACACAGTCTTGTATGTCCACGGAAAAGCCGCCGCCGCTTATAGGCCGCGCATAGGTGTCGCTGTCCGCATCGTACGAAATTTCACCCGAAAGCGAGTCGGGAATATCCGGCAGGTCTTCATTTGCGGCGCTTTCGAATAGTCCGCTCACAATTTCTTCCATCACCCCGCGAGAGAGCACCAGCGCGCTGCCGGTCGTCTCTGCGCTGTAAAACGTCATGCCGCAGTTGTCCACCGCAAAGGCCGCGGTCTGCCAAAAGTAAACGGGATCATTCGCGTCAAACGCCATGCCGTTCATCTGCGCCAGAATGTGTGCTTCCAAAAGCGGCGCCATCGCTTCAATCTCCGCGGTGATCTCTGCGTTTTCGCTTACCTCGTTGCTTTCCGGTGCGGGAGATGCGGTGGATTTTACCGTCGGCTCGGCGGTAGGCGATGCCGTTGCGGTCGCTTCGGGGGAAGGTGTCGGCGTTTCCGCTACGTGCTCTGAAGCCGCCGCGCTGCGCACACTTTGTGTGTTTTCCGCTGTGCCGCAGGCGGCCGCAGAGAGCGCAAGCGCCGCAGAAAGCACGGAAGCTAAAATCGTTTTTCTAAGCTGCATGTGGTTTTTCACTCCTTTCAGCCATTTTTTTAGTATAAGACACTTTTAGCACAAAACTGTGAACGCCGTTTGAATTTCGTGCATTGTGCAAAAATTTTTCATTTCCGTGAACATTTCGGAAATACGCTTTACAAATCGGGGTCTGTCATGTAAAATAAGTATAAGTATAAATCTGTGCATTTGCAAATTGAAAAAATTTGCGGGTGTGCGTCACAGGATATGGAATACTAAAGAATCGAGGATGAACGTATGAATTTAAAGTACAAAAGAGTTCTTTTAAAGCTCAGCGGCGAATCGCTTTCCGGCAAGATCGGTCACGGCATCGATTTTGACACTGTTGTCAAGATCTGCGAGCCCATCAAGAAGATCGTGGATATGGGCTGCGAGGTCGCCATCGTTGTGGGCGGCGGCAACTTCTGGCGCGGCAGAAGCAGCGGCAGCATGGACCGTACCCGTGCAGACCACATGGGCATGTTGGCTACGGTCATCAATGCGCTCGGCGTGGCGGACGGCCTCGAGCAGGTCGGCCTTGACGTGCGCGTACAGACAGCCATCGCCATGCAGGAGGTCGCAGAGCCGTACATCCGCAACCGTGCGGTGCGTCACCTTGAAAAAGGCCGTGTTGTCGTGTTTGGCTGCGGCACGGGTAACCCGTACTTCTCCACCGATACCGGCGCAGCGCTGCGCGGTGCAGAAATCGACGCCGAAGTCATCTTAAAGGCGACCATGGTTGACGGCGTTTACGACAGTGACCCGAAGAAGAACTCGAACGCAAAGAAGTACGATCATCTCACGTATATGGAAATCCTCAATCAGAACCTGCAGGTCATGGATATGACGGCCGCTTCCTTCTGTAACGATCGCGGCATCCCGTTCCTTGTGTTCAGCATTGAGGACCCGGAGAACATCGTCCGCGCCGTCTGCGGCGAAAACGTCGGCACGGTCATCACGAAGGACTAAAGCTTTTTAGGGGAGAAGCCTTGTGCGCCCTGATAAAGAGCACACAAAATGTATAATGAAATAACAGATAGGAGAATATACTTATGAAGGAAGTATTGGCAAAAGCAGAAAGCAAAATGGGCAAAACCATCGCGAGACTCGAAAGCGACTACGCCGCCATCCGCGCAGGCCGCGCAAACCCGGCTGTGCTCGATAAGGTCATGGTCGATTACTACGGCGCACCCACGCCGGTCAACCAGCTTGCAGCCGTTTCCGTTGCAGAGGCACGCGTGTTGACCATTCAGCCGTGGGACAGTTCCGTCTGCCGCGCCATTGAGCGCGCCATCCAGACCTCGGACATCGGCATCAACCCGCAGTCCGACGGCAAGACCATCCGCCTCATTTTCCCGCCGCTCACCGAAGAGAAGCGTAAGGATATCGTGAAGGACGTCAGCCACATGGCAGAAGAAGCAAAAATCGCCCTGCGTTCCATCCGCCGCGACGCTATGGAAAAGCTGAAGGCGATGAAGAAAGACGGCGAACTGACCGAGGACGACCTGAAGCAGGCGGAAAAGAAAACGCAGGAGCTGACGGATAAGTACGTAAAGCAGGCAGACGAACGCTCTGCCGCAAAGCAGAAGGAAGTTCTCACCCTGTAAGCAAAAGGAAGGCTCCGAAATGGCATTTGGAAGTAAAGAAAACAAAACGCCCGTGCAGGTGCCGGCACATATCGGCATCATCATGGACGGCAACGGCCGTTGGGCTAAAAAGCGTGGTCTGCCGCGTACGGCGGGCCACACGGCGGGCGCGCAGAATTTCCGCACCATCACGCGGTATGCATCGTCTATCGGTGTAAAATATCTCACGCTCTACGCGTTTTCCACGGAAAACTGGAGCCGCCCCGCAGAGGAGGTCTCTGCGCTGATGAAGCTTTTCCACCAGTACCTCGAGGAAGCGCTGCGCGACTTCATGAATGAGAATATCCGGGTGCGCTTTATCGGCGATATTTCCGCTTTTGCGCCCGACTTACAGGCGCTCATTCATCGCGTGGAGGAAGCGAGCAGCGTGAAGACCGGCATGGTGCTGAACCTCGCCATGAACTACGGCGGCCGCGCAGAGATTACCCGCGCGGCACGCATTTTGGCAGAGCGCGTCAAAAACGGCGAGCTTTCGCCCGAGGACATCACGGAGGAAACGCTTTCCGGCGCTATGTACACCGCCGGCCAGCCTGACCCGGATCTCATCATCCGTCCAAGCGGCGAAGAGCGCATCTCAAACTTCCTTTTGTGGCAGAGCGCCTATACCGAATTTGAATATTTTGATATTCTCTGGCCGGATTTCAAGCCGAAGCACTTGGACGAAGCCATTGAAAAGTTCAACAGCAGACAACGCCGTTTCGGCGGTGTATGATTTTTTGCAGTGCGGGCGGCACATGCCGCCCCGTACCGCGTTTCTATTACATTCCGAACGGTGAAAGGAAACCATAGGTATATGAAGGACAGAGTTTTATCCGGTGTCACGCTGGTCGCATTTTTCATGGCAATCGTCGTGTTCAACCGCTCTTTTCCGCTGGCACTCAATATTGCCATTGCGTTTATCTCCGCGCTCGCTGTTTTTGAAGTCATCAAGGCGCTGGAACTTTCCGACCGCTGGTATATCACGGTTCCCAGCATGACAGCTGCCGTGCTGGTGCAGTTCTGTGAATTTCAGCAGGCAAATATCTTTATTTATTCCGCGTTCACGGCGTGCATTTTCTGCGCGCTGCTGCGCCACCACCGCGAGATCACTTTTAAAGAAATGGCCGTTGTGTACAGCATGGTCGTTTTGATCCCACTCGCGCTGCAGACTATCGTTCTGGTGCGCACGTTGAGCGACCAGCACGGCATGTTCTACGCGCTCGTGTGCGTATTCTCCGCATGGATTCCGGACGCAGGCGCGTTTTTCGCCGGCAAGCTCTTCGGTAAGCACAAGCTGTGCCCGGAGATCAGCCCCAAAAAGACTGTGGAGGGTCTCATCGGCGGCGTGTTGTCCAGCGTCATCATTTTGCAGCTCGTGGGTCTCATTTTCACCTACGGCATTTACGGCGGCGAACGTCAGGCAAACTGGCTCTCGCTCTTAATCATCGGCTTTTTCGGCGCGTTTGTGTCCGTGCTCGGCGACCTCAGCTTTTCGCTCATTAAAAGAAGCTGCCACATCAAAGATTTCGGCAGCGTCATTCCGGGCCACGGCGGTATTTTGGACCGTTTCGACAGCGTGATTTTCACCGCACCGTTTGTCTACATGGTAACGATGCTGCTGCCGATCGTGTCGTAAGAAAGGATGGGTCTGCATGAAAAAGTTAGCTTTGCTCGGCTCTACCGGGTCCATCGGCACACAGGCGCTCGACGTTGTGCGCTGTATACAAAAGGAAGGGGAGCACGCCGTTAAAGTGGAGGCGCTCGCTGCCCATTCCAATATTCGGCTTCTGGAAGAGCAGATCCGGGAATTTAAACCGCAAGCAGTTGCGGTTTTTGATTTGGAAGCTGCTTCTAAGCTCCGCGCCGCCGTCCGCGACCTCGATGTGAAGGTGTACAGCGGCATGGAGGGCCTTTGTGCCCTGACGGAGCTGGAAAGCGTTGATATCGTTTTAAACTCCGTCGTGGGCATGGTGGGCCTCAAGCCGACCTTAACGGCACTCGAAGCCAAAAAGCAGATGGCGCTCGCGAATAAGGAAACGCTCGTCGCAGGCGGTTCACTCGTCATGAAGACCGCCAAGGAAAACGGCATCGAAATTCTGCCCGTAGACAGCGAGCATTCTGCCATTTTCCAGTGTTTGCAGGGTATGTACAAAAAGTGCGACTTAAATAAAATCATCTTAACGGCGTCCGGCGGTCCGTTCTTCGGCAAAAAATCCGGGGAGCTTCAGCATATCCGCCCCGCAGACGCCTTAAAGCACCCGAACTGGGACATGGGCGCGAAGGTCACCATAGACAGCTCCACGCTCATGAATAAGGGGCTCGAATTCATCGAAGCCAAGTGGCTTTTCGATATGGAGCCGGACGACATCGACGTCGTTGTGCACCGCGAAAGCATCGTGCACTCGCTCATTGAGTATAAAGATCACTCCGTCATCGCGCAGCTTGGCGTGCCGGATATGCGCATCCCCATCCAGTATGCGCTTACCTACCCGCGCCGCTTCCCGTCGCCCGTAAAGCAGTTGAATTTGGCTGATTGGCAGAAGCTGACGTTCTATGCGCCGGACGAAGAAACCTTCACGTGCTTTGGCGCGTGTAAGCGTGCCATTCGCCGCGGCGGTACACTGCCCGCGGCGGTCAACGGTGCAAACGAAGCCGCTGTTGCGCTGTTTTTAAAAGAAAAGATCGGCTGGCAGGACATCGGCGAGCTCGTGTGCCATGTAGCCGATACATTTGAAACCGCGCCCGTTACAAGCGTGGAGGACGTTTTGGAAGCCGACCGCAAAGCGCGCGCCTATGTGCTGGAGCGTTGCGGGGAGAGCGCAAGATGAGCACGGTGGTGCAGGGCATCCTGCTCGCCGTTATCGGCGTATTGCTCTTCGGGCTCATCATTTTCATCCACGAGTTCGGCCACTTTTTCACAGCGAAGCTGAGCCACGTGTGCGTCAACGAATTCTCCATCGGCATGGGGCCGAAGCTTTTCTCGTTCACCCGCGGCGAAACGCAGTATTCCCTGCGGCTTTTGCCCATCGGCGGCTACTGCGCCATGGAGGGTGAGGACGAAAAAAGCGACGATCCCCGCGCGTTTGGCAACCGTCCCGTTTGGCAGCGCATGATCGTGGTTGCGGCGGGCGGCATCATGAATAT
>ENA-OZAJ01000633-OZAJ01000633.1-human-gut-metagenome-genome-assembly--contig:-NODE-633-length-16777-cov-14.791652_pt1 | contig 16777 bp, 19 predicted proteins | sample MGYA00243301_ERZ653499 | MGnify/ENA primary metagenome ERZ653499 (study PRJEB26926, sample SAMN06165039) | human gut metagenome | biome: ENVO:00009003; feature: ENVO:2100002; material: ENVO:00002003... | reverse complement strand
AAAGTGAACGCTTCAATAACCGGCTGCTGTGTGAGATTATCTCCCATGAAAAATTCAAGGAACTGCTGGCAGACGCAGAAATCTATGTGGACGGGATAGCAACCATGCACTTTCATGACACAAACAGCTCACTGGCTGCTTTACGGGCTATGATACTGGAAGAACATCCCGAAGCTACGGCAGACCGGGCAATCAAAGTATTGGAAGCCTGTCAGGTAGAGGAAGAAGATTTCTTCTGCCATGTGACGCACAAAACATGGGACGCTATTCTCCATGACATACGCAAGGCGCACGAAAATGACAGTGAAAGTGCGCCGGATACCACGCCCGCCGATGAACTGATACGGGAAGTACAAAAGGCCATGCAATCGCCGGGGGACAGGGTTCAGCAATTCACGGAGATATTCTGCAAGGCGTTCCAGCTTAAATATAAGCGGCTCTCACAAGAGGAACGAAGCCTTTTGAAGAAGCTGTTCAAGAAATCCCCGCTGATAAAACAGTCCGGTATGAACTTCCGGCGCAGGCCGTGGAAATGAAAACTGCCGTTGTGGGAATGGTTGTTCCTGCAACGGCAGCTTTGATTATATATGAATTTGGAAATCCTGAAACTTAAACAATCCATTTCCCTGTTTGAGTTTTCCGGCTCTCTCTAATTGTGCAAATCCGGCTTCAATATCGGCTATCAAAGAAACGGGAATATCCAACTGATGGTGTCCGGGCAGAACTTTTTTTATATTGTATTTCCGTATTCGCCTTATAGATTGATAGAATAGCTTCGGGTCGGTAGTTGGGTAAAATGCGTCCAGGCTTCCCTTGTATATCAAATCCCCGGAATACAAATAGTTTCGTTCTGGTTCGTAAAAGCAACAATGTCCGGGAGAATGTCCCGGCGTGTGAACAACTTGAATTTCCCGCCCGCCTAAATTTAGAAAATCGCCATCGTGTAAAATTCTTTGTGGGATACCTTGAAAAATCTGATAAGCGTTAATATCAAAATCTCTTGGAAAATCACAAGGAAGCCTTGTCAAATTATTCTTCACAACTTGCAATGGTATCGGAAACCTGACCGATAGCCAGTCCTTTTCCGCTTCATGTACGGCGATATTATCAAAATACTTATGCCCGCCAATGTGATCCCAATGAACATGAGTTGTAACTGTCATAACAGGCAGCTTTGTCAGAGAGTCCACAATTTTTCTGATGTTGGAAACGCCTAAACCTGTATCAATGAGAATAGCATATTTTTCCCCACATAATAGATAACAATGTGTTTCTTCCCAGTGCTTGTATTCGCTAATAGAGAATGTATCACGGTCTATTTGCTCAATGGTAAACCAATTATCCATTCCGTATAATTACCTCCAGCAACTGAATTTCCAGTTAAAACCACTTTGCATTTTCATCTCTGAAATGTGGTATATTGCCATCTTTATAAGGGTCATACCGATTTTCGTTACAACCAAATTCTTTTAAGAGAGCAATCTTGCCATCTGGCGTCCATTCTATCAGTGACATTCCATCAAACGCTTCTACGTTACCGGCGTCCATCTTATTTTTGAAATACCATTCAACAATGGTTTGATTGCCTTTATGGAAAAATTGCTTGATGTCCCATTGCAAGACAGTTCCACGGGTATTCCATTCCTCAAACCAAAGTTTTATTTTCTTGGAGCCGTGGTACTCTGGCCCCCAACTTTCAATATATACGGCATTATCAGAAAATACATTAAATATACCCAAATCTTTTTTTGCAAGCCACATATCAAACCAAAGTCTGATAATTCTTTCTCTATTGTCCATTTCGCAGCGCCTTCCTTGTCAATTTAATTTTTCAGCGTCTTTGTCCTGCTCTAATTCAATTACATCCAAAATGCCACAATTCAGGGCTTCGCAGATACGAACCAGCGTTTCCATGCTGATGTTTTTGCCTTTACCCATGTTGGCAATCATATTTGTGGTAAGACCGGCGGCAATCCGCAAGTCCTCTTTCCTCATGTTGCGCTCAACCAGCGTGTGCCAGAGGGGTTTATAGCTTATGTGCATTTATCCTCCTGCCTTTCTCCCGGTTTCGGGGTTCCTGTTCCCATTATATCAAAATTCTTGCTAACTCACAAACATTTCTTGACACAACCGCCGGTTCCGTCTGGATTGTGCTTTTCCTTTCTTCTCTTGATTACATCTACTTAGCCATAAGCTGCTTAATGCCCTGTGATTTTGCCGCAGGGTTATCCGACCCGTAACCTTCCAGAAGGTTGATGACGCCCCATACCGCCAGACCAGCGCCAAGAGCCATGACCAGAATTTTAAGAATGTCGATTGCCTGATTGAAAAATTCCATATACGTTCCTCCATTTTGTTTGTTTGATGGTTTTGGGTACAAAAAAAGCCGCCCACATCGGCGGCGCTTCGGGTCATCATGGCCCGAAGTTACACAAACTCGTCGCTGTCCAGATCATCGAAATTCAACAGGTCAGCTTCTTCGTCCGTGTCGGAGCCGTCCACTTCGTACACCGTGTATTCGTCCTCCGGCTTTAGTCTCAATGGCCGGTGGCGGAACAGGCTTTCCAAGCGGAAGGCGTTTTTCTTTTTATCAAATTCGGCTGTGTACTTGTAATTCGGGTGCTTTTTCAAGTCATACTTCGGGGACAGGAAAGGCGGGAGCCCCCGAAGCTGCAAGATACATTTATCTCCGGGCATGGTGGTGATCTCGCTGGTGGTCATCAGCTCCCGGCCAAGCCGCTGCATATTCTGGCTGTAACTTTCAGACTGTCCACGGCTGCGACCCTCGGTCTGCATGGAAATGGTGGCCTTGCCCAGCCAGTTTTCCGAAATATCCTTTAGGGTGGAAGCCTCCCGGCCTCCGAGGAACACGATACTGTCCATGTTTCCCATGATGGTTTCGGAATGGTCTTTGTACAATGCCTTGCACTGGCTCATAGCCTGATAAAAGAGCGTCAGGCTGATCTCCCGGGAACGAATGACGGCCACGATCTTTTCCAGCCCCGGCACCTGCCCGGTGTTGGCAGCCTCGTCCCATAGCACCCGCACATGGTAGGGCAGACGCCCGCCATAGGTGTTATCAGCCCGTTCACACAGAAGGTTGAACATCTGCGAAAAAGCGAGGGCAACCAAAAAGTTGTAGGTGGTGTCCGTGTCGCTGATAAGAAAGAACAGCGCTGATTTTTCATCCCCCAGCTTATCCAGCTCCAGTTCGTCATAAGACATGATCTCCCGAAGCTGGGGAATATCAAAGGGAGCCAGTCTTGCACCGCAGGAAATCAAAATGCTTTTGGCTGTCTTGCCGCTGGCGAGCTTGTATTTCTTATACTGCCTCACGGCGAAGTGCTGGGGGCTGCGGCGTTCCAGCCCGTCAAACATATAGTCCACCGCATTTTTGAAGGTTTCGTCATCCTCCCGGACTTCCATGCTGTTTATCATTTCCACCAGCGTATTCATGTTGCGTTCTTCCTCCGGCCCCTCAAAGACGATGTAGGCCACAAGGGCGCAGTACAAGAGGGTTTCAGCTTTAGTCCAGAACTCGTCGCCCTCCTTGCCGTCGCCTTTGGTGTTGGCGATCAGAGCAGTAACGAATTTCAAAACATCGCTTTCCGTCTTGATATAGGCCAGCGGATTGTAGTGCATGGATTTTGAAAAGTCGATACTGTTGAACACCCGCACCCTGTATTTCTCCCGTTGCAGAAACCGCCCGCACTGGTCGAGGGTGCCGCCCTTCGGGTCTACCACCACATACGAGGAATGGGCTTGAAGGAGCTGCGGGGTCAGCCAGAACCTTGTCTTTCCCGAGCCGGACGAGCCGATGACACAGGCGTTTAGGTTCCGGGCATTGGCGGGTATCTTCGGACGGGTGTTCATGGTAAGGAACTCCGTCCCGGTCAGAATGACATTGTTCTGAAATTTAGGGTCTACAAACGGCTTTATATCCTCCTTTGTTCCAAAGCGGGCGGTGCCGTACTCCGCATCCCGCCGGAATTTTTTCGCCTGCCTGATCTTTGACTGTATCAGCAGATACACCCCAGCCGCACCGGCAAGGCCCACCAGCAGGTCAATACCGCCAAGCCCCGGCCAGTAGGTTTCAAAGGCTTTGGGGAAGGTATCGAGCATCCCCATGAGCTTTGTCCCGAAGTCTGTGCCGGGGGCGATCCGGTAGGCCGTCCCGATTTTGGAGAAAAACCAGAACACAAAGAGGTACGGCAGGTTGGGGAGCACATATTTTCTAATCTTGTCACTCAACGTCCGTCCTTCACCGCCTCTCTGGTCCGCTGCTTTTCCTTTGCCTGTGTCCTGATCTGCTCCGTGAATTTCCGAAGCTGGCCGAGGATGGAAGCCTTGTCCTGCTCTTTGTTCAGCACCTTTGCGCTGTACTTCTGGAAGGCCGCCGTGATAGCGTCCGCCTGATTGGCTTTGAAAAACAGTAGGTAATGACCGGGGCTCACTTTATGGAAAGCGTAGTCCACATGGAACTCCTTTGCGATCCGGTCAAAATCCTTTGGGGCTCCCACATAGGGCATGGCGCTTTTGCCGCCATAGTGGTTCATCAGCTTTTTTACACTCTGGCGTCCCTGCGGGGTCAGCGCCTTCCGGTGGTGCTTTTGCAGCGCCCGCGCTACCTTCCCAAGAGCGGCAGCCAGCACTTTTCCCGTGAGCTTCGTTGTCCTGATCGAAAGGGCAACCGTTTTTTGGTTTACTTCTTCCTGCATAAAACCTCCTTTCCGTCGGGGTTCCCGCTATCCGGGAGGCCCCCGTACAATCTCGGGGAACAGAAAACCTCGGGCCAATGTGGCCCGAGGCTTACCGCTCGGCATCTCTGCCGGACGGAGCTTTCTTTTCCGGCTCCGTCTGGACTTTTTCGTCCTGTTCCCGCATGGTCTGCAAGATAGAGGGCTTCTTTTGAAGTTGGGAGGGCTTTTCGCCGGACAGCGGCTTGATACATTCCAGACGGTCAGCCGCCCGGATGGCGTTGTCCGTGAGCTGCCTCTGCCATGCGCCCACGCTGGGAGCCCAACGAAAGCCGCTGCTTTTCAGCTCGGCCCGGGTGTCCGCGTCAGGCTTTCCGTCAAAGAACACCTGCAAGCGGTTGTCCTCCCGGTTCATTTCCACACGACCCCCATCGAACTCCCAGCCGGAAAATTCCTGCTGTGCCTGTTTGGAAAGCTGTTCGATACGGGCCTTTACCCGGCGGATCTCCGCATTGTTGTTGGTTAGCTGGTAACTTTCAAAGGGCCTCGGGTCGCTTCGCCAACTTGACGCCATGCTTGCTTTCAGCTTTTCGATCTGGTCCGGCGACAGCAGCGCACAGCCGTCCAGCTTGCCATGCTTGCGGTAATAGGCGTTGACCTCCTTCATAATGAGCTGGGAGCGTTCCAGCCCGTCCAGCTTCTTCTGGAGCTTTTCAATCGCTGCCGGGTCATCGGCGCTGATCCCGCCCATGCCGGTACTGCGTATCTTATCCAACAGCCCTTGAATATACCGCCATTCCTCCATGTTGCTGTCCCGGGCCCGGTTCTGTTTTTCCTTCTTTCCCACCGGGAAATTGGCAGGTCCGGCGATCATCACAGAGGGAACCCTTGCGTCAATGGCAAAGCCCTGGTTCATGTTTTCGGCCAGCTTGCGGGCGTAGGTGTCTAACAGATGGTCGATCTTCTCATGGTACATGGGGTCCACCCGGGATTTCTGCTGTTCCGCTATGGCGGCGGCCTTGTCTACCATTGCCCGGTATTCCGCCGTTGCGCTCCCTTCCTTGTAGTCGGAAAAGCTGTTCATTTCTTTTGCCCGGCGGGCGGCTCCTTCATTGATAGGGTAATAGTTGATGGTATGCACCTCCTTCATGCTTCGGGCCATGCTGGCCCGAAGTCTTACCGTTCTTCATGGGAAGGCCCCGCCTTGTCCTTTTTCGGAGCGGGTGGGGCTTCTTGAAACCGTTTGAGTGTAGCGAGAATGGAGTGGACAGGCTCGGCCTTTTCAGGATAGGCAAATATCCGGTGTTCCGGCGGAATGTCCTGCGGCCCGTGGTAATACTCCTTGAAGCCCTCCGGGACTGCCGACACATACCCACCGGGAGCGAATACGCCGCCCTCGTTGATACGCACATCCCGCCCGTATGCCTCATAATCGAAGTAGTTCTGAATGTGCTCCGGTATGTCGATAGTCCCAAGCTCGTCGGCGTAAAGACGGCCCAGCCCTTCATCATCGGAAATATCCGGGTAAAAGCGGTAAAGGTCAAGGTTCTGCGTCAGGTTTATCAAATCCTTCACGCTCCTTGTGTGGTTTCCCAAGACAAGAGCGGCTTCAAAGGTTTCCAGTCCGCCCTTATCCCGTACTTCCAGCAGGGCGTGGCCCAGCTCGTTCAGCTCGTCGATGTTCTCACATTCGTAGAGATGATCGTAGAGCCCCAGCACATCACTGTCAAAGCTGGTAAAGAACACTTCGCTGTACCGTTTCCCGTCTATCCCGATTTTGGCAAGGGCGGCCTGCAACTCCTGTGTCGTCATGGGGAAATGTACCGTTGTCCCTACCTCGATCCCCATTAAGGGGTACAGGGCTGTGTTGGTTATATAGGCTTCAAACATGGGCTTATTCCTCCTTTCCGGCCCGGTCAGCCAGCACCTCATAAATCCCGGCCATAATGTAATCGGCGCAAGGGAGGGCAATCGCGTTTCCCAGCGCCTTGTAGCGTTGCAGAGGCCGGATCTCCACGCCGTCCGCCCCGTACTTTGTCCAGCCCTCTGGCAGCCCCATCAGCCGTTCGCTTTCCGTTTCCGTCAGAAAACGGATACAGCCGCCCTCCGGGTCGCCCTCATACCAGAAGGCAAAGGGCGTTACATCACTGGCTAAAAGAGTGGGAAAAGGGTCAGTTGGTAATCCGAAGCTGTTTCGGAAGGCCGTTTCTTCCTGCCTTTTTGCCGCTCCCCGCATACGGAAGCACTGAAAGGGGTGGATGACTGGTATCTGCCGCCCTGTTTCAAAAGAAGCTGTTCGATCTCCTTCGGCGGCGGCCCGCCCGCCCTCTCCGCAAGGCGGAGGAAGTGGGAGCATTGGACGGGGCTTAAATAGTATGTCTGCGGCACGTCTGCCTCCAAAATCCGCCACGACGAAAATCCGCTGCCTTCGTGCCAGCCTTCGGGAGCCTGCCCAATACTGGGCGTCCATGAGCCGCCAGCACACATCAGGCGTTCCCCCTCGCACCATTCCGGCGTTTCCCCATCTTCCCGAAGGAGGCATTGGAACTTCGGTGTCCGAGAAGGCGGATAGGACGGCTCTAAAGTCCATCCGGTCATTTGTAGAAAACGCTCCCATGACGTTTTCCCAAACAGCGATAGCTGGATATAGGTTATCAGTAGCATCCCTCATTTCCTGTATGATACGAAACGCCTGATAGAACAGGCTTGATTTTGCCCCGGCAAGGCCGGAGCGGTTGCCGATCAGAGAAAGGTTCTGACAGGGGGAACCGAAGGTAATTATATGGACAGGTGGGATTTTCCCGCCGTCCACCTTCGTAATATCTCCCAAATGCGCCATATCGGGAAAGTGCCTTTTGGTTATGGAGATGGGCGCTTTTTCAATCTCGCTGGCCCATACCGGACGGATACCGCACCGGGAAGCAGCCAGAGGGAACACGCCGATCCCGTCGAAAAGGCTCCCCAGCTTAATGTCCGGCATGGCCCGGGGTGCCGTGTCCCTTCACGGCAAGCACCCCTTCCAGCGTTGTCGCCGCAATGCCCAGCCGTCCGGCAACCGCAATATCGTTTTTCACATCCTCGTCCACAGCGCTGCCGCAGACGATCAGGGTGTGGGAGCGCCGCAGCATATCCCGGCGCATATCAATCCCGGCCTTATGTTCCTCGGGAACGCTGTCATTCAAAAACAGCGGCAGGTACAAGAGCGGGCAGATCGGGGAAAAGCCCGCCTCATAAGTAAGACGGCAGTAGTGGGCCGCCAGCTCCATATCAACATCCGGCTCGCCGCTCCATGCGGCAGTCAGGTATGCTAAAGGTCGTTTCATTGGTTGAGCCTCCATTTCTGTTTTGGTTTAGGGAAAAGCAAGAGTTCGCCCAACCCCTCCGCCCCTTCCCCCGGGAAGGGGAACGGCTCTGGAGAATTTATATCCCCGTCGCTTGACCGGGAAAAAGCATAACCGGGAGAAATCCGTCAAGGGTGCCTCTGGCACCGCCTGCGGCGGCGCTGCCCTTGACTGATTTTCCCGGCTATGCTACGGAATAACTGGCGACGGGGAATAATTTATATCTCCAGAGCTTCGGGGCGCGGGGCAGAGCCCCGCAATCCTCGGGCCATGCTGACCCGAAGTTTGGGCTTACTTTTCCTGTTCGGTTTTCTTCTCCGGCTTTTCGTGTTCCTTCTGCTGACCCTTCCAGTCGTCCAGCAGCTTGATGATCTGGTCCTTCATTTCCCTCGGCGTAGTTTCCTTGCCGAAATACTTGCTCAGTTCCGCACCTGTCAAAATCACTTTGTCTACCTCCTTTTTGTCCTCCATCATAATGCCGTCGATCACATCCCCGTTGAGCAGCTTCTTTTCGTCCAGCTCACGCATACGCTTTGCCTGCGCCTGTGAAGGCGAGGACTGCTGGCTGTCAATGGCGACGGCGATATAGTTCTGGTTCTTCTTGCCGATATAGGAAAGCTCCACCGCCGTAGTAAAGCCCAGCTTTTTTTCATCCATCAGCTTCATCAGGTCGGGAACCAGCTCATTGAGCCGGATATACCGCTGCACCTGCTTGACCGCCATCTTATTGCGCTCGGCTACAATTTCGTTGGAGCGTTTTCCTGCGTCCTTCGGGTCAATCTGGCCCGAAGTGCGGGAGCCCTGGTGCTTGATGGCCTCAAGCTGCATTTTCAAGGCTTTGGCCCGCTCACTGGGGAGGATTTCTTCACGCTGGTTGAGATTGTCCTCGACCATCTGCGTGATGGCTTCATCGTCCGTCAGATTGCGAACAATACAGGGCATATCCGCATATCCGGCAAGCTCGCTGGCCTTCTGGCGGCGGTGGCCGGACACGATCTCATAGCCGCCATCCTCACGGGGACGGACGATAGCGGGCTGGGTCACGCCCTTGTCCTTGACGCTGGACACCATAGCCCGCATTTCTTCATCATCCCGGACTTCAAAGGGATGGTTCTTGAAGGCGTGGAGTTCGTTCAGCTTGATATAGACGATCTGCTCCTTGCCCCGGCGTGGAGCATCCTTTGGCTTTTCGGGTCCTTTCGGAGCGGGAGCGGCCTGTATCGTTGGAGCCGTTTTTTTCTCCGGTTCCTTTTTGACCGCCTTTTCCGGTTTCTGTGCGGGAGCTTTGGACTTCGGGGCTGCGTCCTTGTCCTTATTTGCTTTCGGGGGACGGCCCCGGCGCTTCGGCTGTTCCGGCTCTTTGGGTTTTTCCTCCGCTTTCTTCGGAGCCTCCGGCTGCTTTTCCGGTTTTTCCGTTTTTGCCGGGACAGGCTTTTCCCCGCTGGGAGCTGCCGCCCGTTCCTCGACTTTCTTTTCCTTCATAATTTCAGCGAAGTTATAGACAGAAACCTGTGGGTTCTTTACCTCCGGTTCCGTCTTTTTTTCCGGCTCCGGGGAAACGGAAACCTTCTCCGGCTCTTTTGGGGGAGCGGGAGGCGTTTCCTTGCCCGGCCCGCTATCCGTTACCGGCTGTTCCGGCGTTTTTGTGGTTTTATCATCTGCCATAAGCATTTACCTCCTGTTTTTTGGCATGAAAAAAGGGGCTCAACTTTTCAGTCAAGCCCCCGTGGGAAGTTCCTCCTTTCTCCGCCATGATACAAAAATACCGCCCGTAGTCTCGTTTGGGCGGTACTTTGTGTAAGATTGGCAGTCCATTATTAAGTTTTTTATTATGTTCCCTTTGTACACCGTTGCAAGTAACATTATTTAACACCCTTGGTGTTTTGACGCTTGCATATTTTCCTATTGATGCAGATGAAAACGCAGACCTGATTCTCAATGAATCTTCTTCCGCATCGGAGTCTACAAAAGCTCAGAATGGTGATTTCCGATCTGCAAACTGGGGCGACACGATTGAAAAAGTAAAAGCATCTGAAACAGCTGAATACCTCGGTGTTTCTACTAATGAGGCAGGAACCATGATGGTTTATGAGGGAAAAGTAGCTGATTATAATGCTAATATTGTTTACTATTTTGATACTAATGGAAATCTTTATCAAGGCGTTTATGACCTTACAGATTCTTATAATCAAGGGAGTATGTACATTACAATTTATAATAGCTTAAAAGATGCTCTTGCTTCCAAGTATGGTAGTCCTGCCACAGATAACGTTGTGAAGCAATCACATCTAGCTGACCGTACCGATGAGGGAAATGCATTGGTACTTGGCTATACAACATACGCTACCCGTTGGAATGCAGACAACCAAACTATTTATTTAGGTATGAGTAGTATCAATTATGATGTTTTCATAACTATCCAGTATATCGACCCTAACCACGAAGAAGTCAAAAATACCTCTGGCCTCTAATCTTCTCTCCCGGCGGCTCATCCCCGCTGGGATTTTATTTTGCCCAGATACAATAAGAGCCCCTGCCCGTTCAAAAGGCAGAGGCTTATTTTTATGGTCAGAGTAGCGAATTAAAAATTGGCCCTTTCGGCTTCCTTGCTTCCTCGACAAAGCTTTCAAATACCAGTTTATCTAACTCGTATCGCAGCTTATCATACTCTTCTTCAGAATAATTTTGTACAGCGTCGGCTATGCACTTCTTGACCGCGCGTTTCAGTGCTGGGGAGATGGAACAACTAGGCTTTTCAGTTGTTAAAGGTTCACCTTCGGAATTTTCAACCACCCCGCCGGGTTTCCCATCTAATCTATCTCGGACAGCCTGCAAAAAATATGCTTGCACACTTTGGCCTGCCTTTTCTGCTGCCGCTGAAATTTCATTTGCCTCATCGTAATCGAGACGGATGGTTAGTGTTTTCTTGCTTGCAAGATATTTTGCATTTGCCTTACGCTGTGCATCTGACGCCATTGTTTTCTCCCTATATACCTGTTATAAGTGAAAATCTCGGTTTGTGCACATCGTCTGCTTGCTATTCTATGCTTGCATATACTTTTGTGCAGTATGCGGATTTACATGCTTGCTGTTCTATGCTATCATTTTATCAGCAATTCCAAACACCTTTCGTTTGGCAGTTTGCTTAAATGTTCACCCGTAAAACAGGAGGTCCATCCCCATGAGCCACCCCATCTTCAAGCGCCCCTACCTGTAGCCGTCTGGCCACTGGTACGAGCACCCCGCCGGGATAGAATCATTATACCATCTGTCCCTCCATTTTTCAATCTTGACGTATAAAGGAGAGAAACCACCATGAAGCAGACCGTGAAGACCAGCCGCGCCGCTGGACAGCTTGAGAAGATGTTCCGCGTGCTCAACCAGCACTATTTCGAGGGGAAGCTCCCGGAACCCATCATCAGCCTGAAGAAAACACCGTCTGCTTACGGCCACATCACCTGCGCCAAGGTCTGGCAGGCGGGAGAGGAAAGCAAGTACGAGATCAATATTTCATCGGCCACGCTGAACCGCCCCATTGAGGACACCACTGCCACCCTGCTGCATGAGATGGTGCACGAGCACTGCTTGGAGAGCGGCATCAAAGACACCTCTAATAATGGCGTCTACCACAACCGCCGCTTCAAAGAGCAGGCAGAGGCTCATGGACTGATTGTAGAACATCACGAAAAGTACGGCTGGACCATCACAAGCCCGTCGGAAGCACTGCTGGAATTTATCATAGACCAAGGCTGGGAGGCCATCCAGATGGGCGAACGGCTGGCGTGGACCGACATGACCGGGACAGGCAACGGCAGCAAAGCACCGGGCAGCAGTGAGACAGGAGCCCCCAGACCGCCCAGAGCCAAGAGCAGCACCCGGCGGTGGATATGCCCCAAGTGCGGGACCATCATTCGCAGCACCAAGGAAGTACGGGTCATCTGCGCCGACTGCATGGAGCTGTTCACCAAGGCCGACTAAAGCAGGCCAGACAGAGAACGAGGACACGAGTTAGAGTAGTGTCAACCTTTGATAGGAGGTCCATTATGACAGATTATAAAATTCCCATCGACACCTTTGTGCGAGAAACGTTCGAGTGCAAAGCCAGCGTTTGCGCCATTTTGACGGGTGCGGCCCTGTCGTTCCAAGACGTCAAGCTCCAAATCCGCCGGGACAAGACAGAGCTCCACCTCATCGCCGGAAGTACATTACTTTCCGTTCCGCTTGCCAGTATTCTGAGCATCGAGCGCCAGACATTCCCGGATATTCACACCATCGAATACGAAATCAGCACCAAAGAGGGCAACACCATCACGGTGGACGCTTTTTGAAAAGTGCACTTGTAAAAAGGAGTATTATTATGAACACAACTATTACCGCAACCGTCATTCTTACCGCCGAACAGCGCTTTCGTGTCATTAAGAGCTTTCCCCGCGTGTGGTTTGCACTCAGCAATGCCAGCCCAGCTGTATGCTATGAGTTTCCCGTTTCATCGGAAGATGTATCTCTCGACCTTGTAAACGGCGCTTCAATCATCCATACGGAAACCGATCTTGAGAAAGAGCCATCTGCCTCTATCGCCTGTGACGAATATCAATGCCAAGTGGACTTTGACGGCAACGATATTCTAAGCCTCATCGCCAAACCACTCACAGGGAGTGACGCCCCCAATATCAGCATCTCCGTTTCGCAGTACTTCTAATTTGGGGTACACCCTACTTTGTAACAGAAACACCATCTATACCTTGAAATTTAGGGTCGATTTGCGCATTATTTTTAACGATTTTGGGCAAGTCTGACCCTATTTTTCTATCAGCCTGTGAGGTACATCATGAAAGTTGCATACGTCCGCGTCAGCACCGAAGAACAGAATGAGGCCCGCCAGATCGAAGCGCTCAAGAAGCACGGCATCGAAAAGTGGTTCACCGAAAAAATCAGCGGCAAGAGTATGGACCGTCCACAGCTCCAAGCCATGCTCGACTATGTGCGGGAGGGTGATACTGTTTATATCCACGACTTCAGCCGCCTTGCCCGCAGCACTAGGGACCTGCTTGAGATCGTGGAGCGGTTACAGGCCAAGGGTGTGCATCTGGTCAGCAATAAAGAGAATTTGGACACCGGGACACCTACCGGGAAGCTTATGCTCACCATGATAGCTGCCATCAATGAGTTTGAGCGCCAAAACCTGCTGGACCGCCAGCGGGAGGGCATCGCCATTGCCAAACGGAACGGCATCTATAAGGGCAGGAAGAAAGTCGCCGCGCCGGATAACTTCACAGAGCTTTATGCCCGGTACGTCCGCCGGGAGATGAACAAAGGGCAGCTGGCCGAAGCACTTCACGTCACACGCCCGACGTTGGAGCGAATGATAAGGGAACACTTGGAGGTCGTCGCCTAAACTTAAAAGTGCACCTGTAAATACACATTTTGTCGAAAGAGCCGTTGAAAGTCCGATTAGTAGGATGCGAGCTTTGATAAACTTCAATCACAACAAGAACATACAATTTCAAACAGGAGGATTTACTATGAGCTGCCATCACGATTGGTACGACGATTATAAAGCATACACCAGAATGAACGCAGGCCGGACAAATCGAGGCGGTGGTGACGACTGGGGCTGCCTGCTGATGCTTCTTTCGCCCATTCTCATCATGCCCCTCTTGTACGTCTTTATAATGACTGTAGCTGCCATTGGTAGCGTTATTGGTTCCGGCATTATGAGCCTATTTGAGTTTTTGGTCAGGTGATTTGTCTATAGAAATATCATCCCAGCGTACAACAAAACCCTGCTGCTCACCATCGAGCAACAGGGCCTTTTTCATATATAGCCAGTATCAAAGCAGACATTCAGTAAACAGTGATTAAAGGGGAACGCTGCGCCTCCGCTGACGCTCCGTTGCCTCTCGCAGCTCCAACATCCATCGCTCTGCGCTGTCTGTTACAGCTGCTCGATTGCGAACATCAACCATCTTTACCGTGGCTTCCAAGTGTCCTTTCCAGCCCCGATAAAAACGCTTGATATCCGCAGTTTATAAGAATACTATCAGCAGAGAAATCGACAAGTTATTCCAGAAATGCCTATATTTTTCACACTACTATATAGTACAGTGAATTTCGTAGCCCCCCTTAGTGTTCTGATTTTGTAACCCACCAGACCGTTTTCTTTTGTCCCGCTTCAAACCGTTTCTGCCTCTTATGAAGGTCGTATCCATAATGTTGCAGCCATCCACGAGAGCACGTAAAGCCAGGCCACGATTTCTTGGTATGTCTGTCCTCTTTGTTGTAGATATGTCCCATCTCAAAGAAGATTTTCTGCCATTCCTCACAATATCGTTCTTCGTTCAGGTGAGCATCCAGATAGTCAAGCAACGGCGGTGAGTCAAGACGCTCTACCTTTGCAAGCAGGCTTTCATCAATCTCATTCAGCAGCGCCCCTTGATAGCCATAACGCAGCATTTTTTGCAGCATAGCGCTTTCCAGCAAGGCTTGTAGATATGCACGCTTTCTCAGACAATAACGGCCCTCTCTCGGGTCAAGTACAACCGTACGGCATTTATGACTCGTATTTAGAATGTACTGTGTTTCGTCATTGTAGAGATACTCTCGCCAGGCGTCAGGGTCTTTGAATTTTCTCCGAAACTCTCCTGCTGGCCCAAGCTGATACCTTTTTACCTCTTGGAACAGACCTTTTAGCCGCTCCCTGCCATATCCCATAAAGTACACCGCGCAGGTATCGTCTGCATCCAAAGGACGCTTGCGGCCAAGTATCTGGGCATTGATAAGCGGGTTCCACAGTTCACTGACGATGTACTTCAACGCACGATCTTTCATGTCCACGCCATTGTAGAGGGTCGTGGTAGTCAAGGTGATTTGATGAAGCAACACGCCGTCTCGCATCACATCTTCCAGCTTGTCAAACTCACTGGCCTCTTTACGATACTTGGAGCACAGACAGGCCACGTCAAGGTCACCCATTGCTTTCAGTCTGTCACGCAGCTTCCGTAGTTTGTCTACTGTCGCTACAAAGACAAGAATTTTCTCTCCCTGCTTTACCCCGCGAATGATGTCAACTTCTTCATCTTCATAGTAAAAGAATTTCATGCTTGACACAAAACGATAATCAACAGGCAGACGGTAGTGCTGTCCTGCTGGAATCCTCCTAAGCTTCTCCCAGGTATCAAACAATATCCTGGCAGTGGCACTCATGAAGATACAGGTCTTTGTCGCTGTCAGCTCCTTGATGGCCTCGTAGCTCATATCCACATGGTCGTTGAAACCAGTATCCGTCACCATATAGTGGTATTCGTCCGCCACAATGTAGTCAAACGTCCGCAGATAAATCTTGGCTCCCCGCTCGTTCTTCAACAGAAAAGTTTCCAGCCACTGATACGTTTCCACCCGAATGGTGCATTCGTACTTGTTTTCGATGGTGGGTCGCTCAGCCTCTTCGCCGAGCTCATCATCATAATCCCCGTAAGAACCCTCCACACGCCCCAAGCGGCATACATCACGCTCCACCTGATTCCGTAGGGCATCACGGTTACACAAGAACAAAATGCGCTTGTGATGTTCATACGCCCACGGCAGCAGGACCTTTAGAATAAAATAGGTCTTGCCAGAGTTGGTGCCTGCGTCGAACAGAACCATGCCTTTCCAGCGCTTGAAATCTTCTCCAACCAGATCGGCTATATACTGTTTGCGGGGCAGCGATTGTTCCGTTTCCGCTCGAACTGCTTCCAGATCATTTTCTGGCACAATGGGGTCAAGCGGTGCTCCATCGTCTTTTCTCTTTTTGCGAGAAGCGTACATATCATTCAAGAGTTTCCGAATTTCGCGTTGCTTTTCGGCTTCCGTTAGCAAAGCAGGGTCAATGTGCAGCTCCTGTTCGTACTCTTTCTGCGCCTCTGCGAACCTCAGGAAAAAACCATTGAACGGCCAGTGCTTCTTCTTGTCGGTTTCTTTTGTGCGGCTCATATTCAAGCCCTCCCTTGGAATAAAATTTGCTGTAAACTTTTTGCTGTCAGGGTAATTTACAGCGGCCTGACTAGATCTCACTACTTCACAAGGGAGGATGAACCCGTTTCCGTGCACAGCCCCTTTCACTTATTGGATGGCTTTATTATACTACAAATAGTTGTTAAAATCAAGTTTTGCTACCAATCAATATTTGTTTTCGGTGCCGACAGTATCCTAGGCATCAAAAAAGGACAGCACCGCCCAGGTTTGACGATACTGCCCTCAAAATCGAAATGTTCACTTTAACAAAAATCCAGTTGACGGAATCAAAAATCCATGATATAATACACTCAAAAATAAGAGGAATCCCCCTCGGTCGTGGCGGAAAAATCCCCCTCGGCCTCAAAAATAGGACGATTCAACGGCAATAAACCACCACCGCCGGAGGCTGGCAGACGAGGGGGACTCAAAATCCCTTGTGCGAATAACACGTGTGGGTTCGACCCCCACCACCGGCATAACGAAGCCTATGATTGTGCGTTGATGCGTGCAATCGTGGGCTTTTTTGTTTGGTCGGGATGGTCGTGAATGTGAGAATCGTTCCTGACGAACCGAGAGGGATTTTTCAGCGAAAAAGGAGGAATCTCTCTCGTGCGCAAACGTACTTTACAACCCACTTCCAAGGCACTTCCGTCCATAAAAATGGCATTTGAACAGTTCCAGAAGCAAAACCAGCTCAAGAATCTTTCTCAGGGAACCATTGATTTTTATTCATCAAAAGCGCGA
>ENA-OZAJ01000630-OZAJ01000630.1-human-gut-metagenome-genome-assembly--contig:-NODE-630-length-16904-cov-5.859873_pt1 | contig 16904 bp, 12 predicted proteins | sample MGYA00243301_ERZ653499 | MGnify/ENA primary metagenome ERZ653499 (study PRJEB26926, sample SAMN06165039) | human gut metagenome | biome: ENVO:00009003; feature: ENVO:2100002; material: ENVO:00002003... | reverse complement strand
ATATAATGTATAAGTACGATTTAGGAAAATTTTTATAGATTTTAAGTTAATTTAAGTTTGGTATGTCAAAATTATTAGTATGATAAGCAAAGTTGTTTGTCGGATTTTATTAATGAAAGGAAATTTAATTATGGCATATCAGATGATATTCAAACGATATGAATTAAAATACCTCTTGAGTGCGGAACAGAAGGAGCAGCTGATTCAGGCTATGAAGGCATATATGGCATTAGACCAATATGGGCATTCAATCATTCGTAACATATATTATGATACAGATTCATATCGGCTAATTCGAAGGTCGCTTGAAAAACCAGCATATAAAGAAAAGCTGAGGGTACGCAGTTATACTAAAGCTGATGAGAACAGTGCAGTATTTGTAGAATTGAAAAAGAAATATAAGTCGGTAGTTTATAAGCGCCGTATAGTGATGCCTGAACGACAGGTGTTTGGTTGGCTTTGTGGGGAAGATTCCTGTCCTTTGCAAAATCAAATTACAAAAGAAATTGATTATTTTTGTAGTTTTTATGAAACACTGCATCCGGTGGTTTTTCTAAGCTATGAGAGAGAAGCATTTTATTCTCTGGGGAATGATGACTTTCGCATTACTTTTGATGAGAATATTTTATACCGAGAGGAAGAACTTTCTTTGGAAGCGGAAGTATGGGGAAGTCCGATTTTAGATAAGGGGCAGGTGCTGATGGAAATTAAGACCTCAGGTGGTATCCCTATTTGGATGACGCATTTTCTCACACAGCATCATATAAGAAAAACTTCATTTTCTAAATATGGTATTGCGTACCAGATGTTATTACTGAAAAAAGAAGAAAAAGCAGGAGGAAAAATATATGCTTGATAAGATTTTCAGAGGACTTTTTGATACGGATATGATAAGCGTGATTTCTGTATCAGATTTTTTGATTTGTGTAGGATGTTCGTTGATAATTGGATTAATTTTGGCTTTTGCTTATATGTACCGTACCCGATATACGAAAAGTTTCGTTGTTACTATGGCAATGCTGCCGGCGGTTGTATGTGTGGTTATTATGATGGTGAACGGCAATGTGGGAACCGGTGTGGCTGTGGCAGGAGCATTCAGCCTGGTGCGTTTTCGCTCGGTACCGGGCACTGCAAAAGAAATAGGTGCCTTGTTTTTGGCAATGGGAGCCGGATTAATTGCAGGTATGGGATATTTGGGATTTGCATTTCTTTTTACGCTGATTCTTTGTGGAGTTTTGATACTCTACAATCATTTGGATTTCGGAACCTTAGCGAACAATAAGTATAAAACGTTGCACATAACGATTCCGGAGGATTTGGATTACACTGGAGTGTTTGACGATTTGTTTTCTAAATATACCGCCTCATGTGAGCTTACAAACGTCAAGACAACGAACATGGGAAGCCTTTTTAAACTTACTTATAACATAGTGCTGTGCGATGCAAAACAGGAAAAAGAGCTGATAGATAATCTGAGATGCCGTAATGGAAACCTGGAAATTTGTATTTCGAATCTGGAAATGAGTCAATTAGGGCTTTGAGAAAAGGAGGTTATCGTTTATGAAGAAAAGAATACGTATTTTGGCTGTTTTATTATCATTGTTGTTGTTGTCAGGATGCGGCAAATCCGAAACGTCTGATAATAAGGATGCACAAACGAATCAGGAAACAACAGGTGAAGCTGAAGGCGATATACAAAGTGGAGCAGCTTTGGATATATCAGAGATGTTTTCCGAACGTGATTATGAAACAGATTACGATGAAAGTCAGAGCATATCTATTATGCTGAACGGAGATTCAGCAGAGTGCAATTCTGATGCTGTTCATATTTCAAATTCAACGATTACAATTTCAGATGAAGGTACCTATATTCTATCTGGTACATTGAATAATGGTATGATTGTTATAAATGCTGACAAAACGGATAAATTGCAGTTAGTGTTAAATGGGACAACTATAAATAGTGACACTTCAGCAGCTATATATGTTGCTCAGGCGGATAAGGTCTTTCTTACCCTTGCTTCCGGTTCCGAAAATACATTTTCTAATGGAGGCAGTTTTGAGGCGATTGATGATAACAACATTGATGCAGTTATTTTTGCAAAGGATGATTTGACGTTAAATGGACAGGGGAGTTTGAATGTGCAGTCTCCGGCAGGGCATGGTATTGTGTCAAAGGATGATTTGGTTGTGACCGGAGGTGAATACACAATTGACGCTGAAAATCATGGACTGTGTGGAAAGGAGAGTGTTCGTATTGCTGACGGTACATTTACAATAATTTCTGGAAAAGATGGTATCCACGCAGAAGATGCAGACGATACGTTATTGGGATTTGGCTATTTTTCAGGAGGTGTTTATAACATTTCAGCAGATGGTGACGGTATTAGCACATCGAATATATTACAAATTGAAGAAGGAAGTTATACCGTGAAAACAGGTGGTGGCAGCGATACTGTGAATCAGGATGAAGAAGGTAATTGGGACTGGGAACGTCCTGATAGACAGCAGAGTACAGATACAACAGAAGAAACAGTAAGTGCAAAAGGAATAAAAGCGAGTGGAAGTCTGCTCATTGCTAATGGTAGTTTTTCTGTAGATTCAGCAGATGATGCTTTTCATTCTAATTCTGATCTTACAGTAAAAGGCGGAGATTTTGAAATTGCCACAGGAGATGACGGGGTACATGCTGATGAAACAGTATATGTGGCTGATGGAACAGTTACTATTTTGAAAAGCTATGAAGGAATAGAAGGTCAGAATATAACAATTTCCGGCGGTATTATCAGTTTAATTTCCAGTGATGACGGACTGAATGTAGCAGGAGGAAATGATCAGAGTGGAAATGGGGGATTTGGAGGATTTCAGGATAATGGAGGAGTTGATGAGGCATCTGACAGTGCCATTACAATCTCCGGTGGGAAGTTGTTAATTAACGCTTCTGGAGATGGCGTAGACTCTAATGGCTCGTTGAACGTTTCGGGAGGAGAAACCTATGTTTCAGGTCCTACAAATTCCGGCAATGGGGCATTGGATTATAATGGAGAAGCAACGATTTCGGGCGGAATTTTTGTAGCAGCAGGTCCAGCGGGAATGGCACAGAATTTTGGCTCATCTTCCACTCAGGGAGCTATGCTGGTTTCTATCAGTTCCAATTCTGATAACAGTACGATTATTTTGGAGAATGACAGTGCAGAAAATCTACTGAAATGTACAGTAGAAAAAAACTTTGACTGTGTACTTATAAGCTGTCCGGAAATTAAACAGGGAGAAACTTACACTGTGTCTGTTGGTGAATCTTCGGAAGAAGTGACTATGAGCAGCCTGATTTATGGTTCCGGCGGAATGGGAGAAAAACCTGATGGGAATGGAAAGTCAGATATGATGGAAAAACCCGGTAGGAATGAAAAGCCAGATATGATGGAAAAACCGGATTAAATGTTTATGATACGCAGACAGGTCTGCGAGCATTTGCAGGTGTGACTGCCTATGTAATAGGTATTCTATACAATCATAAAAATTTTGCTTAATAGGATTATTATATGATAAAATGAATACCTAAGGAGGTATATTATGAGATTATTATTAGCGGAAGATGAGCGTTCCCTTTCGAAAGCATTAGTGAAAATACTCGAAAAAAATAATTACTCAGTAGATGCCGTATATGATGGTGAAGAGGCAATTGATTATCTGGAAACAGAAATTTATGATGGTGCTATTCTTGACATTATGATGCCGCGAATGGACGGGATTTCGGTGTTGAGGAAAATAAGAGAAAAAGGAATCACAATTCCGGTTTTAATGTTGACAGCAAAAGCAGAAATTGACGATAAGGTATGTGGTCTTGATAGTGGAGCAAATGACTATTTAACAAAGCCCTTTGACAGTAAGGAACTGCTTGCACGCATCCGGGCGATGATGCGGATACAAAATATACAGCCGGATATATGTATGCATTTTGGAAATATTTCTCTTAACAGAGCAACGTTTGAAATGAGTTCTGAGTCCGGTAATTTTCGACTGGCAAATAAGGAATTTCAAATGATGGAAATTCTTATGGCGAATTCGGGACATTTAATTTCTTCGGAAAGATTTATGGAAAAGATATGGGGATATGATAGTGATGCGGAAATACATGTGGTATGGGTATATATATCTTATCTCAGGAAAAAATTGGCAGCGCTTCATGCGGATATTGTAATCAAAGCAACAAGGAATGTAGGGTATTCTTTGGAGGAGAAAAAATGATACGGAAACTTCGTATAAAATTTATTATAATTGCGATGGGTTCCCTTTTGGCGGTAATTGTAATGCTGATGGGGATGATTAATTTGCTGAACTATAACAGAATGATAGAACATGCAGATGCAGTGCTGGATATTCTGGTAGAAAATGATGGTAAATTCCCTAAAACGCTAAATGCAAAAGATTTTTTTGGTGAGCATAAAATGTCTCAGGAGACACCGTATGAGACACGTTTTTTTGTTGTACATTTAAATGAGCAGGAAGAGGTAGTATATGTAGACACAGGGAAAGTGGCTGCTGTGAATATAACTACTGCTGCTTCTTATGTAGAAAAAGCAATTGAAAAAGATAAGATGGAAGGCTTTATTGGAGAGTATCGTTATCGAAAAAAAGCTATGGATGAAGGATATATGTTTGTGTTTTTAGATTGTAACAGAAGTATGGATTCGTTTCAGGGATTTTTGGTAACAAGTGCCGGGGTGTCTATTTTGGGCGTTTTTCTAGTTTTTTTGTTGATTTTGTTTTTATCCGGACGGGCAATAAAACCTGTTTATGAAAGTTATGAAAAACAAAAACGATTTATTACAGATGCAGGGCATGAAATAAAAACACCTCTCGCGATTATTCATGCAGATATTGATGTATTAAAAATGGATATTGGTGAAAATGAATGGTTGGTGGATGTACAAAAACAGACAAAGCGTTTGTCCGAGTTAACTAAGGATTTGATTTATCTTGCGAAAATGGAAGAGAAAAATAACCATTTACAGATGATTGACCTGCCATTTTCGGATATTGTAGAAGAAACATCACAGTCCTTTCAGGCATTGGCAGTTTCACAGAATAAAACGATTACTTTGAATATTCAGCCAATGATTAAGCTTTTTGGAGATGAAAAAGCATTACGACAGTTAGTTTCTATTCTTCTGGACAATGCGATAAAATATTCAGAAAAAGAAGGAGCAATCTCGCTGAATCTGGAAACATCAGGGCGTGTGGTGAAGCTATCTATTTATAATACTTCGAAAAAAATCTCAAAAGAGAATATTGATCATTTATTTGATCGTTTTTATAGGATGGATCAGTCAAGAAATAGTATGACAGGAGGTTATGGAATAGGATTATCAATCGCACAGGCGATTGTGCAGGCACATAAGGGGAATTTACGGGCATGGACAAAAGATGAGCATTCCTTAACAATAACAGCAACATTTCCTCGTTTATAAAATAAAATATAAGTACCGGATGGATCGTTTTGCTTCAATTTCAGGCAAAGCGGTCTTTCTTTAATTTTTTTACTTTTAAGTATAATTTAGGTTTTACAAGTATTCTTTAGTATAGAAAGAAGGTGAGCAATTGACAGATGAAGAATTCTATGGAGAAACATTATCGGTACTAAAAGATGCGGAGCAAACATTGTTGGAAATGGTAAGCAGGTATCGGAAAACAACAGAAAATACTAATATGAGCAATACAGTATTAAAATGTCAGTCTAGAATTAAATCTTCACAGAGTATGATTGAGAAACTGAAACGGAAGGGATTTGAGCCAGATGTACAGGCAGCGTTGAACGAAGTTTATGATGCTGTTGGAATTCGGATTATATGTGGGTTCATAGATGATGTTTACAAAATGGCGGAATGGATTTCCAAACAACCGGAGATAGAAATTATTGGCAAAAAAGACTATATTGCTTACCCAAAGCCAAATGGATACAGAAGTTTTCATTTGCGAGTAGAAATCAGGGCAGGATTTTCGGCGGGTGTATTTGCAGAAATTCAAATTCGTACTATGGCAATTGATTTTTGGGCAACGTTAGAACATGAATTGAAATATAAAAAGGAAATACAGCATGAAAATACAATCCGCAGGGAGTTAAAAAGATGTGCGGATGAGATTGCGGCAACAGATTTGTGTATGCAGACAATCAGGGACATGATGGAGTATTCAAATGAGTAAAACAGAAAAGGTTTTGTTTTGATATAGAAATTGAATTATATGATTCGACTTTTTAAACAACAAAAAGGCGGTTACATGCAAAAACGCGAAGCTGTAAAGGCTAGAGAAAAAATAATAAGAGCATTATGCAGCAATAAATAGTATCGGCTGGCAGCTGTAACAAGGCGGCCAGCCGATTTTTTTAGGAAATACGAACGTTTGTTCTTGAAAATGTATACATTTATAATTTTATGTGATAGAATGATAAAAAGATTGAAATACTAACAGGAGGAATAGAGAATGGCTAGCAGAGAGATTTTCCGGGAATGTCTGGATTTTCATATTTGGGCAGACAAGTACATATTAAAGTTGGAGAAAGGGAAATAAGTTAGTTGCAAAATTGAACGAAAAGATATAAATGGACTAAATATGATGGAGGAATAGCATGGGAAAACAAAAAAAAGAGATTGTGTCAATACGTTCATCTGCGGCAGAATATCTCACATATGTGGCATCTGCGGGTGATGACGAAAACAGTGTTGAAATGCGGTACGAAGATGAAAATATTTGGTTAACACAGAAGATGATCGCAACATTGTATAATGTTGGAGTTTCAACTATAAATGAACATATAAAAAAGGTCTTTGAAGATAATGAGTTGCAAGAGGATGCAACTGTTCGGAAATTCCGAATAGTTCAGCAGGAAGGTTCACGTCAGGTTGGCAGAGAAGTTAATCATTATTCGTTACAGATGATTATTGCAGTTGGGTTTAAAGTGAATTCCGAATGTGCAGTACAATTTCGAAAATGGGTAAACCAGATAGCAAAAGAATATACAATCAAGGGTTGGGCAATGGATGATGAGAGACTGAAGAGAGGGACTTATCTAACGGATAAATATTTTGATGAACAGTTGGAAAAAATTCGAGAGATTCGAGCAAGTGAAAGAATGTTTTATCAAAAAATCACAGATTTATATGCCACAGCAATTGATTATGATCGTACATCAGTAGCAACAAGAAGATTTTATGCAACGGTGCAAAATAAAATGCATTTTGCGGTTCATGGACATACAGCAGTTGAATTGATAGTAGAGCGTGCCGATAGTGAAAAAGAACATATGGGATTAACAACCTGGTCAGATGCACCTGAAGGAAAGATAAAAAAATCAGATGTTATAATTGCAAAAAATTATCTTTCAGAGCACGAGATGAAACAGTTGAATCGTATGGTAACGGCGTATCTGGATTTTGCAGAGAATATGACTATGCGAAAAATTCCATTGACAATGCAAGATTGGGAAAGTAGATTAAATTCTTTTATAGAAATGTTCCAATACGGACTCTTGAAAGATGCTGGAAAAGTGAGTGCTGAGATTGCAAAACTTCATGCAGAAACTGAATTTGAGAAATATCGGATTATCCAGGATAGATTATTTATGTCTGATTATGATAAATTTTTGTTGGAGATGGAAGAAACAGAGGAAATATAATATAGATATATAGTTGATTAGTTTCTGCATAGGAGACAATATAAGAAATATTGTGCGTTGATTTAATAGTATGCAGAGAGGAGTTATAGTGTATGTCTAAAATAGTGGAGGAATACAAGAATGTCATTGATTTTGAACGTACCTTATGAGGAAAAAGATGAAGCTAAAGCATTAGGCGCAAAATGGAATCCACAATTAAAAAAGTGGTATGTAGAAAAACGAAAAGATTATCAAAAATTTATAAAATGGATTCTTGGTGATAAAGAGCAAGTTTATATTTTGTGCGATTGCTTCTATATTGTAGAAGGTGTTCATACATGTTTTAAATGTGGAAATTTGACAAAGGTTATAGGGTATGGCATTAAAAAATATTTTGATGTCTGTAATCCTGAACTATATGGGGAGGAAGAAGCGTGGAGCTTTGAAGATGATGAGGTACATATTGCTTCACATATTTATCCTTTACCGGAGAAATTATTAAATTATTTGAAAGAAAACTATGGATATTTTGAATCGTATTCCAAGACAATACAAAGTTCATATCTGGCAAATCATTGTTCAAATTGTAAGGTGATACAAGGTGATTTCTACTTGTTTGGCGAGGTGGATTCTCCGTTTTTTATTGATTCAGAGGAACGAGCAAAGCAGTTAAAATTGTTTAAGATTTCGTTGAAAAATGATATTATTGTTGAAGCAAATATAGGGTGGGGATCAGAAGATTGGATGATTGAAACTTTTGCACCAAGTATGGATTTGAGTATTGATGGAATGTTAGAATAGATGGCAGGAGGAACACATGGATCATTTCGTATTGCACAGTGAATTTGCCCCGACCGGCGACCAGCCGCAAGCTATTGAACAATTAGTGCAGGGCTTTAAAGATGGAAATCAATTCCAGACTTTACTGGGTGTCACCGGTTCTGGTAAAACATTTACAATGGCAAATGTTATTAAAGAATTAAATAAACCTACATTAATTATTGCGCATAACAAGACTTTAGCGGCACAGTTGTACGGCGAGTTTAAGGAGTTCTTCCCTGAGAATGCGGTGGAATATTTTGTATCCTACTATGATTATTATCAACCGGAGGCATATGTGCCAAGCACGGACACATATATCGAGAAGGACAGTGCTATTAATGATGAGATAGATAAACTGCGCCATTCTGCAACCATGTCATTAATGGAGCGTAAGGATGTTATTATTGTGTCGTCGGTTTCCTGTATTTATGGTTTAGGTGACCCGATTGATTATAAGAATATGGTTATATCGCTGCGGCCGGGAACGATAAGAGACAGAGACGATATTATTCACAAATTAATAGAAATTCAGTACGACAGAAATGATATGGACTTTAAGCGTGGAACTTTTAGGGTAAGAGGAGAGAATCTGGAAGTTTTTCCTGCATCATACACAGACAGTGCGATACGAATTGAATTTTTTGATGATGAGATAGAAAGAATTTCAGAAATAGATGCGTTGACAGGTCAGGTTAAGAGAACGTTGGAGCACGCGGCAATTTTTCCAAACTCTCATTATGTAGTTCCGCCGGAAAGGTTAGAGGGGGCTATTAAAGATATTGAAAAAGAATTGGAAGAACAGATTGCATTCTTTAAGTCTGAGGACAAGCTGATTGAAGCGCAGAGGATTGCAGAGAGAACTAATTTTGATATGGAAATGCTTAGAGAGACCGGTTTTTGTTCGGGAATTGAGAATTATTCCCGACACATGGCAGGACTGGCGCCCGGAGCTACGCCACATACATTGATGGAATATTTCGGGGATGATTTTCTGATAATAATAGATGAGTCGCATATTACAATTCCGCAGATTAGAGGAATGTATAACGGTGACCAGTCAAGAAAGTCAACTTTGGTGGACTATGGATTCAGGCTTCCTTCAGCTAAAGATAACAGACCATTGAAATTCGAAGAATTTGAAAGTATGATAGATCAGATGATGTTTGTATCTGCCACACCAAATGTTTATGAGCAGGAGCATGAGCTAAACAGAGTTGAGCAGATTATCAGGCCGACAGGACTTTTGGATCCTTTAATTGAGGTACGCCCGGTGGAAGGGCAGATTGATGATTTGATTTCTGAAATTAATAAAGAAGTTGAGAAGAAAAATAAGGTTTTGGTAACTACACTAACGAAGCGTATGGCAGAGGATTTGACAGATTATATGCGTGATGTGGGAATCCGAGTGAAATATCTTCATTCGGATATTGATACTTTGGAGCGAACACAGATTATAAGGGATATGAGACTGGATGTTTTTGATGTTTTGGTTGGAATTAATCTTTTAAGGGAAGGATTGGATATCCCTGAAATTTCGTTAGTGGCGATATTAGATGCAGATAAGGAAGGATTTCTGCGTTCAGAGACATCTCTTATTCAAACTGTGGGACGAGCGGCAAGAAATTCAGATGGACGTGTTATTATGTATGCAGACATGATAACAGATTCTATGGACAAGGCGATTTCCGAGACAAACCGTCGTCGTGAAATCCAGCAGCAATATAATGAGCAGCATGGTATTACTCCTACAACTATTAAGAAGGCAGTCAGAGATTTGATAAGTATTTCAAGGGAAGTCGACAAGAAGATTAATGACGTTGAAAAGGATCCGGAGTCTATGGATTATAAGGAACTTAAGAAGTTAATGGAGAAAGTAAAGAAAAAAATGGAAAGAGCAGCAGCCGAGCTTGATTTTGAGACTGCAATAGAAATGAGGAATAAACTGGCAGAGCTTAGAAAAATTCAGGAGAAGAATGAATAGCTAAAAGGCGAAAATGTGTTGTGAAAGATAAGATAAAGCTTATTTATAAAGACTGACAAATGAAACGAGTTATGTAAACTATAAGTGGAGAGAAATAAATGGCAGACAAGAAGAAATATATTCGCATTAAAGGCGCGTGCGAACATAATTTGAAAAATATTAATATAGATATTCCGAGAGATGAATTTACTGTTGTAACAGGACTTAGCGGTTCAGGTAAATCATCTTTGGCGTTTGATACGATTTATGCGGAAGGTCAGAGAAGATATATGGAGTCATTGTCTTCATATGCGAGGCAGTTTTTAGGTCAAATGGAAAAACCTCAGGTGGAGAGTATAGAGGGATTGCCTCCGGCAATATCAATTGATCAAAAATCTACAAACCGCAATCCGCGTTCTACGGTTGGAACGGTTACGGAAATCTATGATTATATGAGGCTGCTTTATGCAAGAGCAGGCGTACCCCATTGTCCAAAATGCGGTAGAGAAATCAAAAAACAGACTATTGACGAAATGGTAGATAAAGTATTATTGCTTGAGGAAAAAACTAAGTTTCAGATACTTGCGCCTGTAGTTCGCGGAAAAAAAGGCCGTCACGAAAAAGTGCTTGAAAGCGCAAAGAAAAGCGGGTATGTGCGTGTTCGAGTGGACGGCAATATGTATGAACTAACGGAAGAAATAAAATTAGATAAGAACATTAAGCATAGCATTGAAATTATTATTGACAGATTGAGTATTCGTGAAGGAATTGAAAAGCGTCTTACGGATTCTATAGAGAATGCCTTGAAGCTGGGCAATGGGCTGATGATAGTAGATGTGATTGGCGGCGGTGAAATGACTTTCAGCCAAAATTTTTCCTGCCCTGATTGTGGAATCAGTATTGATGAGATTCAACCGAGAAGTTTTTCTTTTAATAATCCTTTTGGTGCGTGCCCTGACTGTTTTGGACTCGGATATAAAATGGAATTTGATATAGATTTAATGATTCCTGATAAGAGTTTAAGTATTAATCAGGGTGCGATAGTTGTTCCGGGCTGGCAGAGTGCAAATGATGGGAAGAGCTTTACCAACGCCATTCTGCAGGCACTGGGTAATCGTTATGGTTTTGACTTGGATACTCCGTTTGATGATTATAATCAGGAGATACAGAATATTCTTATTTATGGAACTAATGGAGAATCCGTTCCGGTTACTTATAAGGGACAGCGAGGTGTAGGAACATATAATATTGCATTCGAAGGACTTGTGCGAAATGTAGAGAGACGTTACAGAGAAACCGGTGCAGAATCTACAAAAGCGGAATATGAGACTTATATGAGGATTACTCCGTGTGCAACTTGTCACGGACAGCGCTTAAAACCTGAGTCGCTTGCGGTGACAATAGGTGATAAAAATATTTATGAGATGACAGAAATGTCGGTGAGAGATTTGAGGCAGTATCTTGAGAATTTAAAGCTGACAGAGACACAATTGAAAATCGGAAAAGATATTTTGAAAGAGATAAAAGGAAGAATTCAATTTCTAATTGATGTAGGACTGGATTATTTAAGCTTGTCACGGGCAACAGGAACACTTTCGGGTGGAGAGGCTCAGCGTATTCGTCTGGCAACACAGATTGGTTCGGGGTTGGTAGGAGTGGCTTATATTATGGACGAACCGAGTATTGGTCTGCATCAGAATGATAACGAAAAGCTGCTGGGAACACTTAAACATCTTAGAGATTTAGGAAATACGCTGGTAGTAGTTGAGCATGATGAAGATACGATGCGCGCAGCAGATTTTGTAGTAGATATCGGACCGGGAGCAGGTGAGCATGGTGGAAAAGTCATTGCCACCGGAACGGCGGAGGATATTATGAAAAATCCAAAGTCTATTACAGGAAAATATTTGAGTGGCAAGATTAAGATCCCGGTACCTGAAAATCGCAGAGAACCGAAAGGGTATATAAAAGTAAAAGGTGCAAAAGAAAACAATTTGAAAAATGTAGATATAAAGTTTCCGCTGGGCGTGTTGACTTGTGTGACAGGTGTTTCCGGCTCAGGAAAAAGCTCGCTGGTCAATGAGATACTTTATAAGAGTCTTGCAAGAAAATTAAATAGGGCGAGAACTATACCCGGAAAGCACAAAGCAATAGAGGGCGTTGAACAGCTTGATAAAATTATTAATATTGATCAATCGCCTATTGGAAGAACACCGCGTTCAAATCCTGCCACATATACGGGAATGTTTGATATGATTAGAGATTTGTTTGCAGCTACTACAGATGCAAAGGAGAGAGGATACAAAAAAGGGCGTTTTAGTTTTAACGTAAAAGGTGGACGATGCGAGGCTTGTTCCGGTGATGGAATATTGAAGGTTGAAATGCATTTTTTACCTGATGTGTATGTACCTTGTGAGGTTTGCGGAGGAAAACGTTATAATCGTGAAACGCTGGAGGTTAAGTATAAGGGCAAAAATATTTATGATGTCTTAGAGATGACAGTAGAAGAAGCACTGGAGTTCTTTAAGAACGTGCCAAGAATATTGAATAAAGTGCAAACACTGTATGACGTAGGACTTGGCTATATTAAACTGGGACAGCCGTCAACTACATTGTCGGGAGGTGAAGCACAGAGAATTAAGCTTGCAACGGAATTGAGCCGCAGAAGCACAGGCAAAACTATTTATGTTTTAGATGAACCTACAACAGGGCTTCATTTTGCAGATGTTCATAAGCTGGTCGAAATTCTTCACAGACTTACAGATGAGGGTAACACAGTGGTTGTCATTGAACACAATTTGGATGTGATAAAAGTCGCCGATTACATTATTGATATGGGACCGGATGGTGGTGACCGTGGAGGAAACGTAGTGGTCAAGGGAACTCCTGAGGAAGTGGCAGAGCATCCTACGAGTTATACCGGTAAGTTTTTACGTGGAATGTTGAAACGAAAATAGCAGAGAGAATATTAATATTAGTATGTTTGGTAGAATATTGAATGTCAATATAACTTTAAAATAGTTTGAAAAGTTGATTTTTGTGTGTTTTGAATAAAAAAACGATTCATAAAAATGTTTAAAATCAGCACATCTTATGAAGATTAAAAATATGAGAAAAATGGCTTTAAATATGCAGATTTGTGTGATATATTTAAAACACATTAAAGAAAGTATTAAATATCGAATACTTCTACAAAATAAATTAGCAGCCTCGTACTATTGAATGTCAACTCAGTAGTAATGATATCTAATTAAGAAGATAAGAAAATCTTATCATTTGAGATTATCTATTTATATTACAGTCGAATCGGAAATAACTGTAAAAGTAGTATTTATCGGATGAATTGTTACAAAAAATTGGAAAGGATAAAAGATATTCAAAACGAAAATTTGATAAATTAACAATTCATGGTTTAAGTAGATATGAGAAGCATAAGCAGGCAGTAGAGGAAAGCAAAAGCCGAAAAGAAAAAGAATCGGACATTAGTGAGAAGAAGCTTTCAGGGAAGAGAAATAAAAGCCTATAGCTGTTAATGAAAAGTAGAAGAGCGGTATTAAAATAGAGAAGTACCTGGTATATAGAAATATGTATCAGGTGCTTTTTATTATATAGGATTAAAGTGTCCTAAGGGCAGTTTACCACTTATGTGCAGGCACATGTGGTAAATGACCTTAGGACACTTTAATCCTATATAATAAAAAGTTCCGCTGTGGAGCGTAGAGACGCGGAAAAGCAGTTGTTCTTACGAATCCGCGTCTCGCGATAGAGTTCTTAATCGGATTCTTTGTTCTGTAAAATTTTTAATAATTTCGTTATATTTTTTTCTTTAGACCTATTGTTTATTGCATAAAAATAGGTTAAAATCTACAAATATGCAGATTATATGTTAAGTCTGCAATTGATTATTATTAATAACCCGTTTGTTTTGTACTCAAGAGGGAGGTACTATGAATAAGGAATTGGTAATTGTTTTAGACTTTGGCGGTCAGTATAATCAGTTGATTGCCAGACGTGTAAGAGAATGTAATGTATATTGCGAAGTACATCCATATACATTGTCATTAGATGAAATTAAAAGAATGGATCCCAAGGGAATCATTTTTACCGGTGGACCAAACAGCGTTTATGGAGAGGATTCTCCCCGTATTGATAAAGCTATATTTGAAATGGGTATTCCTATTTTTGGAATATGCTATGGTTCTCAACTGATGTCATTTGTTTTAGGCGGAAGTGTGGAGACAGCACCTGTCAGTGAGTATGGAAAGACAGAGGTGGATACCGATAATAGCAGTCTTATTTTTAAAGACGTGAAATCAAAGACAATCTGTTGGATGAGTCATACAGATTATATTAGTAGTGTTCCGGAAGGGTTTAAAATAACGGCTGCGACTTCGAATTGTCCGGTGGCGGCTTTTGAGGATGCTGACAGAAAGTTGTATGCAACACAGTTTCATCCAGAGGTAATGCACACGGAAGAAGGACAGAAGATGCTGAGGGCTTTTGTTTATGATGTGTGTGGCTGCAAGGGTGACTGGATAATGTCTTCGTTTGTGGAGCAGACGATTCAGCATATTCGTGAAAAAGTGGGAAGCGGAAAGGTACTTTGTGCATTGTCAGGTGGTGTTGACTCTTCTGTTGCGGCAGTGCTTCTCTCTAAGGCAGTGGGCAGGCAGCTTACATGTGTTTTTGTAGATCATGGTTTGCTCCGAAAAAATGAAGGGGATGAAGTCGAAGCAATATTTGGTCCAGACGGCCCTTATGAATTGAACTTTATTCGTGTAAATGCACAGGAAAGATATTATAAAAAGTTAGCAGGTGTTACTGAGCCGGAAGAAAAGCGGACAATAATAGGTGAAGAGTTTATCCGGATCTTTGAGGAAGAGGCGAAGAAAATCGGAGAAGTGGATTTTCTTGTTCAGGGAACAATTTATCCGGACATTATTGAATCGGGATTGGGTGATTCCGCAGTAATTAAGAGCCATCATAACGTAGGAGCGCTGCCGGATTATATAGATTTCAAGGAAATTATTGAACCGCTTAGATTGCTTTTCAAGGATGAAGTACGAAAGGCCGGTTTGGAGCTTGGCATACCTGAATATTTGGTATATCGCCAGCCGTTCCCTGGACCGGGGCTTGGAGTACGAATTGTCGGTGAAGTGACTGCGGACAAGGTTCGCATAGTTCAGGATGCAGATGCTATTTTCCGTGAGGAAATTGACAAGGCAGGAATTGCGGCAGAATTGGGACAGTATTTTGCAGCATTGACAAATATGCGCTCAGTAGGAGTAATGGGTGACGAGAGAACTTATGATTATGCGGTAGCTCTCCGTTCAGTTAACACAAGCGATTTTATGACGGCAGACTGCTCAGAGATACCTTTCGATGTATTGCAGAAGGTGATGAACAGGATAATCAATGAAGTCAAAGGGGTGAATCGGGTAATGTATGATTTGACCAGTAAACCGCCGGGAACGATAGAGTTCGAATAGCATCCACAAGTCTGGAAGTGCCCTAAAATAAGGCATTTCCGGGCTTTTCTTTTTGCTCTGCTACTAAAATTCAGGTATCAATAAGGTATCATGTTCTTACGTAACAAAAGTTATTTGTTTCATACAATCTTTCTGACAGGTATCGGAATCACCTTGTCCGAGGATGTTTTTTCTTTCTTATCCGTTAAAGCAGTGGAACCGTAACCTGACGGTGTGGGTGATGTCGGATTATTTGGCGAACCCAGTGCTTCAAGATTATCAACAAGTGCCTGCTGTTTGTGTGGAAACAGATGTGAATAAGTATTAAGCGTTGTTGATACCTTTTCATGTCCCAGCCTGTCTGCGATAACAAGTGCATCATAGCCCTGATTGATGAGTAAACTGGCATGCGAGTGGCGGATGTCGTGAATTCTTATTCTCTTCACACCAGTAATCTTGCATCCACGAATCATTTCATGGGAAAGATACGACTTTGTATATGGAAAAAGTCGTTCTTCCGGCTGTAGAAAATATTTTGCAGCCATGTAATCCATAAGTTCCTGACACAGAAATTTGGGTATCGGAACTTTTCTGTTGCTTTTCGGCGTTTTCGGGGTGGTAATGATGTCCCTGCCGCCAATTCGCTGGTAGCTTTTGGTAATGCTGACCATACCGTTTTCAAGATCGATATCTGCGGCGGTAAGTGCCAGCAGTTCTCCCTCACGGATTGGAAGAAACGAATGAGTTGATAGATAGAAAAATAACTGTAAGGGCAGAGGGTATAAAGATTGATAAGGAGATAGATGAAAGAAGGAAGTAATGAGGCATTGAAAGTTTCATTACTTTCTTTATAAATGCAAAAATGCTTAAAAATTAAAAAATAAAGAAAATTACAAAAAATTAAAGAAATATGTTGTCGAATTATGGTTATACTTTTATAATTATATTTAAATGATTTAAACGGTTTATTATAATGTGGGGGCTAATCTGTTTTTTAGTA
>ENA-OZAJ01000590-OZAJ01000590.1-human-gut-metagenome-genome-assembly--contig:-NODE-590-length-17767-cov-20.734022_pt1 | contig 17767 bp, 20 predicted proteins | sample MGYA00243301_ERZ653499 | MGnify/ENA primary metagenome ERZ653499 (study PRJEB26926, sample SAMN06165039) | human gut metagenome | biome: ENVO:00009003; feature: ENVO:2100002; material: ENVO:00002003... | reverse complement strand
ATCAGTCGGAGTAATACTCGTCCGGCTCATAGTCCTCATCTTCCATGAAGTCCTCGTCGAGATCGTCAATCTCGTCCGCCCAACGGTCGAAGATTTCCTCGGCTTCCTTAGCCGCCTCACGATAGAGGCTCAGGCGGTTCTTCTCAAAGGCAGCGAAAGCAGGGACGAACTTGCCGAACTCGCGGATTGCCTTCACATCCTGCGTGCGCATATCTGCGACGCACTGAATGATTTCGGACATCGTGAGCAGATCGTCGATCATGGTCTCGTAGTCTTCCTTGGCGATGGTGACGGTATCGGCATCGTCCTCCGCCGCTTCCTGCTTGCGGACACGGAAGGTCTCGTGAACATCCTTCATCAGTCCGATCACGCAGTCGGTGGTCTCGTCGAAAATCTCCTGCATACGCGCTGCCATCTCATCGGCGCAGTCCTCCAGTTCCTCATGAACGTGGAGATAGGCGCGATGATGCTTTTTCAGCTCGGTTTCCTCGTGGATGAGGGCGATGAGATCGGCGCTCATGTCGATAACCTCAAGCAGAAGGTCAATCGGCTTGGTGATGCTGCCGAACGTGGTATTTACGGGAACACCGCTGGCTTCTGCGATGATGCTCTTGGCGTTCTCAAGATTGAAGTTCTTATCCATATTCAAAATCCTCCTTAGTTCTGTACGGTTTCTTCGGGCTTGGTGGTCATGATGCGATAGAGTTGCGTATTCTTGGGAAAATCGTCCTTGAAAGGCACGATGGTGGAGCCGTAGAAGATCAGCCCTTCACCGGCATTGGAATTGGTGATGTAGTTCTGCTGGCTGGGCGAGATGTTCAGCGCCTTCGAGAGAATCTGCCGGTCGCCGGACGCCTGATTCAGAAGGTAGACAAAATCCGAGTTTTCAAAGATGTTCTCTACCTCGCGGGACGCAAGCAGATCCTTGACGTTCTGGGTGATGCCGGTCGGGATGCCGCCCCACTTTCTGAAACGCTTCCAGATTTCCACGCTGTATGCGGCGGTCTGTTCCTCTTTCAGCAAAAGGTGGAACTCGTCCATGTAGTAGCGCGTTGCCTTGTGCTGGGCGCGGTTGATGGTAACTCTGTTCCACACCTGATCCTGCACAATCAGCATACCGAGCTTCTTGAGCTGCTTGCCGAGTTCGCGGATGTCGTAGCAGACAAAGCGGTTGTTGACATCCACATTTGTTCTGTGATTGAAGACGTTCAGAGAGCCGTGAACGTAGATTTCAAGCGCAGTTGCGATGCGCTGTGCCTCCGGTTCCTTCTGATTTCTCAGAATGTTGTAGAGGTCTTCGAGGATCGGCATTTTCTCCGGCTTGGGGTCTGCAAGGAACTCCTGATAGACCATACGGACGCTTCGGTCGATGATGGTCTTCTCAACCGGCTGCAAGCCGTCCTTGCCGCCGACAATCAGCTCACACATGGAGAGGATGAAGTCGGATTTCAGCGTCAGCGGGTTTTCCTCTTCGGAGTAGTTCGTGTTGATGTCCAGCGGATTGATGTAATCCGTGCTGACCGGCGAGATGCGGATGACCTGACCGCCGAGCTTCTGCACAAGGGGGAAATACTCGGCTTCGGGGTCGCAGACGATGATGTCATCCTCCGTGATGAGGAAGGCGTTCGTCATTTCGCGCTTGGCGGAGAAGGACTTACCGGAACCGGGTGTACCCAAGATCAGCCCGTTGGGGTTCTTGAGCTGCTTGCGGTCAACCATGATCATGTTGTTGGACAGCGCGTTCAGCCCGTAGTAGAGAGCTTCGCCACCCTGAAAAAGCTCCTGCGTGGTGAACGGCACGAAAACCGCCGTGCTGGAAGTGGTCAGTCCGCGTTCAATTTCAACCTGATTGACGCCGATAGGCAGAGAGGACATCAGCCCTTCCTCCTGCTGGAAGTCAAGACGCTTGAGCGCACAGTTATACTTTTGGGCAATGGCGGCGGTCTGGAACACCGCGTTTTCGAGCTTCTGGCGGTTGGTTGCCGTATTCATGATGAGGATGGTCACAAGGAACAGTCTCTCATTGCGGGTTTGGAGATCCTGCAACAGACGCTTTGCCTCACCGCCGAAGGTGGCGAGATCGGACGGGATGATGTCCATATCGTAGCCGGAGCGGACTGCCTTTTTCTGCTCTTCAATCTTCATCTTGTCGAGGTCGGTGATCTTCGACTTGATGCTCTTGATTGCCTTCGCCTGGTCAATCGTCCGGATATGAAAATTGACCGTGATGTTGCTGTCCATCTCAAGGAAGTCGGCAAGCATACGGTCATTGAGTTCCGGCGCGAGGATTTGCAGGAAACTCGCCGCGCCGATGGTTTTGCCCATCTTGAAGCACTTGCCTTCACGGAAGTCAAAGGAAGTGGGCGCGATGAAGTCCTTCGTGCTGAGTCCTGTTCGGGCTACCATGTCAAAGGAAAAGCGGAACGGCTCATTGGTGTCCATGTTGAATACATCATGAAGCACTTTCAGCCGCTCATAGCCGGACAGCGGCTCGGTTCTCACACCGAGGGTTTTGAAGTTGTTGAGAATGTCGGTTTCAATGCGTTCGAGCTTCGGCTTTGCCGTGCGGAGGGAGTCTGCCTCAATGCCGAAGGTGATGTACTTCTTCTTGACCAGTCCGTTGTTGCCCTTGGTGAGCTGACTTTGCAGCATACCGGAATACTCGGAGCGGATGTCGTTGAAGGCGTCCTCCTGTGCCGGAATGTTGATGCGCTTGCGGAACTCATTGAGGCTTGCCTTCTGATTGATGAAGGAGAGCTGGACGAAGATCGAGCTGTCGAAGTAGTTCAGAAAGTCGCACCAGTTCTCAAAGATGGCAGTTTTGTCCTCATTCTGCGCAAGCTGGTAGTTGATGTCCTCAAAGGCGATGGACTTCGTGTAAAGGCGGCTGTTCACCTTGCAAATACCGTCACGGCACATCTCCACATAGGGGATGGTCTGCTGGGCGGACTTGCGGACTTTCTTTGCCTTCCTGTCCTTTTTCTTCTGCATGACGATCCGCTTCTTTTCCTGAGCGGAAAGGGCATCGCCGTAAACGACGCCGTTCTTGACGGTCATCTTAGGCTTTGCCTTTGCTGTGCTGTTGTTCAAGCTGCAATTCCTCCTGTTCTTTGATTTTCTGCTGAATCTCAGCGTAGAGATTGTTAGTGCGATAGGGACGCACCTTGTCCCGGATAAACATGGACTGTACGATGTGGTACAGATACTTTTCGGCGGGCTGACCGTCCTTCTCGTAAAGCGCGAAGAAGATAAACGGGAGCATGATGACCACCATCAGCATTGCCGCCGTGGACAAGTCGAGATGTGCCTTCGCCAGAAAGAAGATCGGAACACCGACTGCCGCAGCAACAGAAAAACAGATGAGCTGCCGCTTGGTCAGGTTGAACATGACCTTCGTTTTGACGCGGTTAAGATCCTTCGGGACCGGAACAAATGCCATTTCTTGAACTCTCCTTTCTGAGCTGCTTTTCATAGCGCAGCTTCATTTGTGCGGGATATTGATCCTCCTTCGGCTGACGCTTGCCTGTCCAGCGAAGCCCACCCGCTTTGCCTTGACAGATCCAGCCGGAAGCACGAAGGCTTGCACCGTTTTCACTTTCCAGCGTGTAGGTGATGATGCGCTTATAGCCCATAGCCGCAGCAGCTCTTGCCGCCGCGCCGTAGAGAAAGCTGCAAGCGTTCTTCGCCCCGTTGGTGCATAGCCTTGTAACCTCCAATGTGAAGCCGTCATCCAGATACCGGCTGACGGGACGCCCAGCGATGATTACACCGACCAGTTCACCGTCTGCTTCACAGCCGATGGAAAACTTGTGACCGACAACAGGCTTGTGATGCCGGTGATGCTGCCGGACGTACTCGTTGGCGTCACGAAGAGAAATGGGTCTTAGCCGCAGCATGGTGTTTCCTCCGTCGGAAGATGCGCTGTGCATTCGACCTCGTTGCCCCAAACATCCCAGCCTTCGGGAGACTGACGGGCAAAAAGCTCTACGCGGGGAAGGTCTCCCATGAGCCGAACAATACGTTCCCGCGCCTCATCCGGCTTTTTGGAATGCTCTTCGATGTGACTGAGGATGACCTGACGCACACCGGCGTCAACTCGCTTCGGATGTCCCTTCGTAGCAAGGATGCAGATTTCGGCGTTTGCCCTTGTCCAATACCCCATGCCGGTGAAGAGATCGTCGTTCCTGCGGTTTTGCTTCACCCATACAAAAGCCACGGTTTTATAGGAAAAGCCCCATGCCGTCAGCACTTCGAGTGCTTCACAGAGGCACGGGAACGTGATCCAGAGAAACAGGGCGCAGTCCTTCGCGGCAAGCTCACCGACCGGAAGTGCCTTGATGTCTTCAATGCACATTGTCGGGTAGTGGCTTTCTGCCGACCGTCCCTGTCCCTTCTTGGAGTAAGTCCGATACGCCCAAGGGGGATCGGCGTAGATGATGCTGTACTTCTTCATGCTGCCGACCTCCTTAGTGCGCATGGAAAATGGATTTTGCGAGGCTTCCGGTCTTGAACAGCGAGAAGCACAGAATAACCGTGTACGCTGCCACAGAGAACAGAGCCGAATGAATGTTGTCTGCGATAATCATGCCGTTGATCAGCACCGCGTAGATGCCGACACAGACCATGATGAGAAAGCCCTGAAATGCCAGAGCGAACAAGCCTTTCAGATAGTTCGTGCCGATGCTGCCCCATTCGCGGTTGCTCATGGTTGCGATGGGAATAGGCGCGATGCTCACGGTGCAGTAAATCTCAATCATGCGCCCGTAGAGGATAACCGTAATGAGGATCGCCATGATTTTGAGGCACAGACTGATCAGAAGCGTTTCTATCGACAGTCCGAGCAGTTCTCCGACGCCCATGTTCTCCATGCCGGTACGCATCTGCGCAATCGTCGAATCAATATCAATACTGGTGTTGCCGTGGATGACTCCTGCTGCACCGGAAACCACGTTCTGCCCGATGTCGAATACTGCCATCACGATGTCAAAGGTGTGCGTCACGAGGTAGATCGCCACAGCCGCCTTGAAAAACCACTTGAAGAACATCCAAGTGTCCATGTCGTGAAGGTTGTTTTTCTCGGTGATCATGGAAATCAGCTCGTAGCACAGAACGAAGGTGATGATGATACCAGCGATGGGGACTATCACATTTTCGGATAGTCCCCGGATCATCTGGTACACGCCGCCGTTCCAGCCGGACGGAGTTTGCCCGACCTCGGCGGCAATCGTTCCTACCTTCTCGTTGACATCGGTGAACATATTGGTCAGGTTGCTCTCGATCCATCCGATCAGCATATCCTTGAGAGCCTGTTCGATCTTTTCTAAAATGCTGCCCAATATTTCACCACCCTTCGGTTAAGCTGGGCTTGCCGTGGATTAGCCGAACAAACCGGAGAGCAGGGGGATGAGGGTCGTGCCGATCAGCACCACACCGCCGCCAGCCATGAGCTGCTTGATGCCCTGAGACTTAGCGCCGGGGTTGTCGTTGCCGTAGCCTTCCATGAGGTTGACAACACCCCACACTGCGAGACCGGCACCGAGGGCGATAACGAGCGTCTGAAGAACCGTGACAGCCTGATTGATGAAAGCCATAGATTTTCCTCCTTGAATCGATGAAAGTTGAGTGTGTATTTTTGAAAATGGGCATAAAAAAAGAAGCCCCGTCGCTGTTCTGCTTTGGGATGAGCCATCAGGCTTTACCCACTGCGCAGTGCAGCGACGGGGCTTTAATCTGCATCGACCTCGCCCATATCATAGAGGTCGAATGTGTCATCGGGCTTGACTACCAGCTTGTGCTGCCGGTACTTCTCGATGTCAAAGGCGTTCCGCTTGTTATAGTCGGAGAGCTGCCGGTACTTTGGATGCTTCGTAATGTCGTATTTGTTACTGAGAAAAGGTCTCACACCTCGAAGCTGCAAAATACACTTGGCTCCGTCCATGACGGCGATCTCGTCCTGAGACATCAGTTCTTTGCCACAATGTCAAGTGATGAATTCAAAAAAGACAAGCACTATCCAAAGAAAACCTTCTTTTATGGCATCTGCCTATTTTGTTTTCGATAGTTTTAGCTGTGATACATTTAATTTAGGGTGCAAAAAAGCAGGAGACCTTTTCGGATCTCCTGCTTAGTAGAGCTGTGAATATTTAATTGTGGTTGGGTTGCCAGTTATACAAACTGGAATTTATTCTTTAGTTCTGCTTTCAATTTTTATTCCCGTTCCCGTCTACTCCTTTTTTTCTTTCGGGGATCTGGCGGCGGAGAGAAGGTCTGAATGTAATCTTGCCGGATCAGCGTCACATCCTGAGAAAGAAAAGCAGCGACACGATCTTGTTCGGAAGTTTGCTCTGGGAAAAAGGACGCAAATTTCTGTGCCAGCTGTTCTTCTTTTTCATCCAGTTTAAGTGTGCCTTCGTATCCAATCAATTCTTTTAGCACAGCAATAAACTCCTTGTACCGATCCCCTCGAATATCCAGATCTACTTTCGCTTTGGCCGTCATGCCGTTAAGGTAAAGTACCTTCAAGGACGCATCGTTTCCTGACCGATTCATTGTGACCCATAAAGCGAGCTTTTTTGAGAGCAACTTCCCGCCAATCAGCATAAAGTTTTGGCTTCGGTAAATTTCCAAATACTTTTTCATGCCCTCATCTTCAAATTCTATTGGTTCAAAGTGTTCTCCATCCAACAGTTGCTCCAACTGTTTTTTGCTGAGAATCTGATTCAGTACAGGTATGTTCCGGTAAGGCGTGCAGATATAGCGTCTCATTTTCTGAAACAGAGCCACAACCAGAACTGCTGTGCCAAGTAAAAACAGAAAAAGCTCTCCATCCATTTCGATTTTCCCGGTTGCCGTTACCCAGATACCACGCAGAACCAGCACGACGCCAAAGCCCCACAGTCCGAAAATCAACAGCTTTTTCAGCGGATGAAAATGAATCCACTCAATAATCTGTACTTGTTGCTTGCCGCTCATTGGTTCATCTCGCAAAAGTCGGCGGGCGATCCACTGATTCAACAGTTGTGGAGTCCATGCAACGCCAAACAGGAAAACTGCAATACCGGCATAAAGGGCAATTCCGATCCAACCAATATCCAGATAAGACTCCAAAAGCAGTAAAAGGATAATGGGCAGAATCATGGTGAGAAAAAGTGGTAAAAATGATTTTTTGCGTCCCTTCTGGAGATTGAGGTCATTGAGCGCAGAAGTAATACACAGGGCAAAAATCATCACAGCCGATATCCCGCCGGACACCCAGTTTTTAAGTTCACCAAAACGCATCACATGCTCGACTCTGTGCATATTCGGAAATTTCCCGGTAATACCCGCATAGAGACAAAATCCCAAATAAGCCAGAGCCAAAAGTGCCCCTACCAGCTTCAAAATTGTTTTTCCTGAAAGTTTTCGTTTCTCCATCTTCGTCGTTTTCCTATAAAATCACTGTTCCTGTGTCAATTTATCCTTCTGTATTCCAAACAAAGCTATCTACCATGTCCCTGGCGGCCTGTTCGGTGGTTTCTGATCCGCTGAAATTTGTAAGCTGGATCAAGCAGAACCCGTAATCCTTTACAATATAGTATTGCGTGGTGACAATATCGCCCTCGTCGATAGTAAAGATATACAGCAGATCTCCCTGCTCGGTATAGGTTCCATCCCCGTTCAGTTGTGCTTCAATACCATCCAGCTGCATCAAAATCTGTTGGACGATCGCATCCCGGAACTGCTCATGCTCATCCAGACTATATTTGTTCTTTCCTACATGGATGGATATGTTGTCCGGCTTTTCATCATTTTCGTGACCTTCCTCTATGTAGAAAATCTGCGAATCAGTAGAATGCTTCTCAGATTTCTCCCATCCCTCCGGGACGGTATAACTTCCGGGAATCGCATGATCTTCAGATGATATTTCGGTTTCGGAAGAAGAAGGTTTCTGCTGATCCGCCACAGATTCATCAGAGGGAGATTGTGGCGATGAAGCCTCATTTTTGCCGCATCCAGCAAGGAGCAACACCATAGTTAATAACACAATTAAGATTTTTTTCATACTCTGATTCCTCTCGCTTTATAATACTGGTTATATCCGTTTTCCGGTATTCGTGTCGATAAAATATCTTCCCGTATTGTCCAAACAGAATTCCAAATCCGTACCTACCGGCATATCATATACAGCTAAAACTGCCGGCTCAATGTTTGCAAGGGTATTAAAGTCTACAACTATGGAATTTTCCGGGTTATCTAAGTATTCCTGTGTATCATTATCCCCGATTGCCCGCCAGCCATTATCAGAAGGATTTACACTTTCCTCTCTAAAAAACCATTTCAGCTTAGAAGTTCCCTCATAAATTGATTTCGTGATAATCATTCCGCCAGCGTTTTCAATAAAAGTGATTTGTTTATTTTTCTTTTTGAAAAATCCCATTAGCATTACCTCCTCCGTGTTTATAAAGCATTGATATAATCCGCTCTATTATCCGAGTTTGGAAACAATCTGGCAGAACATCTCAACATTTTCTTTCTGCCCCTGAATATCAGAGCCAATCGCATTGTTCATCAAAGAAATTTTCATTTTCTCTTTTCCAAAATGCAGCATTACGACTTTTCTTCCGGGCAGCAATCCACCCTTGACCTCTGCCTTTGTTATGCTGTTTAGGGGCAGAGAAAGCCGGTTTTCAATTTTGGAGACATTGACGGAATTTACAATGACCATATTCAGGTGTTGCTCGGTAACTCCCAGATAGCAGTAAGCATTGCTCAATGCGCCCAATGCAGCGGCAGCACCCCCCGTCAGTGTAGAAAGTCCTCCAATCAGTGCATAGGTATCAGCCCCGGCCATGATGACCGCCCATAACTTGCACTGATAAGCTTCATTTTCGTTCAAAATGGCTTCCAGCATTTCATTTTTATCTTTTTCATTCATTGTAAGCATAATTGTTCTCCTAATTATTGTTTTAAGTTGGGAACGCCGGATGCAATCCTTTGATATATGCACCCGGCGTTCAAAAGCATTAGTCTACTTTCAAATTTTCGTCCAGGATCACCAGTTCGCCGTTGCGCTCAATGATACCAGGCTGAACCACAACGATTTTCAGACCCTCCTGCAATTCCAGATACTGTGAAGCATAACCCCAAACCTTGACCTGATCGCCTTCCTCAAGCTCAATGGCAGTGCTTACAGTACCATCTTTATTCAAAAGCTGGTTAGAAATACAGTAGAGCTGGCCGGTTGTATCCTCTGCGATGTAGAGAGACACATCCGTAGCGAGCGGCGTTCCGGCAATAGATTTATATTCACCGACTTCTTCGCCCCAAATAGTACCTTCACTGTAAAATCCAACGACCATATTTTCTTCATATCCCTCGATGATTGCATTGAAATCCTGAGCATACGGCTCCATCTCGGCTTTTGTAGTATCCTTGTAAGCGGCAATCTTTTCATTAGATGCCTGTTCTTTTACTTCTTGCGGCTGATAATCCTTGTATTCAAAAACATTGTCCGAAGCAAGCGTGATTGCTGTGTAGTCATCATCCAGAATGACTTTATAAACAGCAATTTCATCATCATCAACAGTACGATTGATGTCGATATTTCCTGCGGAATTCAGTTCATATCCGTCTACACCTTCCAGCGCCTTTTGTAAAGCTGCGTTGGACATCGCACAGTTGATCCCATTGAGCGTTACAAAGAAATCAGGATTTGGTTGATCCTTATCGGCAGAGTATTCCAGTTCTACCACCGTTCCGCCCTCAGCAGGCTTGCATGGCTCTGTCCCGGCATTTACGATTGCCACATCCATTTCCTGATCGTTTTTGGAAAGTTCCCCATAAATACGCTCGCCGGGTTGCAGAGAAACCTCTGCCGCATCATATTCTTCCGTTTCCAAACTCCATCCGGCTTGTATTAGCTGGGAAGTTTCCAAAGGAAGCGTATAGTAAGTACCATCCAGTACGAACTCAGGTGTCCCGTCATTTTTCAGCTGAGACAGAATGGCCTCATCCGTACAGCCTTTATCACTGCCCGCGGCTGCCGGAGCTGATGTCTGAGGTTTTGAGCCGCATCCGGCCAGCATACTGCATACCAGCACACATCCTGTTAGTAAAGCAATCCATTGTTTTTTCATAAGCGTAAATCCTTTCTGCGATTCTATCAATTTTGTTTTATGTATGAACAACTCATATCCTATATAAAGGTCGATTATGCTCCGATCAGCGTCATGACCACATAGAGTACGATCAGCAGGAGAGCAAGACACATTGCACAGAAAACGGCAATCGTCGTTTTAACCCTGTGCCGCTCCTTTAATGTCAGAACCATCATTGCAAGTACATCAAAGGAAAAGAAGAACTGGCAGATTCCAGCTAAAACCGACAACCATTTCGGATGTATGCCGTCTTTGCATGACTTTATCAGATAAGCGATAGCATAGGGAGCTGCCCCTAATAGAATCCCGTATCCAAAAATCAAAAAAACAATGGTTACCAGTCCGAACAACGCCATCAGCGGCAATGGGAAGAATGCCATCAGCGTTACATATACGGTGATGCTCCCTCCAATCAGGTAGAACGGGATCAGTCCATACTTGATAATCAAAGTGCAGTTCAGCAATGTTTTTCTTGACCACTTTCTTCCTACGGTCAGCACAACAATCAAATTGACGATTCCCATGATAAAAGGCAGAAGGATCGATAATATCTGCAATTTGATCGCATTGTCAAAACAGCCTGCCAAAAGGAAGAATGTATAAGACACAATTACATAGAGTACCGGGAGGATATAAGTCATTTAACAGCCTCCTTTCTGCGCCGGATCAACCAGAGAATCAGCCAGATCAAGCAGACTGGGAATGAGAACAAGCCCAAAATAAAAAGTCCGGCTCCAACCGATCCGAGTATTGAGTCCCCGGTGGCTATATTGCTGATGATTCCGAACAGTGCCAGACCAAAGCTGAAAGAGAGCCAGCAAAAGAAAGCATATTTACTCTCTTGGGCGTTTGCGGGTACTCTTGATTCTCCCTTTTTGTTTCCAAGCTGGGTTTTTAACTGTTCGCTTAGAAGTCGTTCTTGTTCCTCTAATTCGATGTCTCCAATTGCCCTTGCGTAATCTTCCCGAAGCAGGTGATACACTATTTTATCCTGCATATTTTTTGCTCGATGCAAAAACTGCTCCAAAGTTTCTTCCGCTTCTGTCCAGCGCTGTTGTTCCAGCAGAGCGGAGAACCAGTTCGCTGTAATGATATTTTTGGAATGCTTGCTGAGTGCCCAGGGACGCCAGCGATCCAATCCCTGTTTCAAATTCTCAAGATTATGGTCGCTTTGATACGCCACCACATAGGGGTTCAATTTCTTTGCCAGCCAGCGTTCATATTTGCAATATGCGAAAAAGCATAGAGCCAGTAGCACAAGGAACACTACAACAGCAATCCACATAGTCTCGTAAGAAAAAAAGTGATCATATATCAGGCACGCAGCTCCGGAGAGAGCCGCAATGCTGAAAATTGGCCATGGATTTCTCATAATAGCAATATCTCCAATCGTCTGTTTGAATAAAGATTCCGATATGGTCAAATTATCATATCTATATGCAAACATTATAGCATTTGCATGATCTTTCGTCATCATTTTTCTACTGTCTGACTGGGAATTTAATGGTAAACAAATTGTGAATATATCTATTGCAATTTTACAAAAAGAAAAGCCTCATCCCTCGCTGATTGAGAGATGAGGCGAAATGATTATGCTGTAATCTCCGGGATTTCTCCGACAAAGTTATAAACGATTCTGACTTCCTGCACCTTCTGTCCGTCAATCTTCTTGACTTCGCCCACCAAAATTTTGCTGATGAGCCGGTTCAGCACCGCTTCATCCAGTTCTTCAATGGCTACATAGCGCCGGATTTCTTTGATGAAGGTGCGGACTTCATTTTCCTGTTCGTCAGAGTGGCGCATCATCAACAGTAGGTCTTGCAGGCGCTTCTGGTTGGCTTCCTGCTCTTGTTCCAGTGTTGCTGTCAGCTTCATAAAACGCTGCTCAGTCAGGATTCCTTTTGCCTTATCGGTATATAGGCTCAGGAACATCTCATCAATTTCACGATTCCTGCTTTCCAGTCGTTGACATTCCTTCTGTGTCTGGGAGGCATCCAGAAGATACCGGCGCTCCATCCGGCTACTCAGCCGCTGATAAAAAGCATCGGCATCTTTGAGCGCAGTCTTTGCCAGTTCCTGAATATCTTTCAGCACAAGGTTGTATAAATCTCTGGCTTCGATCTTGTGGCTGGTACAGGCGTTCTTGCCCAGCCTGTTGTAGGTCTGGCAGATATAATACGCCTTATCAATCGGTTCCCGCTGTTCGCCGGTAAAACGGTTCTTTCCGGTTCTGCCAACCTTTTCATACCGCACCTGCATGGACTTTCCGCAAGTCGCACAATAAATGATACCGTGGAACAGGTTATAAAAGGGGCAGGAGTTGCCCTTCATAATGGTTGGTCTGCGGTTAATGATTTCCTGCACCTGCTCCCATTCTTCCGGGGAGATGATTGCTTCATGGCAATCCTCGATAATTTCCCAGTCCTCACGAGGGATAATGTCATAGGTGTTGGAACGAATCCCTTTCTGATGTGTCCGGCAGACCAGATGTGCGCCCTTATAAAAGGGATTCCGCAGGATATGGCTGATTCTTGCACTTCCCCATGAATAGTAATTTACATCACATTCTGTGTTGCTTTTTACTCTGGTGATCGGGACTTTATCATCCATGAGCTGCTTTGCAATCCGCATACATCCCCAGCCATCCAGTGCCATATCATAGATTTTTCGGATTACCGGTGCTGTCTCAGGGTCACGGATCAAATGTCCCTTATCCTCAGGGTCACGCATCAAACCGAGGGGCGGCTGCCCACCACAAAACTTCCCCTGCCGGGAACGGGTCATACGCCCTGCCAGCACCTTTTTGGAAATATCCCGGCTGTACATATCGTTCAGGATATTCTTAAACGGCGTAATGTCCATTTCCTGACGGGTCAGGCTGTCCACTCCGTCTGTAATGGCAATATAGCGTACATTGTGTTTTGGGAAAAAGATTTCGATATAACTGCCAGCTTCGATATAATTCCTGCCCAGTCTGGACAGGTCTTTGGTAATGACGCAGCCGATCTTTCCCGCCTCAATATCGGCAATCATGCGCTGAAAAGAAGGGCGGTTGAAGTTGCGGCCTGTATAACCGTCATCCACATAATACTCATACTGGAACATCCCGTTTTTTTCGGCATAGTCCCGGAGCATAAGTTTCTGGTTACTGATGCTCATGCTCTCATTATCGCCGCCATCCTCCAGAGAGATACGGCAGTAAAGAGCTGTGATTTTCTGACTAACTTGTTTTTTCCTGCTCATAGTGTTCTCCTTCTATGAACAGGGACACGATACCATTATAATACCATGCCCCCGTCCCTGATTCAACTGCTTTACGCCGCTTTCTGTGCTATTTCCCGATGTTCCAACCATTCCTCGAAGTGTTCGCAGGTCTGACGCTCAATCAGCTGCTCAAAGGCTTCCCTCATGGTTTTGTCCCCAGAAAACTCACGAACCACTACAAACTGGACTTTTTGCTTCTGCTTCTTGTTTTTCTCCATAGGCGACCTCCATAGAATAGCGGATCAGATGGTATCTGAGGCAACGAAGTCCGGCAACGGACATTAAAAAACCTGTAAACTACCATCTGACCCTGATTTCTTACTTTTCAAATTTTCTTATAAAATCTCGTTGCTTTCGTTGCCGGAAACATAGATAGATCATAAAAAGCCTTTATTTATGGGCTTTTTCTATATCAAAACCAACAATTTAGCAGCAACGAACCCGGCAACCAACCGGCAACCATCCCAGCAACAGACCTTCCTTGTCAGGCAATCCACTCCTTCGGAAGTTCCAGCTGACGGCATTCTTCCTCACTCAGTTCCACAAATCCACCTTCGTTGCCGGGCAGTTCGTTGCCGGAAGTGTCCCGTTCCCAGCCCTTTTGTCTGCCATATCCGGCAAACATACGAGGATTAGAAAAAGGCTTCCAGCCAGTCACGACTGTGTTCATGATCTCATTGATATTGTGGAGCTGCCACCGTTTCGGCTCATCAAAGGTGTGTCCCAGTGCCTCCTTGAATAGCTGTTTGGAGCAGACCATGTTTCCGGTGTAGTGTTCCAAGAAACCCTGTATCTGTCCGGCTTCAGTATCCTCTGGCATAAAGTCTTTCTGCACCTCCACCAGTTGATGCTGTATGGACTTGCTGAATTTCATGGAATACCGTCCGCTGCGGTAAATGCTCATCGCTTCTGCCCACACCTGCAAAAGATAATCTCTGGAAGCGTCCTCGTCCTCCAAAATGTGAACCTCTGCATTTTCCGGGTAAATCATAATCGGGAGAAAACGCCGGTTCCCGGCTCGATCCAGTGGCAGGAAATCCAGTGTATTCGAGGAACCACCAAACACACACTGCCGAAGCCGGTCTTTAGGCTGAGATTCATAAGGTGTCCGGTAGGTTTCCTTCTGTCGGCTGATAAAGGAACGGATTTCTTCAATGCTCTTTGCGCTGCTGGTGGCAAGCATCTCTGACATCTCAATGATCCAGTGACCTTGTAGCTTTTGGAATACCCGGTCGTCATCCAACTTCTTCAGGTCATCAGAGAACCATTCGTCCCGGATCGCCAGCAGTCGGAAGAAGGTGGACTTCCCGGCACCCTGACCGCCCACCAAACAAAGCATTTCCTCATATTTGGAACCGGGACGGAATACCCGGCGTATAGCACCCAGCAGGAAATGTTTCAGCATTTCTTCCACATAGTCACTTTCATCAGCACCAAGAAAATGGTGCAGACAGGATCGGATGCGTGGTGTACCGTCCCAGACAAGGCTGTTCAGCACATCCTGAATCGGATGGTAACAGTTTTCGTTTGCTACGATAGAAAGGGCAGCCGTGATCTTTTTCTCACTGGTCAGCTCATAGTTTCTCTCAAAATAGAGGAGAAGATATTTCACATCAGTATCCGTCAGAGCGCTGGTATTCCTGCGCCAGCCCAAGTCCTGTACAATGTCTACCCGGTCTGTCAGGAGATTAAGCCGGATGGCATCCCGCAGGAGTGGATCGCAGCAGAACACAATCCGGCAGTTGTCGATGGTGTTGGCTGTTTTTCCCTTGTCGGTAACAGAAAGGCTCTGCCGCACCTCATCAACGCTCTGTTCCGGCGCTATGGCTTCGGCTGCGCTCATCACAGCCTGCTGGGTAGCTGGAGATAAACTCTGATATTCGCTGTTCAATTTTCCTCACCTCTTTTCCATACTCAGCAACTACAAAAGCTCGTTCTTCTATGCTGTCAGACAGAAGAAGATCCAACAGATATTCGATATATGGCTGCCTGTGCAGAGCCTCCACAAACAAAGTATTCCAGTCATCCTCCGGTTGTTTGGGCGCATACTCTTCTTTCCATCGTTCCAGCAAGTGCAAGTAATCGCACAGCACCCGAAAGCATTTCTGCTCCGCTTGCCGGTATCGCATTTCCTCGCTGATTTTCCTTTTGATCATTCTTTTTTGTGGCGGATCGTGACCTTTACGGTCAAAGCTGATTGAGAAGTCCTCTGCCAGCTTTAAGGCAGCTTCTTTACTGCTTAGTCCAAAAAGGCGGGAAGTGAAATCAATCACATCCCCATCTGCCTGACAGGCAAAACAATGGAACCGTCTGTCCACCTTCATACTGGGATGCCGGTCATCGTGAAAAGGGCAGCAAGTCATCCCGTTGCGTCCTACTGAAATTCCATAAACCAAAGCAGCCTGCCTTGTGGTAACAGACTGTTTTACTGCTTCAAATACATTCGTTTCTTCCACCTCCAAACAATGCAAAAGGCATCCGGTTTCCATAGAAAATCAGATGCCTCACAATTCCATATCCTGTTTTCTTGTTGAAGCAATCCGTCCTTCACGCTCCCAGCGCTCCCGGTTCTCCCGATCAGCGTCCAGTTTGCCTTGTGCCAGCTTCTCCTTAATGGATTTTCTGGCTTTATTTTTGATCTGCTCTTTGCCAGCCTGTTTGACCTCCGGTTTTAACAGCACCGACTGTACCTTTTTGAGAACTTTTTCAGCAGACTGCTGTAATTTTTCTCGCACCCTACTCAGCAGAGTGTTCGCTATCTTCACAACTTCTGGCGAATTTTTGGCATTGGGCGATACCACGCTCTTTCGATATTTCTCAATTACTTCCATATCTTCAAGCTGGGTTTGTTCCCGAACCTTGTCGGTCACAACCTCCACCGCCTTGTCATAGGCTGCACCGGAAACATCTTCCAGTAAGGTTTCTACATCCTCAATTTTTAGCGTCAGTTCCTCCAGCTTTTGCTCCTGTGTCGCCAGCTGCTCCTTCTGCTTCATCAGGATATAATCCTGCTTTTCCAAATAGTCACGCCCACCATAAGACGGCTCCTGTTCCAAATGAAGCCCATGCCGTTTAGCAATGTCAAACAGAAGCGTCCGGCATACTGCATCGAAAGTCTGTTTCCGGTTATTGTGCTTTCCTTTTGGCTGCTCCGGTTTGGGGAGAGGGATACCCAGTTCTTCCAGTGCCTTTTCCTGCTGGGGACACAATTCTCCATACCGATTTTCACAGTCAAATACATGGCGTTCATGGATGTGCGGCGTCCCTTCATCCAGATGGAGTGCCCAGTCTAAAATGTGGATATGAGAACCAAAGCGGTTTTCAAATTCCTCATAAAATTCACTGACAATGAGAGCCAGTGTCTCCGGCGGAACGGATTCTTCCATAGTGCCGATCTGATAGATACTTTCTTCTGGACAGGTCTTGTTATTTTTCAGAAGATCATCCACAGTGCGGTTACGCTCAATGTGCCGGGTTTTCTCGTTCCGGGCGTTCTGAGCATTGACATGGTCGGCATAATGCTCGTAGTAATACATCCGTTCAATTTCCTCAAAGCTGAAATCCGGTTGCTCCGGGTTTTCCCGAAAATCGTGGGTGGTAAAGCCCCGGTAACAGTCCCAGTACACATTTTGTCTGGCACGCTCAGCGTCAATGTGTTCGCTGTTTTCTACATCGAACCGACGGTCATTGTGCCGGGGATTGTAAGTGCCATGCTTCCCAGATCGTCCATTGTGTCTTGTTAATTTCAAACATTTTTCCTCCTTCCTGCAAAGATGTTCTGGGCTGGGGAGGGCGGCTAAGCCGCCAGACCTGCGAAGTTTTGCGTCAGGTAATACCCAATACAAGTTGACGCAGGCATCAACTTTCCCTGGGCAAGGCGTTTCACCCTTGACCCGATGGGGCGGCTGCCCTCAACCTGCCAAGGCACTTCGTCCTTGACCCGATAATGGCTGCCGCCCTTAACCTGCCAATGGGCGTTGCCCCTTGACCCCAGCAGTGCGCTGCCGCCCCTGCACCCCGCCACAAAGGGCTGGCCGCCCTCTGTACTTCCGCACCGGCGAAGCTGGCTTCCACCGCAGGAACGGTGTTTGCCAGTTTCACCGGCTCCGTATCCACACATTTGCGCCCATAGGCGGGGAGTGGATACGGAATACGCCTGCGGGGATTGCCGGTCAAAACATCGGGTGCAGACCCGTCATTTTTCCCGTAAACACCCCGATTTTAGGCGATTTTTTCTTCCGTTACCACCACCTGAAAGCCATGCTCCTTTGCGTACTCCCTTGCGGCGGCTTTCCGTTCTTCGCTGTACGGAGGCACCAGCCGGATCGACAGCCGGGACTTGTCCAGCACATAGGTCACGCTGCCCT
>ENA-OZAJ01000528-OZAJ01000528.1-human-gut-metagenome-genome-assembly--contig:-NODE-528-length-19347-cov-11.270423_pt1 | contig 19347 bp, 16 predicted proteins | sample MGYA00243301_ERZ653499 | MGnify/ENA primary metagenome ERZ653499 (study PRJEB26926, sample SAMN06165039) | human gut metagenome | biome: ENVO:00009003; feature: ENVO:2100002; material: ENVO:00002003... | reverse complement strand
GAGCCTTATCGTCGGCAGCGTCAGATGTGTATAAGAGACAGCATTCTTATTTATCAAAGTAAAATGTAATTTTATCTTCATATTGGGAAGATAAACACGGGAAAAGGATGAAACAATGAAAAGAGAAAGATTTTTTATACTGGCTTGTGCTTTTCTGCTGACCGTGAATTGTACCGGCAGAGCGGAGCAAATGGGTGTGAAGCCTCCTGAACCATCCTCTCAACCACAAGTGTTTGACCGGAGTGAGGGCTGGAAAATAATCAGAGCGCTGAGCAAGGCATATGGTGATGACTCCACCATGACTGGAGATTTCGTTGGAAGTACCCGCTGTCCCTCGTTTCTGGAGGGTCGCTATTTTGAAGGGAATACGCTGGTCCTTCAGGTGCGGGGCGATACGCTGCGTGCACGGGAAATATTGGAAACGGTGTCGGGAAGCAAGGCCTTCCGTATCGAAATGATGACGGACAGCATATTTTCTGAAAAGCAGCTTCAAACTCTCTTGGATGAACTGAACCGACGGTATAATGCTTTGCCGAAAGGTAAATTGAAGGCGAATATGGTGAGTTGGGGAAGGACGGCACATCTTATCAATGTGACATTGGTTCATAATACGCCGGAAGCCCGTGCGGAGTTCTGCAGGTTGCTTATGGATTCGCCTGCTATCCGTTTCTCGGGTCCGGAAAATCCTGTCCGGAATAATACCACCGGTGTATCCGAAGCATACGGTATTTGTCTGTATCCGGAATATACAGTTTATCCGGATACGACTTCTGCTGCTTCATTTATTCTCTTGAACGGAAGCGACCGGCAGATTACTTGTGGCATGCATTACTTCATTACGTATGAAGGTACGAATAGCCAATGGTATGAGCTGCCTATCAATACCGTTGCAGTGGATATTGCTTTTGTGGTTGCTCCAGGTGCTTCCCGTCGGTTTGTGGCCAGTCTGTATCCGGAAATCCATGACAATGCACCGGGACGTTATCGTTTTTTCTACGATGTGTCCCTACAATCAAAAGAAAATATCCGGATGATGACAGAATTTCGTCTGACGGATAATTACGAAGAGGCCGGACGGGCCGAAATGACTCCAGTACCGAAAAACTTCAGTAGAAATTATGTGGAGATTCTGAAAGAAAATGAGCAGACAGTTTATCAGGTAGTGGAAGAGATGCCGGAGTTCCCCGGCGGAATGCCTGGCTTGTTGGATTTTATCCGGAGGCATCTGCAACATGAAAAAGCAGAAACAATGCGGCGTGTCATCATTCAAATCGTAGTTGATAAGGAGGGGAATGTCACAGCTCCGGTGATACTGAGAGGGGTAAATCCGACGTTGGATAAGGAAGCTCTGCGCGTTGTCAGTCTGATGCCGAAATGGAAACCGGGTCGCCAGAAAGGAAAGAACAGGAATGTACAGTTTACTTTCCCGGTAACTTTTGAACCTTCTGTGCGGAAAGCAAATTAGTTTTAGTAGAAGGTATGACAATATTTTTGTAAATAAAAATGGACTATGATGTTCTGTAATGCAGCGACACCTAAAGGACTCTAATGAGTCAAGTGTGCGATAATGAAGTTCTACATAGAGTACTAAATAGTTGACAGCTGCATGTGCAGAATCGGATATGCCATGCCTTCACCATCAACTGCTGAACGTGCTACGATTGAGAATCCTATATGTTGATAAAATTTTACAGCCTGTAAATTCTGTTCATTCACATCCACTTTACTGACGCTAAGATTGTGAATTGCATGTAAAACCAATTTTTTACCGATGCCCATACTACGGTAGTCGTTATGCACGAACAGCATTTCGATGTTGCTATTGGCCGTCCCTATAAAACCTACCAGCTTCTGGTCTTGCTCAAATCCATACAGACTTACGTATCGGAAATAATTGATAAGATTTTCTTTGTAATATAAGAAGTCTTCCTGCTTCAAAAAATCATGTGTGTGAAGTACGGCACTTTCCCATATTCCCACCAGAACAGGATAGTCTGTTTCTTTAATTTCTCGGATTATCTGTGATTTCATTTTATAGAGTAGGATGTATATTTTATTGATAGCAGTTGCGTAACCGGATTCATTGTCTGTTTAGCTGCAAAGATAAGAAAGATACTTAATAGCAGTAATGGTAAATGTGGAAAATATTAGTCTTATAGTAGGGTGTAAGAAAGAATCATCTGGCCAGGAGATTCGGTAAAAACACATAGGATACATTCTTATTTATCAAAGTAAAAATGTAATTTTATCTTCATATTGGGAAGATAAAATTAAGAACTGCATGGCTAATACTAGGAAAAGAAAATTATTCTGTGAACTTTCACCCTGGACATATCAGATATCCAGAAAAAAATGTATTTTGCTGCGTCATCTGAAGGACCTTTTCAGCCGGGAGAAGCTGGCTTGTGAAAAAAGTACAGAGCGCTTGCCGGTTCTGGTATACCGGCATAGTTCGCTGATCCGCAGGAGACTCGGGAATACTGAAATGCAATTGCAGGAGAACAAGGCTGTGAATCTGTCACTTGCGTCTCCCTGTGTAAATGGAATTCTGATCCGGCCGGGCGAGACATTCTCTTTCTGGAAACTGGTAGGCCCTGATGATAAGCGGCATGGCTATAAGAAGGGACTGACGATTTCAAAGGGGCGGGCTTCACAGGGATATGGGGGAGGACTGTGTCAGTTTACCAACCTGATTCATTGGATGGTGATACATTCCGAATTAAGGATTGTGGAACATCATCATCATGACGGGCTGGATCTGTTTCCCGATTATCACCGGCAGATTCCATTCGGTACAGGTACGAGCATTGTCTATAATTATTTGGATTACCGTTTCCGCAACGATACGGATAATGTGTATCAGTTATTGGTGTTCACTGATGGAGAATACCTGAGAGGTGAATTGCGTTCGGAACATCCTCAAGCTTACAGTTATCACATTCATGCAGAAAATGAATTCTTTTCCAGAGAGAATGGCATTGTGTTCCGGAATGGCTCTGTCATTCGTGACACAATTGATAAAGTGACGGGAAAGTGCATCCAACGGGAGGTAATCCGGAAAAACCATGCGCGGGTGATGTATGATCCTTCGGGATTGGAGATTATCTAATGCAGATTGCCGGTATGAAACTACCGGCAATATCGCCCAGGATGTTGAAAGACTTATCATGAAATTGTCTCAGGGGGAGAAATCTCCTTTCAGGCTATGCCCAATATTGGCATGGCCTTTATTGTAGGCTTATGATTTAAAAAACGATATAATGAAATTGGTTTTTGCTGTTAAAATCTTTATCTTCTTTCTCATTTATCTGTACGACTGAGGTTGTTCCTTTTTCGGGATGGTCCTTTTGAGTGCAAGAAATTTCCTTGCTTATCGCGATGATTAAAGGTGTGCTTTTTGAAAAACAATTTTGTGATGGCTGTTTTGTTAGCCATAGAGGGAAAGAAAGCGTCCGTTTTGTAAAGAAAATGATTTGCGAACTTTTTGTTTTGGGGAAACAGTTTATTATCAGTATATTATGAAAAATGATATAAAAAGAGAGTGTTTTAAAATTTCGCAAATGTGTGTGTGGTTGTTGTATCTGTTTTGATTTGCGAAAAAACTTCGGATTCTTGATTTTTTTATTTTTGTAATTGTCTGTAAATCATATTATTGTGATTATGACTTTTTGTCTGTTTTCGCAAATGTCATTATTTGTTTAGACCGGACTTAGTCTTGCGAAAATGTAATATGGTGAAAATGAGTTTGATATGTGAAAAAATGTCTTGCTTTATTTGGAATGATGCAATAAAATAGGTAGATTTGCGAAAATATTAGTGGTGAATCTTTAATATTCTGGTTTTTAGAGGTTTATTTATAAAATAAAATTCCAACTGATACGGTAATGCGCTCTTTTACAGTCTGTTTATGAGTATTCCATTAGAACAAGGATTAAGACTTTTCTCCGATTGTTTTTTTCAAAAGTTCCATGTTTATGAGTATTCCATTAGAACAAGGATTATAACTGGTTGAAGTGAGCTCATTAATCATATTCTGCTTTTGAATATGAGCGCTTCGGGATATTGACAGTAAAATTTCGGAAACAGTGATATACATTCTCAAAAAAGCAGATTTATCTTCTTATGAAGATATCTAGTAATGGCTTAGGAGCAGAAGTGCGACAGTCTTGATACTGGCAAGATAAACCAGTCTATGCAGCCTTCTCTGCTTCCTGTTCTTGCCAACAGGTTCCGGGACTGTTTGTCACTTTGCGTGGAGTCATGGGGATGGAGTATCTGGAGTTACTGCTGAACAGATATAATTTGATGTATTGATTGGGAATATGTATTTTACCGAAGGCTTGTGAGCATTGAAGATATCATCATGAGAGATGGGAGAGAAGTCTTTGGAATATAAATAAACACAGAGGAGAGGTGCTGTAAGGCAACTCTCCTCTGTGTTTGATGATTCGTGTCCTGTTACCTGATAAACAGCAACTCTCTGTATTTGGGTAACGTCCACATCTGGTTGTCAACAATCAGCTCCAGCTTGTCGATGTGATAACGTATCTCTTCCATGGCAGGAACGATGGTATCGTGATAGGCGATAGCTTTGCTGCGTTCACATTCCATCTTGTTAGCCACTTTGCGGGCTTCAATCATGGCATCCACGTGTTCTTTGATGAAAGCGGTACGGTTGGCAATCTCTTCTATCAATTCCAGATTCTTTGCCGAAAGCCGGGCGGCTTTTTCAGCCGGGAAGAGCTCCTTCATCTTGTAGACATTGTCTATCAGTCCTGTCTGGTACTGAGTGGCTACGGGAATGATGTGGTTCATAGCCAGATCGCCTAAAACGCGGGCCTCAATCTGAATTTTCTTGGTATAAGTCTCCCATTTCACTTCATTGCGAGCTTCCAGTTCTTTCCTGCTCATTACTCCTGTCGATTCGAACATGGCGATGCTTTCCGGTTTCAGGTAATTGTCGAAGATGAGAGGAACACTTGTCTCACAATCCAAGCCACGGCGGTCCGCTTCGGCCTTCCATTCATCACTGTAACCGTTTCCGTCGAAATGGATAGGTTTGCATATTTTGATGTATTTACGGATAACATCCAGGATGGCCGAGATCTTAGGCTCTCCTTTTTCTATCAGTTCGTCCACATCTTTCTTGAATTGTGTCAGCTGTTCCGCCAAGGCTGTGTTCAGGGCAATCATGGCACTGGCACAGTTTGCCTCTGAACCTACGGCACGGAATTCGAAACGATTACCGGTGAAGGCAAACGGACTCGTACGGTTGCGGTCGGTGTTGTCGATGAGCAGTTCCGGAATCTGCGGAATATCCAGCTTCATGCCTTGCTTGCCGCTGAGACCAATCAGTCCGTCTTTTGTACTTTCCTCGATGTGCTCGAGTACCTGGCTCAGCTGTTTGCCCAGGAAAGAAGAAATAATTGCAGGAGGTGCTTCATTGGCTCCCAGACGGTGTGCGTTGGTGGCACTTGATATGGAGGCCTTTAACAGACCGTTGTGGCGGTATACTGCCATCAGTGTGTTGACCACGAAAGTGATGAAACGCAAGTTTTCTTCGGGCAGTTTACCGGGGCATGAAGCAGAATGCCGGTATCGGTCCCCAGTGACCAGTTATTGTGCTTGCCGCTTCCGTTTACTCCTTTAAACGGCTTTTCGTGCAGCAGTACGCGGAATCCGTGGTTGCGCGCTATTTTGCGCATCAGTGCCATAATAAGCATGTTGTGGTCGACCGCCAGGTTGCATTCTTCAAAGATAGGAGCCAGCTCGAACTGGTTGGGAGCCACTTCGTTGTGGCGTGTTTTTACAGGAATGCCCAACTTCAATGCTTCGATTTCCAGTTCTTTCATAAAGGCTGCCACACGGGGAGGGATAGCACCGAAGTAATGATCTTCCAGCTGCTGGTTCTTGGCAGAGTCGTGTCCGGTCAGTGTCCGGCCAGTCATCAGAAGGTCGGGACGGGCAGCGTACAAGCCTTCATCAACCAGGAAATATTCCTGTTCCCAGCCCAGATAGGCATATACTTTCTTGACGTCAGGGTTGAAATAGTGGCATACTTCTACGGCAGCCTTGTCCACCGCACGCAACGCTTTCAGCAACGGAGCTTTATAGTCGAGTGATTCGCCGGTATAGGCGATAAAGATTGTTGGGATGCACAGGGTATCATCTACGATGAAGGCGGGTGATGACGGATCCCATGCCGAATAACCACGTGCTTCGAATGTATTGCGGATTCCGCCATTGGGGAAACTGGAGGCATCCGGTTCCTGCTGAACCAGCAGTTTTCCTGTAAACTCTTCCATCATGCCTCCTTTGCCATCGTGTTCGATAAAGGCATCGTGCTTTTCGGCCGTACCTTCGGTCAGCGGATGAAACCAGTGGGTGTAGTGGGTAGCTCCCATTTCAATCGCCCATTTTTTCATACCTTCAGCTACTTCATCGGCAATGCTACGGTCCAGCGGGGCACCGTTGTCGATTACGTCGATTAATTTGGCGTATACTTTGCTGTTCAGATACCTGAACATCTTTTCCTTGTTGAAGACATACATGGCAAAATATTCCGAGGGGCGTTTCTCGGGAATGGCCACTGCAACGGGTCTTTTTTTGAACGCCGTTTCGACTACTCTGAATCTCAGTTTTGACATAATATCGTTATAATTTGTGGGTTTAAGATGATATGTTTGAATAAAATTTCTCATTTGGGTCTTGTTCCCGGGAAGGCGGTCAAACCCGCCCGGGATTATGTTGTCAGTTATAGGCTGACTTTCCGTGTTCGTAGATGTCGAGACCTTCTTCTTCGATACGTGCCGGTACACGTAAGCCATGAATCTTGTCAAGTATCTTGAAGATGATGAAGCCCATGACGGCTGCCCAGGCACCTATTACTATAGCACCGAATACCTGTGCTCCAAAGAATCCCCAGTCGGCACCGTAGAACAGCCCTTCGCTGGTGGACAGCAGTCCGGTAAGGATGGTTCCGGTGAATCCACATACTCTGTGTACAGAACTAGCTCCTACAGGGTCGTCAATCTTCAGTACACGGTCGATGAATTCTACTGCATAGATCATCAGAACTCCGCAGATGGTTCCGATAAGAACGGCTCCCAGCGGTGATACGGCATCGCATCCGGCGGTAACACCTACCAGGCCTGCCAGAATGCCGTTCAGTGTGAGTGAAAGTGACGGCTTGCCGTATTTTATCCAACTTACGAGCAGTGCGATGAAGCCACCGGCACAAGCCGCCAGGTTGGTGTTGAGAAATACCAGTGAGATAGCTACCTGGTCCTCAGTAGTAGCAGCAGCCAGTTGTGAACCGGGATTGAAGCCGAACCAGCCGAACCACAGAATGAAGACACCCAAGGCTGCGATTGTCAGGTTGTGACCAGGGATGGCTTTTGACTTCCCGTCTTTTCCGTATTTGCCGAGACGCGGCCCCAGGATGGCAGCTCCGACCAGGGCAATCCAGCCACCTACGGAGTGTACAATGGTCGATCCGGCAAAATCGTGGAAAGTCGTTCCGAAAGTGTTCATCATGAATGAGCCTTCATCGCCGTTCATCAACCAGCCGCCTCCCCATGTCCAGTGTCCCGATACCGGATAGATCAGCACACTGATAAAAATGGTATAAACTAAATACATGGAGAATTTAGTGCGCTCGGCCATGGCACCTGAAACAATGGTGGCCGAAGTGGCACAGAATACGGTCTGGAACACGAGAAATCCTTCGGTAGGAAGTGAGGACGAGTCGGGCACACCGTTGCTGTCAAACAGCAGGCTCATGAAATGAGGAGTTCCGAAGAAATCGCCGAGCCCGAACATGATGCCGAACCCTATGAACCAATAGAGCAGTGAACCTAACATGAAGTCGACAAAGTTTTTCATCAGGATGTTTGCCGTATTTTTTGTACGTGTAAATCCTGCCTCTACCAATGCAAAACCCGGTTGCATGAAGAATACCAGCATGGCTGCCAATAACATCCATACGGTGTTGACGCCCGAAACCAATTGCGCCAGTGTATCAGTTGTTGTATCCATAATCTTTGTACTTTAGTTGTATTTATATTTTGGTTTTTGTGTAGGTTGTGAGTCGTGTACTATTTTTCTTGTTCTGCATTGTAGAGGGCTATGTCGCCACGCTCACCGGTGCGTATGCGTATGGCATCTTCGATTGGAATAATGAAGATACGTCCGTCGCCTATCTCGCCTGTCTGGGCTGCCTTCATGATAGCCTGTACGGTTTTCTCCACATTTTTGTCACGCACTACAATCGAGATAAGAATACGCTCGATGGAACTGGTGTCGTACATGACACCACGGTAGATGCGGGCTTCTCTAGACTTTCCAATTCCCCTGACATCGTAGTAGGAGAACCATTCGATATCCGCTTTGAGCAGTGCGTCTTTCACTTCCTCAAATTTGGTTTTGCGGATGATAGCTTCAATCTTTTTCATACCTTAAATTATTTATGATTGTTTCAGAAACTTATTCCAGCTACAAAGTAGGCTCCTTCGGTGCGTGGGTTCCAGGTGGCTTTGACAAACAATGGAAGTGAGAAACTGTCGGTAAAACGGACCTCCTTGCTTGCTGACAGGCTGATATCGCATACGGTGAAACCGTCTGATCCCGGACAATTGTCTGTTGCATTGTAGAAACTTGTTTCCCATGGGGTGGCACCGATTTCAGCAGCCCAGTCCAGTCCGCCAAGTTTGAAAGGCGCAGCTACCGAAATGTAGGAGGAGTAGGCACGGCTGCCATCATACTTCATATAGTCGGCACCGGCAAAGTTGGTATACCAGTTGACCGCTACCGGACCGAAGTCATATCCGATCTGAGCTTCGAATACATGCGATGTGTCATGCGCATCGTAGTGCAGATAACCCTTTCCGCCATTGAACCAGTAGTCGGTAACCGATATGCTGAATCCTCCGACTGTATATCCCAAAGTCAGATCCATTTCTTTGGTATCGGAACTTTCCAGTCCTACGGAGCCCCATGCACTGACGGAGAAACCTTTGTAAGACAACGTCAGGCCTGGTTGTATGCTGACACCTCCCAAGTCCTGTCCGCGCCAGATGTAACCGCTTACAAGATCGGCGCCGGACGATGCTTCCACCTTGTCTTGAGCTTTTGCTTCACAAGCTGCAGATAATAGCGCGATGGCTATCACTCCTGTTTTCAATCTTCCTGTTTTCATACCTATAAACCTATTTAAAAGTGAGTAAGATCGGTGGCATTGCTTATCAGAAGAAGTGCATGTCTTCTTTTTATTCTTCTCCATTGATTTCCCCTTCGAATACCTGAGTCGCTACTTCCGTCATCTGTATTGTCGGACTTGTTGATTCTGCTCAATGGGAAAGGTTTTATTGGTTTTATCCTGTCATTATGGTTTTTATTTATGTAATAATATATCTATTTGTTTTTTCTGTAATGCAAATGTACATCATTTTGTTTTTTGCTACATTCGTATTGATGTTTAATTTCTACGCTTTTTAAATAAATGTTTCATATTGCAATGATATATCCTTATAATATTATAGATTAAAATATTAAAGTCGAATATTATTATAAATTGAAATATTTTCCCTAAAATTGAGTAAAAGATAAATATTTATTTGGTGTGTTTCTGTTACTGACCTGTCTGGCTATGTGTAATAGCTTACGCACAAAAAATGATATCAATCGGCCTTTTCCTGTAAATGTGATGTAACCGGACAGTTATCTTGCCGAAAGTAGCTCTTTGTCCTTATTTAGGAGCAATAGGTAACATTCGAATTGAGAGAGTCAATTTTTTATCTGAAAGAATAAATTTGAGGTCTGGTTTATTGCTCTAGATACAAAGAAAAGGGTGCGCAATATTAAAGGAAAAAAGAAATATTGTTCCTTAATATTGCACACCCTCTTTCAGGTTTGCATGGTATGGAGCCGCTTATCAATATGCCTGATTGTGGACTCCGGAAACGGCACGGCCACTGGGGTCATTCAGGTTTTTGAAACTGGCATCCCAAGCCAGGGCTTCGGCGGTTGAGCATGCTACGCTCGGTACGCTGGGTACCGAGCGGGCTGCCGATTCACTTGGAAAATGTTCCTCGAAAATGCTGCGATAATAGTATTCTTCCTTGTTCTGTGGCGGATTGATCGGAAAGCGTTCGGAAGCATGGGCCATTTGCTCGTCGCTTACAGCAGCAGAGGTCATGGCTTTTAGGGTATCTATCCACGAATATCCCACACCGTCTGAGAATTGCTCTTTCTGTCGCCAGGCAACACTATCGGGAAGAAGTGAGGAAAATGCATCGCGTACCACTTTCTTTTCGATGGTCTGGCCCGGACACATCTTAACAGCGGGATTGATACGCATGGCTACATCGAGGAAATCCTTGTCGAGAAAAGGTACACGTCCTTCTACTCCCCATGCCGAGAGTGACTTATTGGCACGAAGACAGTCGTACATATAGAGCTTGGAAAGTTTGCGTACGGTTTCTTCGTGGAAAGCCTGTGGGGTGGGGGCTTTATGGAAATAGAGGTAACCTCCGAACACTTCGTCGGCTCCTTCACCGCTAAGTACCATCTTGATTCCCATCGATTTGATGACACGTGCCAGCAGATACATCGGAGTGGAAGCGCGTACGGTAGTAACATCGTATGTCTCAATGTAGTAGATGACGTCGCGAATGGCGTCCAGCCCTTCCTGAATGGTGTAATTGATCTCATGATGTACGGTTCCGATATGTTCGGCTACCAGACGTGCTTTTTCCAGATCGGGAGCTCCTTTTAAGCCCACGGCAAAGGAGTGCAGTTGCGGCCACCAGGCTGCCTGGGTACTGTCTGTCTCTACACGCTTGGCTGCATAGAGTTTGGCCACTGCCGAGATGACGGACGAATCGAGCCCTCCTGATAAAAGTACTCCATAGGGAACATCGCTCATCAGTTGTCGGCGAACGGCATCTTCAAGGGCGGTACGTATGGCTGACACTTGCATCTGATATGCTTCGGGATCGTTGGCTGAAAATGCAGATACGCGTGTTTCATTATTTGCTTTATCACTGTAATTATCTTTGACAGCATCGTATTCGTTCCATTCCCTGTGGTACCACGGACGCATTTCTCCTTCGCGGCTCCAATAATAATGTCCGGGCAAGAATGGTTCGTATTCATCGCACATGCCTTCCAAGGCTTTTAATTCACTGGCGCAATAGACTGTTCCATCCTTGTCTCTGCCAATATAAAGAGGTATGACACCGATAGGATCGCGAGCTATGAGAAACTCATCCCGTTCTTCATCGTAGAGGGCGAAGGCGAAGATACCACTCAGCCGTTCGATGAAGTCTTTTCCGTAACGCCGGTATAGAGCAAGGATGACTTCGCAATCGCTGCCTGTCTGAAATTCATAATCACCTGCGAAGTCGTTCCGGATATCACGATGATTATAGATTTCTCCGTTTACGGCAAGGATTTGTTTTCGGTCGGGCGCGAAGAGCGGCTGTCCTCCACTCTGAGGATCAACAATGGAGAGTCGTTCGTGTGCCAGTATGGCTGATCCGCCACAATAGATTCCGCTCCAGTCGGGACCGCGGTGTCGGATGCGTTTGGCCATGATGAGAGCTTTTTGCCTCAGTTCTGGCGTCTGATGCTTAATATTGAAAATGCAGGCTATTCCACACATACTATTTATGTTTTTATTAAGGACTGGTAATAATCTTATCAAAGTTCTGCAGGTTCATTTATTGCAAGTTGTACTTTTCAGTTGCTGATGAGCAGGGGAGTACCGGTTCTTCTTGCTTTTCGGGTATAAACGGTTGGTTTATCCGGTCAACCTGCCGGTCCTATCAGAATAATGCAGAATGACCCGCAAAACTTCAATAACAAATTTATTTCTCCTTTTCAGATAACATCTGTTCGATATCTTTGGCAGCACGTCTTCCGTCAGCAAGGCATTTTACCACAAGCGAAGCTCCAGTGGCAGCATCGCCGGCTATCACGACATTGGAAGGAAGTTCCGGATGTCTGGGCTTCAGGAACCCCATAGCCAAAAGTACCATATCTGCCTCGATGATCTCTTTTTTGCCGGTAGCCTTCATTACAGGCCGTCCGCTATCCGTGTCTGTAATCCATTCCACTTCTTCCACTTCGACTCCGGTTACACGCCCGTTTCGTCCGATGAATTTGGTCGAGTTCAGGCTCCACCGCCGTGTGCAACCCTCTTCGTGGCTGGAAGTCGTTTTCAGTACGACGGGCCATTGAGGCCAGGGGGTAGCCGGATTATGTCCTACAGGCGGTTTGGGCATGATTTCAATCTGAGTGACACTTACGGCTCCTTGTCGGATACTGGTACCGATACAGTCACTGCCTGTATCTCCGCCGCCGATGACGAGTACCTTCTTGCCACGTGCGTTTACCAGTTGCTCTTTGGAGAATGTTTCTCCGTCCAAAATCCGGTTCTGCTGTGACAGCATGTCGAGTGCGAAATAGATGCCTTTCAACTCTCTTCCGGGAATATTCAGGTCACGGGCTTCCGGAGTTCCGGTACACAAGGCATAGGCATCGAATCCTTCCGGAAGTTTTTCCACATCGACCGTTACTCCCATCTCCATGTGGATACCTTCTTTCTTGAGAAGTCTCATGCGTCGGTCGATGATTTCCTTAGGAAGCTTGAAGTTGGGGATACCGTAACGGAGAAGTCCGCCTGGCATCGGGTTTTTATCGAAGATAGTAACTTCAAACCCTTGTGCATTAAGTCTGACAGCCGTACTCAATCCGGCCGGACCGGCACCGATGACTGCAACTCTCTTACCGTTTCTTACCGGTTGCTGAGGTTGAATATAACCTTCGCGGAAGGCAGCTTCGGCTATGGCTGCTTCGTTTTCGCGGATGGTGACTGGGGCATCGAATGAAAGTTTCAATACACATGACTTTTCACACAATGCAGGGCATATTCTGCCAGTAAATTCCGGAAAGTCATTGGTTTGTGATAATATTCTGTATGCCATTTCCCATTTTCCCTGGCTGAGGGCTGCCTGAAATTCCGGATCTTTGTTGCCCAGCGGACACGCCCAATGGCAAAAAGGCACTCCGCAATCCATACATCGGCTGGCCTGGAGCTTACGGTCTCGGCTGTTCAGGGTTTGCTCCACCTGGCTGAAGTCGGTGATTCTGTCTTCTACAGGTCTGTATCCCGCTTCCTGGCGGGGTATATTTAAAAATGCTTTTGAAGTTTCCATGTTGTCATTTATTTAAGCAGTTGTCACTTCATCGGAAGCTAAGAAAACAATATTCGGAAAATGAATACTGCCAGTCTTGTATCTGTAAATCAGACTGATGATAAGAATATAGACTCACACTCTTCCAATCTCTTAACTTCCTCAATAAGTTTAATAGTCTCTCTGCATGTCTGCAATTTTTTGTTGCAGTTTGCGCATCTGTTCTTCCTGCAATACCTTTTTATATTCAATAGGAACTACCTGAATGAACTGACCGGCATAGTGTGTCCAGTCGTCGAGCATGACACGTGCCAGCTTGGAACCGGTATACAGATAATGTTGCCGGATGAGTTCGTGCAACTCTTTTCTGTACGATGCCTCTTCTATCAGTGAGAGCTCTACCATTTCCATATTACAGAAATAGTCGAAGTTTCCCTCCTTGTTCCATACATAAGCCACCCCTCCACTCATACCTGCAGCAAAGTTTCGTCCGGTTTTGCCTAAAACGACTACTCGTCCTCCGGTCATGTATTCACAGCAGTGGTCGCCTACACCTTCGACTACAGCGATGGCTCCAGAGTTGCGTACAGCAAATCGTTCGCCTACACATCCGTTGATGTATACTTCTCCGCTGGTTGCACCGTACAACAGGGTGTTTCCGGCAATTGTATTCTTCTCGGCTTCAAAGTTGCTTCGTACGGGAGGCAATACTGCGATACGTCCTCCACTGAGTCCTTTACCCAGATAATCGTTGGCTTCCCCTTCCAACTTGAAGTTGACGCCAGGTACCAGAAAAGCACCGAAACTTTGTCCGGCCGAACCTTTGAACTTCACGTTAAGAGTATGTTCCGGAAGACCTTTGGCTCCGTATTTCTGGGCAATGGCTCCCGACAACATGGCTCCACAAGCACGGTCGGTATTGGCAATGGTATATTCCAAGGAGATTTCTTTTTGGTTCTCCAATGTTTCGGCAGCAGCGTGGAGGATTTCCACGTCTTTTACGCGGCTGATACCGTGTTGCTGGTCGGTGACATGGCGTATCGCTGCTTCGTTTTCCACACGGGTAAGCAATTGCGAGAAGTCGAGCAACGTATGCTTGGGATTCTTGTAATCTCGTTTGCTCCGGATGATAAGATCTGTCCGTCCGATGATGTCATCGAGTCTTTCGGCTCCGATTTCGGCCAGATATTCGCGTACTTCCTGTGCCAGGAAAGTGAAGTAGTTTACCAGATATTCGCTTCGGCCCCTGAAATGTTTACGAAGTTCGGCATCTTGAGTAGCTACTCCTACGGGGCATGTATTCTGATTGCATTTCCGCATCATCACACAACCCAGTACAATCAAGGCGGCAGTGGCAAATCCGTATTCTTCGGCACCAAGCATAGCCATCAATACCACATCACGTCCGGTTTTCAATTGTCCGTCCACTTGCAGGATGACTTGTCCGCGCAGACCGTTCAGTACCAGCGTCTGTTGTGTTTCACTTAATCCAAGTTCGGGTGAAATACCTGCATACCGGATACTTGATGCAGGTGATGCACCTGTACCTCCTTCGGCTCCAGAAATGACTATCAGGTCGGCTTTGGCTTTTGCTACACCGGCAGCAATGGTTCCGACGCCGCTTTCGGCTACCAGTTTGACGCTGATTTTTGCTCGCGGGTTTACATTTTTCAGATCGAAAATCAGTTGGGCCAGATCCTCGATGGAGTAGATGTCGTGATGGGGTGGGGGCGAGATAAGTGAAATGCCCGGAATAGAGTGACGGGTACGTGCTATTACTTCGTCGACTTTGAATCCTGGCAATTGTCCGCCTTCACCCGGCTTTGCTCCCTGAGCCACTTTAATCTGGATTTCATCAGCATTGACCAGGTATTCAGTAGTCACGCCGAAACGTCCGGAAGCTACCTGCTTGATGGCACTTCTGGTTTCATTACCAAACCGTGAACTGTCTTCACCCCCTTCGCCGGTATTGCTACGTCCATGCAGACGGTTCATTGCTATTGCAATGGCTTCATGAGCTTCCTGGCTGATGGCTCCGAACGACATGGCCCCGGTGACAAATCTCCGTACGATGGACTCGACAGGCTCTACACGGTTAATGTCAATGGGATTGCGCCGGAAATCCAGAAAATCGCGTAAGAAGATAGGTTGTTCTTTTTCATCCACCAACTGGGTAAATTCTTTGAATTTCTTGTAACTTCCCGTACGTGTAGCCAGTTGTAGAGTGGCTATGGTTTCAGGGTTCCAGGCATGTTTTTCTCCATCTTTGCGGAACGCATAGATACCGGCATTAGGCAGAAGTTCTTTGCCGGATTTTGTGCTGTCAGCACTTTCGATATCCGGTTTCTCTGTATGAGGATGAACGGATCTGAATCTGAATTTGACAATTTCTTCCAGGCCGATACCACCTATGCACGATTTCAGTCCGCCGAAATAGGCATTGCTCAACTCCTGACTCAGACCTACAGCTTCGAATATTTTTGCCCCACGATAAGAACGGATGGTGCTGATACCCATCTTGCTCATTATTTTGAACAGACCTTTACATACGGCTTTGATGTAATTCTTCTCGGCTGTGGCATAATCCAATTGAATGTCTTTGTCGGCCACCAGCTGGTCGAGTACAGCGAAAGCCATGTAGGGATTAAGAGCACTGGCTCCGAACCCGAGCAGCAGGGCTGCATGCATCACCTCACGTATTTCTCCACTTTCAACGATAAGGGCTGTCTGTACACGCTTGCCTACCGAAATCAGGTAATGATGTACGGCGCTGACAGCCAACAGTGAAGGAATAGGAGCATGGGTATCGTTCGCTTCACGGTCGGTCAGGACAATATAGTTGACGCCTTCATTTACACTTTCTTCTGCTTGCTTGCACAGCGAGGCAATAGCTTCCTGCAAACCGTTTCTTCCTTTGGAAGTGTCGTAGAGCATAGGAAGCTTTACCGTTTTAAATCCTTTGTAGCGAATGTTGCAAAGCAAATCCAGTTGTGTATTGGTCAGTATGGGGTGATTCAGTCTCACCATCTTGCAATGCTCTGCATCGGGAGTCAGGATATTCATGCCTACAGCTCCGATATATTCGGTGAGCGACATGACCAGTTCTTCGCGGATAGGATCGATAGGCGGGTTGGTGACTTGGGCAAATTGCTGGCGGAAATAGTTGAACAGCAATTGTGGCCGGTCGCTCAATACAGCCAAGGGAGTATCGTTACCCATGGCACTTACAGGTTCTGCACCATTCTCGGCCATAGGCTGAATGATTTTCTCAATATCTTCCCGGGTATATCCAAAAATGTGGAGCATGTCATCATAATGAGGCACGCTATGTGCGACTTTTCTTCCACTTTTCAGTTCGTCCAGCTCAATACGGTTGCTGGCAAGCCATGCACGATAGGGCTTGGCTTCGGCCAGTTGGCGTTTCAGTTCATCATCATAGTAAATCCGTCCTTCTTGTGTGTCAACCAGCAGGATTTTTCCAGGCTGGAGGCGTCCTTTTTCTTTGATGTCACCCGGCTCGAAATCCATTACACCTACCTCACTGGCTACTACCATCGTGTCATTTTGGGTAATGAGGTAGCGTGCTGGGCGGAGTCCGTTTCGGTCGAGCATACCGCCGGCATATCTGCCGTCGCTGAAAAGCAGCGCAGCAGGACCGTCCCATGGTTCCATCAAAATGGAATGATATTCGTAAAAAGCTTTCAGGTCTTCACTGATGGGGTTCTTTTCGTTGAAAGATTCGGGTACGAGCATGGCCATAGCATGAGGCAGGCTCATGCCTGACATGACAAGGAACTCCAGAACATTGTCCAATGAGGCTGAATCGCTCATACCGGGTTGTACGATGGGACGTATCTCGCGTATATTTCCCAATGCAGGGGTAGACAATACCGATTCGCGGGCTTCCATCCAGCTACGGTTTCCTCGGATGGTGTTTATTTCACCGTTATGTGCCAGTAAGCGGAAAGGCTGGGCAAGTCCCCATGTCGGAAAGGTGTTGGTACTGAAACGGCTGTGAACCAAAGCAAGACCGCTGGTAAAGTAACTGTTGGTCAGGTCTGGGAAGTATCCCCTCAACTGCATGGACGACAGCATGCCTTTATAGACAATGTTCTTTGTCGACAGCGAGCATACGTAGAAATCGCTTCGGGTGGGAATATCCGATCGTCTTATGCGGTTTTCTATTCTTTTCCTTATAATATATAGTTTCCTTTCGGCTATCTGGCTGTCGGTGAATCCGGTGATAAAAATTTGTTTAATGTCAGGTTCGGCAGCCAGTGCGGCCTCACCTAAAATTTCAGGGCATGTGGGAACATTCCTCAAATGCATCAATGTGAGTCCTTCTTTTTCAATCTCTTCGATAATGATGCTGAGAATAGCTTCCTGGTCGTTCTTGTCTTTGGGAAGAAACAGGATACCAGTTCCATACCGGCCTTTTTCAGGCACAGGAATTCCTTGTAGTAAGATAAACTCGTGAGGAATCTGTAGCATGATGCCTGCTCCGTCGCCAGTCTTGTTGTCAGCACCTTCAGCGCCGCGATGACGCATGTTTTCGAGTACTTTCAGAGCCGATTCAACCAATTCGTGGCTTTTGTTTCCGTGGATGTTTACAATCATTCCTACACCACATGCATCGTGAATCCTATTTTTTCTTTTGGCTTATTATTAAAAAGTAGGCTATTTTTCATATTTTCAATTTATATTCTTTGTAATACCTATTAAATGTGTCAAATTGTTTGGCAAATATATAATTTTGATTTCAAAAAGATAAATATTGGGTGGTATTATTCTCAGCAAAATTGATAGGGGGACTTAATTACTTATAATTTGTTAATAATTGCGGGGTGATATATGTATATTATAATAATTATATTGCATTTTGCTTATAAAATGACATTTTTATTCCTTTCAGATAATTTTTTTTCTGCTGTAACTTCCCAGTCCTGGACTTTTTCGGTGAGGAAGAAAACCCGTAAGAGAGTCTTAATACAGGAAAGTCCTCGATATACAAAAAATGGCCTATTTAAAGTGAGTATTGTTATTCGTTGAAAATGTAATGCATGTTACACCCATGGGAACGTTGTCTGTAATGGTGGAGTACCCCGCAAACAAGGATACATCAAAAATGTATACATTGAATGGAGTTATATACTTTGTAAGCGTTGTCACCCTTCTTGATTTCATCTATCACCTCTTCGCTGAAGTTAAAGTAAAACACACTGTTTAGACCAAGATCAAAAGCGCATTTGTCCCAATACAATTTGCTTCCGTCCTTCTCATATAATACATTCCGTACTTAATCCTGCGAGAAAGTATACAAATTATCCACGATATTCACATCTGCACGAGTGCTTGCCATCTTATTATCATAAATCACGATGCGACTGTCTCCCGCGACAAGCGTCACCTGCGATGGGGTAATGATTGATCCTCCCTTTCCAGTACGGCTTACAGGAGATAGATCCGGGTTCGTTGTCAATGTGAACTCCGTATTTTGGAATAAATCCACATATTACCCTGTCTGGTTTTTAGGCTTACCTGATTGCCATTTATCTCATGCTTCTCAATCACTCGGACGTCATAGTCGTACTGGCTGGGAAGCACAATTGCCTTTCCATCCTGAATTGTCGGTACATTTCCGTCAGAGTAAGTCACGCTTACCGTGTTGCTCGACTCCTCATAAGTCAATTGTATCCTTTGTACACGATGTAAACAGTCCCATGAAAATGGTCAAGAACAAGAAAAATACAAAATTTTGTTGTCTCATAGTAATAAAATTAAAAATGAAAGTATAACCATATTTTTATATATGCCCTGTAACAAATTGTCATTTCTATATATTTTCCCCAAATATCTCTTTCCCTGTGGGATAAACCCACGCCCATGTATGAGCATTTTCTCTTTTTACAAAATAAGTAAAATATATATATAAAAACAAATGTATATACTGTTTGTATTTTTTACTTCTTTATCTCATTAAATTTTTAAATAAATGATAAGGAATTTGCAATTGATGTACAATTTTCTTGTCCTGAATAAAAATGAATTTGTTTGAAATGTATCTTCCATATATAACATCTTTTGTAAACTTATAGGAAAAGCGTATGCTATATGAATTATGGAACTTGTAATACGTTAATTAATAATATAT
>ENA-OZAJ01000512-OZAJ01000512.1-human-gut-metagenome-genome-assembly--contig:-NODE-512-length-19612-cov-6.220586_pt1 | contig 19612 bp, 11 predicted proteins | sample MGYA00243301_ERZ653499 | MGnify/ENA primary metagenome ERZ653499 (study PRJEB26926, sample SAMN06165039) | human gut metagenome | biome: ENVO:00009003; feature: ENVO:2100002; material: ENVO:00002003... | reverse complement strand
GTATAAGAGACAGGGGATAATATATGCGTATTATACAAAATAAGTTCCAAAGAATATACTTAGTCTATCAACAGAAATCAAAGCTTGAAAGGAAGGTTAAGAATATGAGTGATTACAGATTTGAAACATTACAGTTACATGTTGGACAGGAAGAGGCAGATAGTGCAACAGGCGCAAGAGCAGTGCCGATTTATCAGACAACATCCTATGTATTTCAAAATTCCAAACATGCAGCCGACAGATTCGGTCTCGCTGATGCAGGAAACATTTATGGGAGACTGACAAATTCAACACAAGAAGTATTGGAAAAAAGAGTTGCAGCACTGGAAGGTGGTGTAGCGGCACTTGCATTGGCAAGTGGTGCAGCTGCAATCACATACACCATACAGGCATTGGCGCAAGCCGGAGATCACATTGTGGCACAGAAGACAATTTATGGTGGAAGTTACAATTTGCTTGCGCACACACTTTTACAGTTTGGTGTAGAGACAACATTTGTGGATACACACAATTTAGAAGAGTTGGAAGCTGCAATTAAACCAAATACAAAGGCTATATATCTTGAGACATTAGGAAATCCAAATTCAGACATACCGAATATTGATGCCATTGCAGAAATTGCACATACTCATGAAATTCCATTGGCAATAGACAATACATTTGGAACACCATTTCTAATTCGTCCTATTGAACATGGTGCAGATATTGTTATTCATTCAGCGACAAAATTTCTTGGTGGACACGGAACTACATTAGGAGGCATTATTGTTGATTCCGGTAAATTTGACTGGAAGGCAAGTGATAAATATCCAAACATTGCAGCTCCTAATCCAAGCTATCACGGAGTATCTTTTGCTGATGCAGTGGGTCCGGCTGCCTTTGTAACTTATATCAGAGCAGTTCTCCTCAGAGATACAGGAGCAACGATTTCACCGTTTAATGCCTTTCTATTGCTGCAAGGCGTTGAAACTTTATCACTCAGGCTTGAAAGACATGTAGAAAATACGAAAAAGGTAGTGGAATATTTAGTAAATCATCCAAAAGTAGTGAAAGTGAATCATCCGTCCTTACCAGAGCATCCAAATCACAAGTTATATGAAGCATATTTTCCAAAGGGTGGTGCTTCTATATTTACTTTTGAAATATTGGGTGGTCAAGAAGAGGCTTGGAAGTTTATTGATCATCTAAAGATTTTTTCACTCCTTGCCAATGTTGCAGATGTAAAAAGTCTGGTAATCCACCCGGCATCTACCACACACAGTCAGTTGACGGAGAATGAATTAGCAGAACAGGACATTAAAGTCAATACGATTCGTTTATCTATAGGCACGGAACATATTGATGATATACTTGCAGATTTGGAGCAGGCGTTTGAAACCATATAAAAAGGAAAAAGGGATTACCATGCCAGAAATTAAAGAAAGCTCATTAGAACTAATTGGAGAAACTTCGTTGTTGAAATTAAATCGCTATAGTGAAAAATCGGAGTAAAGGATACAACGATTTTAGCAAAACTTGAATACTTAACTCCATTTTTATATACTCAAAAAAATATTGACAACCATTCCTGCATATGTTATAACATAGAAAACCGTTGATGAAGAGTAAGTAAGCAACATTAGTTTTTCTCTAGAGAATGGCAGATGGTGGGATTGCCATGTTAAGCATGTAGTTGAATGGACTTCTGAGGGCGAACAGAAAAGGATTATCCTTAGTATGTGAGACGGAGCATGACTCTCCGTAAACAAAGGTCTGCATATGATGGTATGCGTAAAGTGGGCGTAGTCTATACGTCAAGCCGGGTGGCACCGCAGGAGAATTTATACTCTTGTCCCAGCAGATAGTAACTATTATTATCTGGGACAGGAGTTTTTTATTTCTGTTCCCAAGAAAAAGAAAGGAGACAGAAATGATGTCAGAAAAGAAAATCCCTTATAAAATTTATCTTGAAGAAAAGGAGATGCCGAAAGTTTGGTATAATCTGCGTGCCGATATGAATAATAAACCGGCACCATTACTCAATCCCGCAACAATGGAACCTATGAGTGCAGAGGACTTAGCACCGGTGTTTTGTGAAGAGCTGATTAAGCAGGAGTTGGATAATGATACAGCCTATTTTGATATTCCGGAGGAAATCAAAGACTTTTATAAAATGTATCGCCCAGCACCTCTTGTAAGAGCCTATTGCCTCGAGAAAAAATTGGGAACTCCCGCTAAGATTTATTATAAGTTTGAGGGAAATAATACCAGTGGAAGCCATAAATTAAATTCAGCTATAGCTCAGGCTTATTATGCTAAGAAGCAGGGCTTGAATGGTGTCACTACAGAAACAGGAGCCGGACAATGGGGAACGGCACTTTCTATGGCATGTTCTTATTTTGACCTTGACTGTAAGGTGTATATGGTAAAATGTTCTTATGAGCAGAAACCATTCAGAAGAGAAGTTATGAGAACCTATGGAGCTTCTGTTACACCTTCTCCATCTATGGAAACCGAGGTGGGCAAAAAGATACTGGCAGAGCATCCGGAAACTACAGGAAGTCTGGGTTGTGCTATTTCGGAAGCAGTAGAAAAAGCTGTGAGTAGTAAAGGTTACAGATATGTGCTTGGAAGTGTTTTAAATCAGGTGCTTTTGCATCAATCGGTGATTGGACTTGAAACAAAAACAGCTTTGGATAAATACGGAATTAAACCAGACATTATTATCGGATGTGCCGGAGGCGGTTCCAATCTGGGCGGTTTGATTGCACCTTTTATGGGTGAAAAGTTAAGAGGTGAAGCTGATTATAGATTTATAGCAGTAGAGCCGGCATCCTGTCCGAGTTTGACCAGAGGTGTGTATGCATATGATTTCTGTGATACCGGAATGGTTTGTCCATTAGCAAAAATGTATACCTTGGGCAGTGATTTTATACCTTCGGCAAATCATGCAGGCGGACTTAGATATCATGGTATGAGTTCTATTTTGTCGCAGTTGTATGATGATGGACTGATGGAAGCTGTATCAGTGAATCAGACCGATGTATTTGAAGCGGCGGAATACTTTGCAAGAGTTGAAGGAATTTTACCTGCACCAGAAAGTTCTCATGCAATTAAGGTTGCCATTGATGAGGCAAAGAAATGTATTGAAACTGGAGAGGAGAAGACCATTGTCTTTGGACTTACCGGAACAGGATATTTTGACATGGTAGCTTATGAGAAATTCCATGATGGAGAGATGAAGGATTACATTCCGACAGATGAGGAATTGAAAGTATATGCGAATAGACTGCCAAAAGTAAATAAATAGTAAAAGGACAGGCACACTCACTATGAGAGAATGTGCCTGTCTCTGTGCTATTATTTGTAGGTTTGCAAGATACCTTCTGCGATTTCACGTCTGGTAACGCAACGGTCCATAGCCTGCTTTTCTATGTATCGGTGAGCATCAGACTCTGTCATTTTACAGGCTTCAATGAGTGCCCATTTCGCGCGGTTTATAATTCGGATTTCAGACATTTTTTCTTCCAACGTTAATGTCTTTTTTTCAAATTTACCTAAGCGTTTGCTGATTGCACGCATCCAGTCTAATGCCTGATTGATAATAATAGGAGAGGTTGGTTTTCGTAAAGTTAAAACACCATGCTCAAGAACTTTAGCATAGGTTTCATCATATATATCATTCTTTATTAACAATACTGCTACGGTATGTTTACTGTTGCAGATATCAATAGCAAATTTCCTGCCAAAATCATCCGGCAGAGGAGTGTTTATAATTACAAGGTCATAAGTTCGCTCTGATATTTTTCGTCTTGCATGGCTAATGCTTTGAACGATATCTACAGGGGAGTACTCCTTTTGGGGTAGCATTGCCGAAAAAGAAGAATTAAAGTTTTCTGAAGATGAAACTATCAAAATACTGTATACATATTCTTTTAAAGGCATAAGCATCCCTCCTTTCGTTCAGCATTTTTATATTTCGTAGTAAGCTTCTACAATCTGTGGTGGTAGAACAGAATTGATGAACTTGCTGTTTTGGGATAGTATCTTTGCTTCTTCCAAAGATTTTGGAAGGTGAGCATATTTACTTAAAACATTCTCTGGGGCAGTGTACAAATTGATATTTGCGGCAGGGGGAAGTTCTAATTTTTCTTCAATACCATGTAGTCCGGCATAAATCAAAAGTGTATAGGCAATGTAAGGGTTTGTCATAGGGTCAGGAGAACGGAGTTCTGCCCGTTTGTATACGCCGACAGCAGCGGGTATACGGATTAACTGGGAACGGTTTTCAGCAGACCATGTAATAAAGCCGGGGGCTTTATTAGTACCTAAGCGTTTATAGGAATCTTCACAACGGTTTAAGTAAAGTGTCATATCAGGAATATATTTTAATATACCTGCAAGGCAATGATTTAATGCTTCTGAATCAGCATCATCTTTTATAGAAAAATTAATGTGCATACCGTTTCCTGGTGCATTTTCAAGAGGCTTTGGATTAAAGCTTGCATAAATTCCGTTACGGTTTGAAACAGTTTTTACAACTGCGGAAAATGTAATTGCATTGTCAGCTGCGAATAAAGGGTCGGAGTATCTGAAATCAATTTCATTTTGTCCGGGACCTTCTTCGTGATGAGAGCTTTCCGGTAAAACACCCATTTGCTCTAAAGTGAGACATATTTCACGTCTGATATTCTCGCCTTTGTCATCAGGAGAGATATCCATATATTCTGCTTGATCATAAGGTATTGTGGTAGGATTTCCCAATTCATCACGATTGAAAAGGTAGAACTCCATTTCAGAGCCAAATTGAAAAGAAACACCTTTTTCTTCAGCAGTGGCAATAGCTTTTTTAAGAAGCTGTCTTGTGTCACATAAGAATACACTTCCATCCGGCCATTTTATATCGCAGAACATTCTTACCACACGACCATGTTCCGGACGCCATGGCAGGATAACGAGGGTGGATGGGTCAGGATATAAAAATAAGTCTGAGTGTAAATGTTTATCAAAGCCTGCAATAGACCACGCATCAATGGCAATTCCCTGTTCAAAGGCTCGATTTAATTCATCGGGCATAATGGAAATATTTTTTTGCTTTCCAAAAACATCACAAAATGCAAGCCTGATAAATTTCACATCTTCTTCTTCCATAAACTGCATTACTTCATGTTTGGTATATTTCATCGTTGCACCTACTTTCTAATACATTATGTTTTGAGTAAATAAATGAATAAAGACATCCATTTGGACAGAAAAGTGGTTTCTGAATAAATGAATATCTTTGCTCAGATAAATTTTATACGCAAGGCTATGGAATGTCAAGTTAATTTGCAATAAATTTAATGAAGATAGAGATAAAAATTCAGAAAAACTTAAATTTATTATTGACATTTTCTGATTATGGATATACAATTCCTATAATTAAGGCAACGGCGTCTTTAAGGGCTATCTCTTAAATACGCTTTTTGTTTTACTGGAATTTTATTAAATATATTGAATATTAAAAGGCAAAGGCGTCTTTAATGTAATTATGTGCATTAGAGACGCCTTTGCTTTTTTAATAGAATAAAAAGCAAGGAGTGTTTGAAAATGTTTGATGCAAAACCTGAAAAGCAAAGGGCACCACTGTATAGTGAGGAGTTTGAACATGATAACTGCGGTATCGGAGCTGTTGTAAATATCAATGGAAGGAAAACTCGCGATACTGTAGAAAAGGCATTAATGATTGTAGAGAATCTTGAGCATAGAGCGGGCAAAGATGCAGAGGGTAAAACCGGAGATGGAGTTGGTATCCTTGTGCAAATATGCCATAGCTTTTTTGAAAAACAGGCGAAGACTTTGAATTTCAGTCTTGGAAAGGAAAGAGAGTATGGCGTTGGTATGTTCTTTTTTCCACAGGATGAGCTCAAGCGAAATCAGGCAAAAAAGATGTTTGAGATTATTGTTGGAAAGGAAGGGATGGAGTTTATTGGTTGGAGAAAGGTTCCATGTGTGCCGGAGGTCTTAGGACATAGGGCTGTAGAATGTATGCCATATATTATGCAGGCTTTTGTTAAGAAACCTTCGGATGTAGAAGCTGGACTTGATTTTGATAGAAAGCTTTATATTACAAGACGTGTTTTCGAACAGAGTACGGATAATACATACGTTGTATCCTTAAGCAGCAGAACGATAGTATATAAGGGCATGTTTCTGGTGGGGCAGCTACGACTGTTTTTTGAGGATTTACAAAGTGAAGAATATAAGTCTGCGATTGCAATTGTCCATTCTAGATTTTCTACCAACACAAATCCAAGTTGGGAAAGAGCACATCCAAACAGGTTTATTGTTCATAATGGTGAAATCAATACCATTCGTGGCAATGTAGATAAAATGCTTGCAAGAGAAGAAAATATGGAATCGGAACATTTAAGTCATGAGTTTCATAAGATTTTGCCTGTTGTGAATGCACAAGGTTCAGATTCTGCTATGCTGGATAATACCCTTGAGTTTTTGGTAATGAGTGGAATGGAAATTCCTTTGACTGTTATGATTACAATTCCGGAGCCTTGGGCAAATAATAAAACAATGAGTCAGCATAAAAGGGATTTTTATCAATATTATGCTACGATGATGGAACCGTGGGATGGTCCGGCATCTATATTATTTTCTGATGGTGATATCATGGGTGCTGTGCTTGATAGAAACGGACTTCGTCCTTCACGTTATTACATTACAGATGATGAGCAGCTGATTCTTTCCTCAGAGGTGGGTGCTTTGCCAATAGATAATGCGAAGATTAGGAAAAAAGACAGACTGAAACCGGGGAAAATGCTTCTTGTGGATACGGTCAAGGGACAATTGATTGATGACGAAACAATTAAAGAATCCTTTGCATTAAAAAGACCTTACGGTGAGTGGCTGGATTCTAATCTGGTAACGCTTAAGGAATTAAAAATACCAAATGTGAGGGTTCCTGAATATACAGATGAAGAACGACAGAAAATGCAAAAAGCTTTTGGGTATACTTATGATGAATTAAAATCGAGTATATTGCCGATGGCACGTAATGGTGGTGAAGCGATTGCAGCAATGGGTGTGGACTCACCAATTCCTGTATTGTCAAAGACACATCATCAGCTATCGCACTATTTCAAGCAGATGTTTGCTCAGGTAACCAATCCGCCTATTGATGCTATTAGGGAAGAGGTAGTGACATCAACCAGCGTTTATATTGGTACGGATGGAAATCTGTTAGAAGATACGCAGGAAAACTGTAATGTATTGAAGGTAAACAATCCAATTCTGACTAATACGGATATGCTTAAAATTAAATATATGAAGCGTGATGGTTTTCAGGTAGCGGTTATTCCGATTTTATATTATAAGAATACCAATTTGGAACGTGCTATTGACAGACTCTATGTTGAGGTCGACCGGGCATACAGAGAAGGAGCAAATATAATTATTCTGTCTGACAGAGGTGTGGATGAGAATCATGTGGCAATTCCTTCTTTGCTTGCAGTATCGGCGTTGCAAAAGCATTTGGTTCGTACCAAAAAGAGAACCAGTGTAGCATTGATTATCGAATCGGCAGAACCAAGAGAAGTACATGATTTTGCAACTCTTTTAGGATATGGTGCCTGTGCAGTCAATCCGTATTTAGCATTAGAATCCATTAAGGAGCTGATTGATAATGGAATGCTTGATAAAGATTATTATGCAGCAGTGGATGATTATAATAGTGGAATTTTACATGGAATTGTAAAAATTGCATCTAAGATGGGTATTTCGACGATACAGTCATATCAGGGTTCGCAAATTTTTGAAGCATTGGGCATTGATGGCGATGTAGTGAATAAGTATTTTACCAACACCGTATGTAGAATTGGTGGTATTACCTTAGAGGACATTGAAAAGGAAAGTGACAGGCTTCATTCGAAGGCATTTGATCCGCTGGGACTGGCTACGGATTTAACTTTAGATAGTCCGGGACAGCACAAGTCCAGAGGAGGGGCAGAAGAACATTTATACAGTCCGGCTACTATACACATGCTGCAGCAGTCAACCATGCGTGGCGATTATCATATGTTTAAGCAGTATACGGACATGATTGACAATGAGGACAGCGTAAGAAATATTCGTGGACTATTAGATTTTAAATATTCTGAAAATCCTCTTCCTTTGGACGAAGTAGAAAGTGTAGACAGTATTGTTACAAGGTTTAAGACAGGTGCTATGTCCTATGGTTCCATTTCCAAAGAAGCACATGAAACACTGGCGATTGCGATGAACAGAATACATGGAAAATCCAATAGCGGCGAAGGTGGAGAGGAGCCTGACCGAATGGTAACAGCCGGAAAAAGTGTGGATAAATGTTCTGCAATTAAGCAGGTGGCTTCAGGGCGTTTTGGTGTTACCAGCAGATATTTGGTAAGTGCAAAAGAAATACAAATAAAGATGGCACAAGGTGCGAAACCGGGTGAGGGCGGACATTTGCCTGCCGGAAAAGTTTATCCTTGGATTGCAAAAACAAGACATTCTACACCCGGAGTAGGGCTTATTTCACCACCGCCACATCACGATATTTATTCTATTGAAGACTTGGCACAGCTTATTTATGACTTAAAAAATTCAAATAAAGATGCGAGAATTAGTGTAAAACTGGTATCGGAATCAGGAGTTGGAACGGTAGCGGCAGGTGTTGCAAAAGCAGGGGCACAGGTGGTTCTTATTTCGGGATATGACGGTGGTACCGGTGCTGCGCCAAAAAGCTCTATTCATAATGCCGGATTACCTTGGGAGCTGGGATTGGCAGAAACACATCAGACACTAATTCAGAATGGGCTTAGAAATAAAGTACGTATAGAGACAGATGGTAAACTGATGACGGGACGTGATGTCGCAATTTCAGCTATGTTGGGAGCTGAGGAGTTTGGATTTGCAACAGCACCTCTTGTGACTATGGGGTGTGTTATGATGCGTGTCTGCAATTTGGATACATGTCCTGTTGGAGTGGCAACGCAAAATCCGGAACTTAGAAAGAGATTTAGAGGTAAACCGGAATATGTAATAAATTTCATGAGATTTATTGCACAAGAACTTAGGGAATATATGGCTAATTTAGGTGTGCATTCTGTAGATGAATTGGTAGGACGTAGCGATCTGTTGAAATGCAAAGAAACGCTTCCGGAGGGAACTCCAAGACTTGATTTATCAAAAATTATTGGTAATCCGTATGCTCATGAGCGTGTGACCTTTGATAAGAAACAGGTGTATGATTTTGAACTTTCCAAGACGTTGGATGAAAAGGTGCTGCTTAAAGAACTAAAGGGAAGTCTTGACAAAGGAGAACCAAAGACTATTGAAGTCAGCGTAACAAATACAGACAGAGCTTTCGGTACAATTTTAGGCGCTGAGATTACAAAGCGTTTTTACAATACATTGAAGGAAGATACCATAAAGATAGTTTGCAATGGCAGCGGTGGACAAAGCTTTGGCGCATTCATTCCAAAGGGGCTCACACTGGAACTTATCGGTGACTCCAATGATTATTTTGGAAAGGGACTTTCGGGAGGAAAGCTGATTGTATGTCCACCTAAGGACAGTAAATTCATTCCTGCTGAAAATATCATTATAGGAAATGTGGCTCTTTATGGAGCAACCAGCGGAAAAGCCTTTATTGGTGGAATTGCGGGAGAACGCTTTTGTGTTCGTAATTCAGGTGCAGTAGCAGTTGTAGAAGGAGTCGGTGATCATGGATGTGAATACATGACAGGAGGGCGTGTTGTCGTGCTTGGAAATACCGGTAAGAATTTTGCAGCTGGTATGAGTGGTGGAGTTGCTTATGTGCTGGATGAAAATAATGATCTTTATATGCGTGTAAATAAAGAGATGATTTCAATTAGCGAAGTAACAGAAAAAGGAGATATGGCAGAGCTCAAAAATATGATTTCTGAGCACTCAGTTGCAACAAATTCAGCAAAGGGTAAAGAAATATTAGCACATTTTGAAGAATATTTGCCGAAGTTTAAGAAAATTATTCCTCATGATTATGAAAAGATGCAAAAATGCATTCTTTCACTGGAGGAAAAGGGATTAAGTCCAGAAGAAGCTCAGATAGAGGCATTTTATTCGATTGTACACTCATAAGCAGATTGGAGGTAAGAAAATGGGTAAACCAACAGGATTTTTAGAATATGAAAGAATAGTATCCAAGGCAGAAGATGTGGACAAAAGAGTAAAGCACTTTAATGAGTTTCATGAATATATGCCAAGAAAAGAGCAACAAAAGCAGGGTGCAAGGTGTATGGACTGCGGTGTACCATTTTGTCAGGCTGGAATAATGATAGCAGGGATGACATCCGGGTGTCCGTTACATAATCTTGTGCCTGAATGGAACGATTTAGTATATACGGGAAACTGGGAAAATGCATATACCAGACTGAAGAAGACAAATAATTTCCCGGAATTTACTTCGAGAGTATGTCCGGCTCTGTGTGAAAATGCCTGTACATGCGGGCTTTATGGAAAGCCGGTATCTACAAAGGAAAATGAATATGCTATTATTGAGTATGCTTATGAGAAAGGACTGGCAGGTCCAAATCCACCCAAGGTGCGTACAGGTAAAACGGTTGCTGTTGTTGGAAGTGGGCCATCCGGACTTGCTGTAGCTGATCAGTTAAACAAGCGTGGACACACAGTTAGCGTGTTTGAACGCAGCGACAGAGTCGGCGGTCTGCTTATGTATGGCATTCCTAATATGAAACTTGAAAAGCATATTATTGACCGAAAGGTTAAGATTATGGAGGAAGAAGGAATCACATTTGTTACCAATGTGGATGTGGGTAAGGATGTGAATGCAGAGAAACTGCTTGATGCGTTTGACAGGATAGTTGTTTGTTGTGGAGCCTCCAATCCGAGAGATATCAATGTGGCCGGCAGGGATGCAAAGGGTATTTATTTTGCTGTGGACTTTTTGAAGGGAGTAACCAAGAGCCTGCTGGATAGTGGTTTAAATGATAAAACATATGTATCGGTAAAGGATAAGGCTGTTGTTATTATTGGTGGAGGTGATACGGGTAATGACTGTGTCGGAACTTCAATCCGTCTGGGCGCAAAGTCTGTTACACAGATAGAGATGATGCCGAAAGCACCTAAACAAAGAAGTGAAACAAATCCTTGGCCGGAATGGCCTAAGGTTTGCAAAACAGATTATGGTCAGGAGGAAGCTATTTGTCTGTTTGGACATGATCCGCGCATTTATGAGTCTACAGTAAAAGAATTTGTTAAGGATGAGAAGGGAAATCTGTCAGCTGTTAAGGTTGTTAAGCTTACATGGCAAAAAGATTCTGCCACCGGCCGTATGGTTATGAAAGAAGTGCCGGGAAGTGAACAAACAATAGAAGCACAGATTATACTGATTGCTGCGGGTTTTTTGGGTTCTCAGAAGTATATAGCAGATGCATTTGGCTTTGAATTAGATGAAAGAAGTAATGTTAAGACTTCGCAGGGAAGCTATAAGACATCCGTGGAAAGGATATATACTGCCGGAGATATGAATATCGGACAATCACTCGTAGTTAAGGCCATTAACCAAGGCAGAGAATGTGCAAAAGAAGTAGATTTTAGCCTCATGGGATATAATTAAAATTAAATCTTAACAAAAAAATTGAAAAAAAATATTGACAATGATTTTTGTTAGGTGTATTATCAACAGCGTAAAGGCAATGGCGTCTTTAAGAATTTATTCGTAAAGACGCCATTGCCTTTTTTGTTGTTAAAATAAAAACTTGATAATCAAGGGAGGAAAAAGCCTCCCCAAAAAGAAGGAGAATTTGATATGTCATATGTTGATGAAGTATTAGAAGTTGTGAAACGAAAAAATGGAGACCAACCTGAGTTTATTCAAGCGGTTACAGAGGTTTTAAATTCCTTAAGAGCAATGGTTGACGCCAATGAGGAGCTTTATAGAAGTAACGCTATTTTAGAAAGAATCACAGAGCCAGACCGACAGATTATGTTCCGTGTACCTTGGGTAGATGATAATGGACAGATACAGGTTAACAGAGGTTTCAGAGTACAGTTCAATAATTCCATAGGACCTTATAAGGGAGGGCTCAGATTACATCCGTCTGTAAATCTTGGAATTATTAAGTTCCTTGGATTTGAACAGATTTTCAAGAATTCCCTTACAGGTCTTCCAATCGGTGGAGGAAAGGGAGGTTCGGATTTTGATCCTAAGGGCAAATCAGACAGAGAGATTATGGCGTTTTGTCAAAGCTTTATGACAGAACTTTGTAAATATATAGGAGCTGATATTGATGTTCCGGCAGGTGATATCGGAACCGGTGTTAGAGAAATCGGATATATGTTTGGACAGTATAAGAGGATTCGTGGCTTATACGAAGGAGCTATTACTGGTAAGGGACTTAGCTATGGTGGCTCTCTTGTAAGAACAGAAGCTACAGGTTACGGTTTGCTTTATTTGACAGATGAGCTCTTAAAGATGAATGGTATTGAATTGAAAGGAAAAACAGTTGCTGTATCTGGTTCAGGTAATGTTGCAATTTATTCAATACAGAAAGCGCAGCAATTAGGAGCAATGGTTGTAACTGCCAGCGATTCCAAGGGTTGGGTATATGATCCGGACGGAATTGATGTTGCTGCGTTGAAAGAAATCAAGGAAGTGAAGAGAGCAAGACTTACAGAATATAAGAAATATCGTCCGAATTCCGAATACCATGATGGTAAGGGCATATGGTCTGTAAAGGCTGATATTGCATTACCTTGTGCTACTCAGAATGAACTTGATTTGGAAGATGCAAAGGCATTGGTTGCAAATGGATGTTTAGCAGTGTGTGAAGGTGCAAACATGCCTACAACATTAGAAGCAACAGAATACTTACAGTCAAATGGTGTCATTTTTGCTCCTGGTAAGGCGGCAAATGCGGGCGGTGTAGCTACTTCAGCATTGGAAATGGCACAGAACAGTGAGAGATTGAACTGGTCATTTGAAGAGGTTGACAGTAAACTCAAAGATATTATGGTAAACATTTGTCATAATATGGTTGATGCGGCGAAGAGATATAATATGGAAGGTAACTATGTGGCAGGTGCCAATATAGCAGGATTTGAAAAAGTTGTAGATGCTATGCTTGCACAAGGTGTTGTATAGAAATCATAATAAGTGAAAGAAAGGCAATGGCGTCTTTAATGTTTCTGAACATTAAAGGCGCTTTTATTTTATAGATATTCATAAAAATCAAGGAGGCAGATTATGAAGAAGATTGATGATTATTTTGGATGTTTGGTATTTGATGACAGAGTAATGAAAGCAAAGCTTTCAGCCAAAGTATATCAGTTATTAAGAAAGACAATTGATGAGGGAGCAACACTGGATTTATCTGTAGCGAATGCTGTTGCAGAGGCAATGAAAAATTGGGCAATTGATAAGGGAGCAACACACTATACACATTGGTTTCAGCCACTTACCGGCATTACAGCAGAAAAGCATGATAGCTTTATTTCTCCATCACCGGATGGCGGAGTATTAATGGAGTTTTCCGGTAAGGAATTGATTCAGGGTGAACCGGATGCGTCCTCATTTCCATCAGGAGGCTTAAGAGCTACTTTTGAAGCGAGAGGATATACCGCATGGGACCCTACATCTTATGCGTTTATCAAAGGTAAAACTTTATGTATTCCTACAGCATTTTGTTCTTATGGTGGAGAGGCATTGGATAAGAAAACTCCATTACTGCGTTCAATGGAAGCATTAAACCGTCAGGCACTTCGTATTTTACATCTGTTTGGAAATGATGAAGTAAAATGTGTTCGCACATCCGTTGGACCTGAGCAGGAGTACTTCCTTGTAGATAAAGCAATGTATGAAAAGCGTAAGGATTTAATGTTCACAGGACGTACTCTCTTTGGTGCAAAACCTCCGAAGGGACAGGAATTGGATGACCACTACTTTGGTGTGATTAAACCGAGAGTGGCAGCATATATGGAAGAATTAAATGAGGAGTTATGGAAACTTGGTGTACTTGCAAAGACAGAACACAATGAAGTTGCTCCGGCACAGCATGAGCTGGCACCTATTTATGCAACCACTAATATTGCAGCAGATCATAATCAGCTGACAATGGAAATTATGCAAAAGATTGCTTCAAAGCATGGTTTGGTATGTCTTTTACATGAAAAACCTTTTGCAGGTGTAAACGGAAGTGGTAAACACAATAACTGGTCTCTTGCAACGGATGCAGGTGTAAACCTTCTTTCACCAGGCGAGACACCATATGAAAATGCACAGTTCTTATTATTCCTCTGTGCAGTCATTAAGGCAGTTGACAATTATCAGGATTTGCTTAGACTGTCTGTTGCAACAGCGGGGAATGACCATAGACTTGGAGCAAATGAGGCACCTCCTGCAGTGGTATCTATTTTCCTTGGAGATGAGCTTACTGCTATTCTGGAAGCCATTGAAAAAAATGAACCTTATAAGGGTACAGAAACAACTACCATGAAACTGGGAGTTGATGTATTACCTAAGTTTGCAAGAGATAATACAGACCGTAACCGTACTTCACCATTTGCATTTACGGGAAATAAGTTTGAGTTCAGAATGCTTGGTTCTTCCAATAGTATTTCCTGTGCCAATATTATGTTGAACAGTGCAGTCGCTGAAAGCTTAAAAGTATATGCAGACAGATTAGAAGGTGTAGAAGACTTTGAAACGACACTTCATGAAATGATTCGTAAAACCATCAAAGACCATAAACAGATTCTCTTCAATGGAAACGGATATAATGAGTTATGGATTACAGAAGCAACAACTAAGAGAGGACTTTTGAATTATCGTACTACTGTAGATTGTATGCCACACCTGTTGGATGAAAAGAATGTTAAGATGCTCACAGCACATAAGGTATTTACAGAAGCAGAACTTAAATCAAGATGTGATATTATGCTTGAAAACTACTGTAAATCAGTAACTATTGAAGCAAATACAATGCTGGATATGGCAAGAAAACAGATTTTACCTGCTGTAGAGAGTTATGCTTCTGAGCTTGCAAATGTGGCTGTTGCAAAGAAGTCGCTTTCAGAAGATATTGCATGTGGATATGAAAAGAAAACAGTTTCAAAACTTTCTGTAATTGCTGAGCAAATCGATACGAAGATATCGGAGTTGGAAAAGGCAGTTATGAGTTTGAAGGATGCTGACGGCATTATGGAAGAAGCAGTGGCTATCAGAGATAACGTTCTTGTGAAAATGCAGGAGCTTAGAGTTGCAGCGGATGAAGCAGAAGTGATTACAGCAGAAAGTTATTGGCCATTTCCAACTTATGGAGAAATTTTGTTTGGTGTAAAATAAAAATATTTGAAAGAAAAGGGGTTGATTTACATGACAGTGGAAATGATTATTGATACATCGTGGGTATTTCTTGCCGCAATTTTAGTATTCTTTATGAATCTTGGTTTTGCTTCGGTTGAAGCTGGTATGGCAAGGTCAAAGAACACAGTAAACATTTTGTCAAAGAATTTTATTGTATTTGCAATATCATCTTTGGGATTCATATTATTAGGATGGGGACTGATGTTTGGCGGTGATAATCCATTCATAGGAACACAGAACTTATTTATTCTCGGAACAGAAGACCATTCTTTTTATGCAGATACATTGACTTCCAATGTACCGTTTTGGGGTAAGTTCTTCTTTCAGTTAGTATTTTGTGGAACAGCAGCAACGATTGTTTCAGGAGCTGTTGCGGAAAGAGTGAAATATATTTCATTTATTGTTTTTTCCTTTGTGCTTACACTGTTTATTTATCCAGTGATAGGACATTGGATATGGGGTGGTGGCTGGCTTGCTGACCTTGGATTCATGGATTTCGCAGGAGATACCGTAGTGCATTCACTTGGTGGATGGTCAGCTTTGTCCGGAGCATTAATTTTAGGACCTCGTATCGGTAAGTATGGTAAAGATGGAAAACCTCGTGCTATTCCGGGACATAATATGTCATTGGCAGTCATTGGTTTATTTGTACTTTGGCTTGGATGGTTCGGCTTTAACCCGGGTTCCACTATGAGTTTTCAGAATCCGGCAGATGTTATGCATATTTTGATGACAACAAATACTTCTGCTATTGCAGCAGTTATTACATCAACAGCAGTTGCATGGATTTTTCTGGGAAAGCCTGATTTAGGTATGACGATAAACGGATGTCTTGCCGGATTGGTAGGAATAACCGGAAGCTGTGCATATGTTACAGTAGAGGCATCGCTGATTATTGGTGCAATTTCAGGTGTTATCGTAGTATTTGCAGTAATGTTCTTTGATAGAATTAAGATAGATGATCCGGTTGGTGCGACAAGTGTACATTTGTGCTGCGGTGTCTTTGGTACAATTTGTGTTGGGCTGTTTGCAAAAGAAGGAGTTACAACACTTTCAACAAGAAACGGTTTGTTTTATGGTGGCGGATTTGAACTTCTTGGAGTAGAGATAATCGGTATTGTAGCTGTTGGTGCTTTTGCATTTATTACATCTTCTCTTGTATGGCTGGTACTCAAGAACACTGTTGGAATCAGAGTATCGGCAGAAGAAGAAATTGCCGGTTTGGATATTGGTGAACATGGCAACATGGCTTATCCTGATTTTGTAATCTCTATGGAGAAATATACTGAGGATGCGGAAGCAGTTGTTTCTAATCAGATTGAGGAAGATATGGCGCCAGACGTTGTTCCTGTAAAGAAAGAATCTGAAAAATCAGGAGACATTCCTAAGTTAAGCAAAGTGCAGATTATCTGTAAGGAAGCTAAGTTGGAAGCTCTAAAGAAATCCATGAATGAACTTGGAATTACAGGTATGACGGTATCTCATGTGGTTGGATGTGGAGTTCAGAAGGGTAAGCCGGAATATTATCGTGGTGCACCTGTAGAGACAAATCTTCTTCCTAAGGTGCAGGTTGATATTGTTGTAAGTAAGGTGCCTGTAAGGAAGGTAATAGAAACTGCTAAGAAGGTTCTTTATACCGGACATATCGGAGACGGTAAAATATTCGTGTATGATATCGAAAATGTTGTGAAGGTACGTACCGGTGAAGAAGGATATGATGCGCTACAAGATGTAGAGTAAAAAGAAAGGATGAAATCATAATGAAAAAAGAAAAAAATGAAGAAATGAAAAAAAGAGTAGAAAGCAAAGAACATAGTCAAGTTATTGATAAAGAAAAAGAGTATTATGAGTTGTATAAAAGGGCTTATTTGGAAAATGATACAGGTGTTTCTAATGAGTTTTGTCAAAACACAACTTCATGGGATTGATTATGAGCATTTTACTATTATTAAAGTTTGCTCCTATGAGGAGATATACTGCGCATGACATGGATTGGAACACTGTATAGTGTGAGTGCGATAAAGACATTACCCTATTAATACGTGAATTCGTGAAGGAGTAGGACTGGTATAAAAGGGTTTTAAGAACATATAAATAAATGCATTGAAGGAGAGTGCCTGTAATAGGACATAACAGGGAGTATGGTCAGAGACTGAGAGCCATATAATGATACCATGCAGAGCATAACACTGCCGGAGCTGATATATTGAAGTTTACATGACAGAGTCTAAGAAATCTAGGTATATTCGGGTAATTCACGTTAAGAATGAAAAGAGGGTATCTATAGATAGATATCAATGCGGGTGGTACCGCGGGTGTAAAATGTTAGCATTCGTCCCGAGGCTTTATGCCTCGGGATTTTTTGCGTATAAAAATATTTAGGAGGAGAAGAAACATGGAAGCAAATATTTATAGAGATATGACAATAGAAGAGGTAAAAGAGGAACTGGTAGGTAAAGAAATCAGACTTGCCGGATGGGTGGAGAATGTTCGTGACCACGGTGGAGTATCTTTTGTGGATTTAAGAGATATGTATGGTGTTATGCAGGTGGTAATGCGGGATACAACACTTCTTGATGGTATAACAAAAGAGGAATGTATTTCTGTACAAGGGATAATTCAAAACAGAGATGAGGAAACATATAATCCTAAGATTCCTACGGGGACTATAGAACTTGAGGCACATAGTGTTGAAATATTGGGGCAGGTTTATCGGCAGCTTCCTTTTGAAGTGGCAACATCAAAAGAGGTAAGGGAAGAGGTCAGGTTGAAATACAGATATCTTGATCTTAGAAATAGAAAGGTAAAAGATAACATCATGTTTCGTACTAAAGTAATCAATTTTCTCAGATATAAGATGAATGATATGGGATTTATGGAAATACAGACACCAATCCTGTGTGCATCGTCTCCTGAGGGAGCAAGAGATTACATTGTTCCTTCGAGAAGATACAAAGGGAAATTCTATGCATTACCACAGGCACCACAGCAATATAAACAACTTCTTATGGTGTCTGGTTTTGACAGATATTTTCAGATTGCACCATGTTTTAGAGATGAGGATGCAAGAGCTGACCGTTCACCAGGAGAGTTTTACCAGCTTGATTTTGAGATGAGCTTTGCAACACAGGAGGATGTTTTCAAGGTTGGTGAGGAGGTTCTCACAGCGACATTTAAGGAATTTGCCCCGGAAGGATATAAGGTTACACAGGCACCGTATCCGGTAATCAGCTACAAGCAGGCGATGCTTGAATATGGTACAGATAAGCCGGATCTTAGAAATCCGCTTAAGATTATAGATTTATCAGAGTTTTTTGAGAGATGCACATTTAAGCCATTCCAGGGAAAGACGGTGAGAGCAATCAATGTACATGCAAAGCTTTCAAAGGGACAGCATGAAAAGATGCTTGAGTTTGCAACATCTATTGGTATGGGAGGACTTGGATACCTTGAGGTGTTGGAGGATAGATCCTATAAGGGACCAATTGATAAGTTTATACCGGATAATATGAAAAAGGAACTTGCTGATAAAGTTGGACTGGAAGTTGGAGATACTATATTTTTTATTGCGGATGTGGAAAAACAGTCTGCTGTATTTGCAGGACAAATTAGAACAGAGTTAGGGAACAGACTTGATTTATTAGAAAAGAATGCATATAGATTCTGTTACATTAATGACTTCCCTATGTATGAGTATGATACAGAAACAAAAAAAATAGGGTTTACACATAATCCGTTCTCTATGCCGCAGGGTGGCTTAGAGGCTCTTAATCATAAGGACCCTTTAGATATACTTGCCTACCAGTATGATATTGTATGTAATGGTGTAGAGCTTTCTTCAGGGGCTGTTAGAAACCATGATATGAAGATTATGGAAAAAGCTTTTGAGATAGCAGGATATGATAAAGAAGTACTTGAGCAGAAGTTTGGAGCACTTTATGGAGCATTCCAATTTGGAGCACCTCCTCATGCAGGTATGGCCCCTGGAGTTGACCGAATGATTATGCTCCTTAGAGATGAGGAGAACATAAGAGAAATTATTCCATTTCCTATGAGTGGTACGGCTCAGGATCTTATGTGCGGAGCACCAAATGAGGTTACAGAGCAACAACTCAGAGAGGTACACATTAAAGTTAGAAATTAAGGAGGAAACTATGACTATAACAGACGAAATTATAGAATATGTTGGAATTTTAGCAAAACTCGAGTTATCTGATGAAGAAAAAGAGCAGGCAAAAAACTGTCTCTTATACACAT
>ENA-OZAJ01000510-OZAJ01000510.1-human-gut-metagenome-genome-assembly--contig:-NODE-510-length-19784-cov-8.491358_pt1 | contig 19784 bp, 22 predicted proteins | sample MGYA00243301_ERZ653499 | MGnify/ENA primary metagenome ERZ653499 (study PRJEB26926, sample SAMN06165039) | human gut metagenome | biome: ENVO:00009003; feature: ENVO:2100002; material: ENVO:00002003... | reverse complement strand
CGAGATGTAGCTCCGTCTCGTGGGCTCGGAGATGTGTATAAGAGACAGATGTAGGGCTTGATATGGGAACTGGATCTGTTGGATGGGCTGTAACGGATGAAAGCTATCAGATTCTCAGACGTCATGGAAAAGCAATGTGGGGTGTAAGACTTTTTGAAAGTGCTAAGACTGCGGAAGAGCGGAGAATGTTCAGAACAGGAAGGAGAAGACTGGACAGACGGGGATGGAGGATCGAGATTTTGCAGGAGATTTTTGCAGAAGAGATCAGCCGGGTTGATCCTGGATTTTTTCTGAGAATGAAAGAGAGTAAATATTATCCGGAAGATAAAAGAGATATACAGGGAAATTGCCCGGAACTTCCGTATACACTTTTTGTGGACAAGACTTTTACGGATAAGGATTTTCATAAAAAGTATCCGACAATTTATCATTTAAGAAAGATGCTGATGGAGACGGAAGATACTCCGGATATGCGACTTGTTTATCTGGCACTGCATCATATGATGAAGCATCGGGGACATTTTCTTCTTTCCGGTGATATCAGTCAGGTTACTGAATTTAAAAATACATTCAATCAGTTTATTGAGAATATCAGAAATGAAGAGATGGATTTTGAAATTGAACTGGATGAAAGTGCGGTTCAGATGATTGAGGAAACGTTAAAAGATAAAAATCTTACCCGTTCAGCGAAAAAGTCGAAACTGGTAAAAGGATTAAATGCAAAAAATGTCCGGGATAAAGCGTTTTTGACATTACTTTCAGGTGGAACAGTAAAACTGAGTGATCTGTTCGGAATGGAAGAACTGAATGAAGGAGAGAGACCAAAGATTTCTTTTGCGGATAATGGATATGAGGAATATGCGGCTGTCGTTGAAATGGAACTTGGTGAGCTGTACTATATCGTGGAGTCTGCAAAAGCCGTGTATGACTGGGCGATTCTTTCAGATATTTTGGGAGGAAGTACGTCTATTTCTGATGCGAAAGTCAGAGCGTATGAAAAGCACAAAGCAGATCTGAAGTATTTGAAAGCTGTCGTAAAAGAGTATTTTCCGAAAGAAGTTTATAATGCTGTATTTGTGGAAAGTTCGGATAAGTTGAACAATTATCCGGCGTATATTGGCATGACGAAGAAGAACGGAAAAAAGGTATCGCTTGAGGGAAAACGGTGCAGCAGGGAAGAATTTATGGATTTCTTGAAAAAGAATATTGTTGTAAAGCTGCCGGATGAAGAAGCTAAAATGTATCTGCAAAGTGAGCTTGAAAAGGATTCTTTTCTGCCAAAGCAGGTAAATAAGGATAATGGTGTTATTCCGTACCAGGTGCATAAATATGAACTGAAGAAGATTTTAGATAATCTGGGCGATAAAATTCCATTTTTAAAAGAAAATGCAGAAAAAATAGAAAAATTATTTAGTTTCAGGATTCCATATTATGTGGGACCACTTAGGACAGGCAATGGAGAAAATTCCAAATTTGCGTGGGCAGAGCGGAAAAGTACTGAGAAAATCTATCCGTGGAATTTTGAAAATGTAATTGATGTGGAGCAGAGTGCAGAAAATTTTATCCGTCGTATGACGAATAAATGCACTTATCTGATCGGAGAAGATGTATTGCCGAAAGATTCATTGCTTTACAGTAAATTTATGGTTCTGAACGAGTTAAATAATCTTCGGCTGGATGGACAGAAAATATCTGTAGAATTGAAGCAGAAGATTTATAGAGACGTTTTTTGCAGAAGCCGTAAAGTGACTCAGAAAAAACTGAAATCTTATCTGATCAGAGAGGGGATCGCCGGGAAAAATGTAGAATTGACGGGGATAGATGGAGATTTTAAAGGCTCATTGACAGCGTATCATGATTTTAAAGAAAAGCTGACAGGTGTGGAACTTACGCAGAAAGAAAAAGAAGAGATCATATTAAATATTGTGCTGTTTGGTGATGATAAGAAGCTTTTAAAGCAAAGACTAAAGAAAAAATTTCCGCAACTTACCGAAAAGCAGATTAATACAGTCACTGCACTTTCATATAAAGGATGGGGAAGATTGTCAAAAAAACTATTGGAAGAAGTGACTGTGCCTGCACCAGAAACTGGAGAGGTATGGAATATCATAACGGCATTGTGGGAGACGAATGATAATTTCATGCAACTGTTGAGCAAAGAATATCAATTTTCCGACAGGATAGAGGAGTTTAATGAGGAAAAGGCGGATCCGGAAGTGTCGTATCAGACAATAGAAGATCTGTATGTTTCACCTGCTGTGAAAAGACAGATCTGGCAGACATTACAGATCATTCAGGAAATTGAAAAAGTTATGGGAGAAAAGCCAAAAAGAGTCTTTGTTGAGATGGCAAGAGAAAAGCAGGAAAATAAGAGGACGGAATCAAGAAAAAAGACGCTGTCAGATTTGTACAAAAAATGTAAAAAGGAAGAGCCGGAATGGATAGAAGCTTTATGTACAAGTCTTGAGAAGCATGAAGAACACCAGTTAAGAAGTGATAAATTATATTTATATTATACACAGAAAGGCAGATGTATGTATTCCGGTGAGCCGATCGATCTGGAAGATTTATGGGATAATACAAAGTATGATATTGATCATATTTACCCACAGTCTAAAACGATGGATGATAGTCTGAAGAACCGGGTACTGGTAAAAAAAGAATACAATGCGAAAAAATCAGATACTTATCCGATCGCAGCAGACATTCAAAAGAAAATGATGCCATTTTGGAAATCCCTTTTGACAGGAGGATTTGTTCCAAAAGAAAAATATGACCGCCTGATTCGGAATAATCCTCTGGATGCCAATGAACTGGCAGGATTTATTGAGCGTCAGATCGTTGAAACGCGACAGAGTACAAAAGCTGTTGCTGAAATTTTAAAGAAAATTCTTCCTGATACGGAAATTGTTTATGTGAAGGCAAAGACAGTTTCAAAATTCAGGCAGGATTTTGATTTTATTAAAGTGAGGGACATGAATGATCTTCATCATGCAAAAGATGCTTACCTGAATATTGTTGTAGGAAATGTTTATTTTGTAAAATTCACAAAAAATGCAGGCTGGTTTGTGAAAGAGAATCCGGGGCGAACATATAATCTTGAAAAAATGTTTATATGGGATGTCGCGAGAGATGGAGAAATCGCCTGGAAAGCGGGAAAGAGTGGCTCTATTGTTCAGGTCAGAGCCATGATGGAGAAGAATCATATTCTTGTGACGCGTCGATCCTATGAAGTAAAAGGTGGATTATTTGATCAGCAGATTCTGAAAAAAGGAAAGGGGCAGGTGCCGGTCAAAGAAAGTGATGAACGATTGCGGGATATCGGAAAATACGGAGGATATAATAAGGCAGCAGGAGCTTATTTTATGCTTGTAAGCTCAAAAGATAAGAAAGGAAAAGAGCAGAGAACGATTGAGTTCGTACCAATTTATCTAAAAGACAGAGTGGAAAAAGATATGGAAAGTGCCAGAAACTATCTGATGGAAGAACGTGGATTGAGAGAGCCGAAAATACTGATCAAAAAGATTAAAATTGATACTTTATTTAAAGTCGATGGATTTTATATGTGGCTTTCTGGAAGAACTAGTAATCAGTTGATTTTTAAAGGTGCAAATCAACTGATTTTATCAAAAGAGGATATGAAAACTTTAAAAAAAGTAGTGAAATATATTCAGAGACAGAAAGAAGATAAGAATGTAAAGATCAGTGTGCGTGATGGAATAACAGAAGAAGAGTTGCTAAAGCTTTATGAGACATTTTTAGATAAGATCCGGCACAGTATTTATGGGGTGCGACTCTCTTCACAGGAAAAAACGCTGGTCAATGGAAAAGAGAAATTTATTGATCTCTCCGTTGAAGCAAAGTGTCAGGTGTTGTATGAAATTCTGCATTTATTCCAGTGTCAGAGTGGAGCATCAAATCTGAAAATGATCGGAGGTCCGGCAAGTGCAGGAATCCTGGTCATGAATAATAATATCAGTAAATGTAAAAATATTTCTATTGTCAATCAGTCTCCTACAGGAATTTATGAAAAAGAGATTGATCTTTTAAGAGTATGAGCTGGCGGACGATCGTCATTACCAAAAGAGCTAAATTAGATTTACAACTTGGATTTATGGTGGTGAGAGGGGAACATACGACGAAAGTAGCGTTGAATGAGATTGCTGTAGTATTGATAGAATCTACAGCAGTCTCGCTCACGACCAGTCTGTTGGCAGAACTGACGAAAAGAAAGGTTAAAGTTATCTTTTGTGATGAAAAAAGAAATCCGTCATCAGAACTGGTCAGCTATTATGGAAGTCATGATACCAGTAATAAGATTCGTAAGCAGATTGCGTGGAGACAAAATACAAAAGAAGCTGTCTGGACGGAAATTGTATCTGAAAAAATCAGAAAGCAAAAAGAATTATTAGAATTATTGGGAAAGGAAGAAGCTGAGCTTCTGTCATCTTATTTACAGCAGATCGCATGGAATGATGAAACCAACAGGGAAGGACATGCCGCAAAAGTATATTTTAATGCATTATTCGGGCTTGATTTCACCAGAACAGAGGATAATCTTATCAATGCAGCTTTGAATTATGGATATTCAATTATTTTATCGTCCTTTACAAGGGAAATTGTAGCAAATGGATATATAACTCAACTGGGACTTTTTCATGATAATATGTTTAATCAGTTTAATCTGGCTTCAGATCTGATGGAACCGTTCAGACCGCTAGTGGATAAATGTGTTCTGGGAATGAAACTGGAGCAGTTTGAACATGAAGAAAAAATGTGGCTGGTTGATATCCTGAATCAGGAAGTACAGATTGACGGAAAAATCCAGTATGTGAGTAATGCAATAAAAATTTATTGCAAAAGTGTATTTGACGCATTGAATGAGGATGACAGTGCATTGGTTCGATTTTATAAAATTGAGTTATAGATTTATGAGGGTATTAGTATTTTTTGATCTTCCGGTAATAACGGGTGAAAATAAAAGAGCCTATAGAAAATTCAGAAAATATCTTCTAAAGAATGGATTTCTTATGCTGCAGGAATCAGTGTACTGTAAACTTGCATTAAATGGAACTGCAGTTAAGGCGATTGTAGATAATGTCCATAAGAACAAACCGGAAGAAGGTTTGATCCAGCTGCTGACGGTAACTGAAAAGCAGTATGCAAAGATGGATATTGTAATAGGTGAGACAAAAAGTGAAGTATTAGATACAGATGAAAGGCTGGTGATTCTATGAAGCTGGTACATATCAACCTGAATGAAGGTATTCTTGTCGATGCAATTAATTGCACAGAATGGGTAATAGAATCACCCGAATACTTTTCAGAATATGTAATGGAATTAGCAGGGCAGGTGGAAGGAAAAGAAGGCAGATTCGTATTATCAGATAATGAAAAAGAAGTTGATATTTCTAAAAATGTAGAGCTGATCTTTAATATTTTTGCATTAGATATAAATGAAAGAAAACTGATCAGCAAACTTTATATGGAATTGGAAAAGCTTACTGCGGACGAACGATTCTATGTGAAAACCCAGGAAATGAAGCAATATCTGCAAGAGTATTTATTACAGCTTGAACAGGAGACAGACTATATCCTTGATCTTGCGGATGAAATAGATTTTGCCTCATTATTTAAAGCTTTTGGTATTAAATATGAGGTACTGGAAGAAAACTTCTTAGAACGTCTTGTGAGATATATGCGAATAGTGGAACGATTATTAAAGAAAAAGCTTTTTGTATTTGTTAATTTGCGAAGTTATTTATCAAATCAGCAGATTGATGAATTAATAAAAGAAGCGACGTATCAGGAAATTCAGCTTTTATTGATTGAAACCTGTGCGAGAGATTGCATTGAGGGTGTAACAAGGTATATTATAGATAAAGATGGATGTGAAATATAACATCCTAACAGTTTGAGTACCTGTATTTTATGCGAATGATGGCATTTCATTTTTGAATTTGAGGTTTGAGAATGATGTAAAAATGTATGGTACTCAAACTGAAATTCAGTATGATATTTTGAAATTTTGTTTGAGAATGATGTAAAAATGTATGGTACTCAAACACTCGAACTGATTGCCATTGCACTGGATGTGTTTGAGAATGATGTAAAAATGTATGGTACTCAAACCAGTGTAAAAAGGAATACTGTTGCCACATAGTTTGAGAATGATGTAAAAATGTATGGTACTCAAACTTTTCCAAAAGCTGCTGCTCCCAAATCTGGTTTGAGAATGATGTAAAAATGTATGGTACTCAAACTCCAAAATGAGAAAGTAAAGGGTTGTCTGCGTTTGAGAATGATGTAAAAATGTATGGTACTCAAACTAATAATTTCCATCCGTATTAGGAATACTTGTTTGAGAATGATGTAAAAATGTATGGTACTCAAACTTCTTGCAGGACTTAAAAACTAAATACGGCGTTTGAGAATGATGTAAAAATGTATGGTACTCAAACTATGCTTTGATGGGGTTAGCAAGGGAACGGTTTGAGAATGATGTAAAAATGTATGGTACTCAAACGCAACGCCTAGGGCAACGCCCTAATGAGGGGTTTGAGAATGATGTAAAAATGTATGGTACTCAAACGAAATGATTGCACAGTATACCTTGGAATTAGTTTGAGAATGATGTAAAAATGTATGGTACTCAAACCGTCAGACCGCCGTTAGATGCTACAAGCTGGTTTGAGAATGATGTAAAAATGTATGGTACTCAAACGATCAGAATGCCACACACCTTCATAGCAATGTTTGAGAATGATGTAAAAATGTATGGTACTCAAACGTACGACGGGAGCAAAAAGTCTGATGGATTGTTTGAGAATGATGTAAAAATGTATGGTACTCAAACATCAAAACCCGTGATAGGGGGAATACGGCAGTTTGAGAATGATGTAAAAATGTATGGTACTCAAACCTTTGGTTGCATAGACGGAACACTATCTATGTTTGAGAATGATGTAAAAATGTATGGTACTCAAACCAAACTGGGAGATTTGGAGCAGCAGGCGCAGTTTGAGAATGATGTAAAAATGTATGGTACTCAAACCTTTTTTCGCTGATTCTTCCACAGCCTCCGTTTGAGAATGATGTAAAAATGTATGGTACTCAAACCTGTGACATTTCGACTGCACCCGAAAAGCGTTTGAGAATGATGTAAAAATGTATGGTACTCAAACGCATCGGGCTTTCTTTCTCTTTCTGAATCCGTTTGAGAATGATGTAAAAATGTATGGTACTCAAACTAAGAACAATAAGAATGTTGGTTTTTATTGTTTGAGAATGATGTAAAAATGTATGGTACTCAAACGGGAAATGAACGTGGACAGTCTCGACAGCAGTTTGAGAATGATGTAAAAATGTATGGTACTCAAACGACGCTAAAACTTTCAAGATCTGATAGAGAGTTTGAGAATGATGTAAAAATGTATGGTACTCAAACACAAAATTCTCGGGAATTTTAAACCAGCGGTTTGAGAATGATGTAAAAATGTATGGTACTCAAACTGGATGCATGGTCCTGGACATTCTTTCGCCGTTTGAGAATGATGTAAAAATGTATGGTACTCAAACTTCGGCAGTGGCTACTCGTTCGATGACCGTGTTTGAGAATGATGTAAAAATGTATGGTACTCAAACAATGGCAAAGATTCTGAAGATGCCGTAAAGTTTGAGAATGATGTAAAAATGTATGGTACTCAAACCATAGTGGCTACATTCCTCATCTGCAATATGTTTGAGAATGATGTAAAAATGTATGGTACTCAAACCAATCTTTGCATCTCTTGACATATTTTCTGTTTGAGAATGATGTAAAAATGTATGGTACTCAAACTGCGGTGGCAGATATCGGGCAGCAGTGTAAGTTTGAGAATGATGTAAAAATGTATGGTACTCAAACTAAGCACAGGGAAATCATCAAAGATTCTTATACATGGAACTTCAAAAACGTGGCATATTCCGCATGATGCATGGAAAATTATAAAAGAAAATCATTACGAGTGGACAGCTCATTCCCATCCGACAATGACGAAAATAATTGCGTCACCGGAAGATCGAGAGACGTTAAAGCTATTTACCTGGCAAGAAAAAAGTATTATAATAGATTTGAAAGGTAATACAAAAGAGTTTACTGCAAGCACCCAGGATTGGATCAATGAGATATTAGGAGTGACAGGTTATGATAAGCGAGAAAAAGGCAACGAATATAGCTGGCCAAAGGCTGATTGAAAAATATGGACGTGCTTATGTTGAAAAATACAAGAACCATATTGGAATTATGTGGGAGAAAAAGTGTGGAAAATTAATAGTTGATTTTGACAAATACCATAAAGAAATAAATTCAGTGCCAGTAACTGATACAAGTGATGGGATTACGGTGAATGAAGACAATTTCCCGGATAGGATATTAACGGTCGAGGTAGATTTAAGAGATGGAAAATCCAAAATAATTAAAGAGTGATACCACTGCTCAAAAATGGTCGGTGGTATTTTTATACTCTTTTTTAGGAGGTGATGCAGTTTGATTGCGGTAAATATTACACCGCTTGGCCTGACGGTAGATGGCCATGCAGGATATGCGTTTGAGAATGATGTAAAAATGTATGGTACTCAAACGTGGCTGAACAGATTGATGAATATGAAAATGTTTGAGAATGATGTAAAAATGTATGGTAGTTAAAAATGGAAGAAATTTCTAAGTTTTAACTTGTTGTAGCATTTTTGCTGGGAGAGATAATGAATATGGAACTATTTGACGACTATTTCAAAAGAGATTATTGTAATTATATTGAAAGATTTCTCTGTTTGAAAATGAAGGAGTTAGTTCTTTTAAGGCAAGAAATAATTGATAACTCATTTATGCAAGAAATAGAGAAAAAAATTTCTTTAGATGTTATGAAATATGTTGATCATGTTGATAACGAGCTGGAACAGGGTTGTCGATCAATAGATTTTATTTATAGGGAATGGCTTGGGGAAATTGCGGGTATATGCAAGGTTATGGATTATAAAATGATTTGCTGCAGCAGATATGCGAGTGAAATGAACCGTGTTAACTGGAAACCAGTAAAAGAAATAATAAAAAAAGAAATAGCGCATAATCCATATCTAGGCTATAAAGAACTTGTGACTAAGGATTTATCATTGGATATAGAAATTGAACTGGAGTATTTAATAGAATCAGAACAATTGATAAGAAGAAAACCAAATCATAAAAACCCCAGATATAGATGGGAAGCAAGAATAAAATAATACAAGAGAATACGAATAAATAAGTTCACAGGAGAAAAGTCATGGTTAGAAATATTATAAAGGGCAAAAAGATTTTTGGGAGAAAAGCAAAACCGGCAACGGAAGCAGACCAGGAAATTGTAACAGATCTTTTAGATACATTGCGTGCCAATCGAGAAATATGCGTTGGAATGGCGGCAAATATGATCGGCATTAATAAATCGATCATTGCTGTGGCAGTGGGACCATTTCAGTTTGCAATGATTAATCCTGTGATAACTAAGATGTCAGGAGAATATAAGACAGAAGAAGGATGCCTTTCTTTGGAGGGAACCAGATTATGCACAAGATATGAAGAAATAGAGGTAGATTATCTGGACAGCAATTTTCAATTCTGTCATGGAAAGTATAGTGGCTGGACAGCACAGATCATACAGCATGAGATTGACCATTGTAAGGGGATTGTGATTTAATGTTAAAATACTATTATTTTGTAGAAGTCTTAAAATAAATTGAATTGTGAGGAAAAAATGGATTTTAAATATTGCAAATTAGAAATTTTTATACCGGAAGAAAATTTCCCGGAACTTCAGAAGGCTTTGCAGTCCGTAGATGCAGGGCATATAGGAAATTATGACTCATGTGTGTCCTGTTTAAGGCTTACCAGTTATTGGAGACCATTAGAAGGGACTGCTCCATATATAGGAAAAGCCGGGGAGATTAGTTGTGAACCGGAAATAAAAGCAGAGGTAACAGTATTTAAAGAAAAAGTGGATGAGACAATTGAGGTGGTCAAAAAAGTTCATCCGTATGAAGAACCGGTTATAAATGTAATTCCGATTTGGCGGACAAGTTTTTAAAAAAAGAAATAGACAATTAAAATGACCAACAGTCAAGAACATATTGACTGTTGGTCATTTTTACTGTATAGTGCTTTTAAGAGAGAAAATGACTAATAGTCATAAAGGGAGGAGCTTGTGAAATGGTTAAATTTGGAAAGAAAGTGGTGAAGTTTCGTATACCGATTATTATCATCAGTATTTTACTGTTGATACCGGCAGCTCTGGGATATATTAATACCAGAGTAAATTACGATGTATTGACATATTTGCCGGAAGATATTGAAACGATGCAGGGACAGGATATTCTGGTAAAGGATTTTGGGACAGGAGCATTTTCGATGTTCATAGTGGATGGGATGGAGGATAAAGATGTCTCGGCACTGAAGGCAAAGATAGAGAATATCGATCATGTCAGCAAGGTCTTATGGTATGATTCACTGGCAGATATAAGTATGCCAAAAAGTATGCTCCCTGAAAAGGTGTATGAAGTATTCAATTCAGATACGGGTACAATGATGGCAATCTTTTTTGATGAAGGAACTTCGTCGGATGGAACAATGGAGGCAATCGGGGAAATCCGTGAACTGGCAGGAAAGCAGTGTTTCCTGAGCGGAATGTCTGCGATTGTTACGGATACAAAAAATCTGGCAGAAAAAGAAACTCCGGTCTATGTACTGATAGCAGTTCTTTTGGCGATATTGGTATTAGGTATTACCATGGAATCATTTTTCGTTCCGTTACTTTTTATGCTTAGTATTGGTATGGCGATCGTATATAATCTTGGCAGCAACTATTTTCTGGGAGAGATTTCATATATTACCAAAGCACTGGCAGCGGTGTTACAGTTGGGTGTGACATTGGATTATTCTATTTTCCTGATGCACAGTTATGAAGAGCAGCAAATCCGGTACAATGGGGATAAAGAAAGAGCGATGGCACATGCGATTTCGCAGACATTTTCTTCAGTTATCGGAAGTTCGGTTACGACGGTAGCAGGATTTATTGCATTGTGTTTTATGACATTTACTCTGGGAATGGATATCGGAGTGGTCATGGTGAAAGGTGTTATTTTTGGAGTGTTGGCGTGCGTTACCATTTTGCCGTCCATGATTTTGTGCTGTGATAAGCTCATTGTTAAGACGAAGCATAAGCCGTTTTTGCCGGATATCGGGAAGCTTTCGGATAAAGTTACAAAAAGATATCTCGTATATGTAGTGATCTTCCTGGTGCTTTTATTCCCGGCGATTTATGGAAATAATCATACCTCTGTTTATTATAATCTGGATGAGACACTCCCGAAGGATCTTCCGAGCATTATTGCAAATGAAAAGCTGAAGGAAGATTATGATATGAATACAACGCATATGATTCTTGTTGACAGTTCTACAGAATCAGCGGATGTAGCAAAGCTGCTGAATAAAATGGAAAAAGTGGATGGTGTAAAATGGGCATTGGGATTAGATTCCCTGATCGGTCCGGCTATTCCGCAAAGTATGATTCCTGAGTCTGTCACAGGAATGTTGAAAAATGATAAGTACCAGCTTGTACTTGTCAATTCAGAATATAAAGTAGCGACAGATGAAATCAATGCATAGATCAAAGAACTGAATAAGATTCTTCATACATATGATAAAGGTGGAATGTTGATCGGCGAAGGACCGCTGACTGCTGATCTGATCGACATAACGGATACAGATTTTAAGACGGTAAGTGCTGTATCGATTGGAATTATATTTGTTATCATTTTACTCTTATTTAAATCAGTATCACTGCCGTTTATTTTAGTAGGTGTTATTGAATTTGCAATTTTTGTCAATATGGGGATCCCATATTATACGGGAACGAAACTCCCATTTGTTGCGTCTATTGTAATCGGTACGATTCAGCTTGGTTCGACGGTTGACTATGCTATTTTGATGACAACAAGATATAAAAGAGAAAGAAATCATGGAGCAGATAAATATAATGCGATCACGACAGCACATCGTGCATCTGCCCAGTCGATCATGGTCAGTGCATTAAGCTTTTTTGCTGCAACGATCGGTGTAGGTCTTTATTCCAATATTGATATGATCAGTTCCCTGTGTATCCTGATGGCGAGAGGTGCATTGATCAGTATGGTAGTGGTTATTTTTGTATTGCCATCGATGTTTATGGTATTTGATAAAATCATAGTAAAGACAAGTAAAGGATTTTTACCGAAAGAAGGATGATTCAGTTCTTTTAGAGATCATATAAAATGAAAAGAGCAACCCTGACTGCAAAAAAATAAGGTGATTTGCAGTCAGGGATTTTTTTGGTTATCAGAAATACGACAAAAATCCAAAAGCTCTTTTTTATTATGGAAATTTATGAAATATATATAAATTTGTGGAATCTAAATATTTCCACTTGAAAAAAGAACATACGTTCTATATAATAATATATAAGATGATGCAGATTAGAATTTTTGGATCACCAGGGAGCTGGCAAAGGGGATTTAGAGGATCAGATGTTGGTATGATGCACATTCGGGGAGGAACTGTGGGATGAAAGAGAGAACTTATATTGCGATTGATCTGAAGTCATTTTATGCATCCGTGGAGTGTGCAGAGAGGGGCTTAGATCCACTGACGACAAATCTTGTAGTGGCAGATACATCCCGTACTGCGAAGACAATCTGTCTTGCAGTGTCTCCCTCTTTGAAAGCATATGGGATTCCGGGGAGAGCAAGACTTTTTGAAGTGGAGCGGAAAGTCCGGGAAGTGAATATAGAGCGGAGGCAGAAGATTCAGAAAAGAGAGTTCACGGGAGAATCGACAGATGAAAGGGAACTGGCGGAGAATCCGGAGCTGGAGTTGCAATATATTGCAGCTACACCGAGGATGGCTTTGTATATAGAATACAGCGTCAGAATTTACAGGATTTATCTGAAGTATGTTGCACCGGAAGACATTCATGTGTATTCTATTGATGAGGTATTTATTGATGCAACTGCCTATCTGAGAACTTATGGGATGACAGCGAAAAAACTGGCTGAGAAGATGATCCGGGACGTGCTGGAGCAGACTGGGATTACGGCTGCTGCGGGGATTGGTACGAATCTGTATTTATGTAAGATTGCGATGGATATTATGGCGAAGCGGGTACAGCCGGATAAGAATGGTGTGAGGATTGCCTCGCTGGATGAACTGAGTTATCGAAAGCAGTTATGGGATCATCGACCACTGACAGATTTTTGGAGAGTCGGAAGAGGCTATATGAAAAAGCTGGAAGAGAACGGTCTTTATACGATGGGAGATATTGCGAGGTGTTCCGTGGGAACCCCGGAAGATTTTTATAATGAAGATCTTCTTTATCGGCTTTTTGGAGTGAATGCAGAACTGCTGATCGATCATGCATGGGGATGGGAGCCATGCACAATGCAGGAGATAAAAAAGTATAAGCCCTCTGCGAACAGCTTGGGTTCAGGTCAGGTGCTGCAGTGTCCGTATCCTTATGAGAAGGCACTGCTGGTTGTCAGAGAAATGGCAGACCAGCTTGCACTGGAACTGGTGGACAAAGAACTGGTGACAGATCAGGTTGTACTTACGGTTGGATATGATATTGAGAATCTGAGAAATCCGTCTATACGTGGCAGATATCATGGCGAAGTAAAAAAAGATCATTATGGCAGGCTGGTACCGAAGCATGCACATGGGAGAGCCAACCTGCCGACAGCAACTTCCTCTGCGAAGGAGATTCTTGAGGCAGTTACCGGACTGTATGAAGAAATTGTAAATCCGCTTTTATTTGTGCGACGGATTTCACTTACTGCCAATAAGGTGGTCAGTGAAAAAGATGTTACTGTGGGTCAGAGTTTTGAACAGTTAGATCTGTTTACGGATTATGCAGCACTGGAAGTAAAGAAAAAAGAAGTGCAGGAAGAGAGAAACCGGGAAAAAAGTGTTCAGAAAGCGGTTTTGGATATAAAAAAGAAGTACGGGAAGAATGCGGTATTAAAAGGAATGAGTCTGATTGAAGGTGCGACAGCCGTTGCGAGGAACCGGCAGATCGGTGGACATAAGGCATAAAGAGAGGGGAATCGAAGATGAAAGAAGCTGGAACTGGAAGTGCCTATGAGGAACTTCTCTATTTGCCGCACCATGTGTCAGATGTGCATCCGAGAATGGCAATGATTGACAGGGCAGCCCAGTTTGCACCGTTTGCGGCACTGACAGGTTATGAGGAGGCCGTGGATGAATGTATAAAAAGAATGGAAGAGGAAGTGGAGAACGAATATGGTAAAGATTGATTTGATAACGGGGTTCCTTGGGTCAGGTAAGACTACATTTATAAAAAAATATGCCACGTATCTGATGAGAAAAGGCTTGAATATAGGTATTTTGGAAAATGATCATGGTGCAGTCAATGTAGATATGATGTTATTGCAGGAACTAAGAGGAGATCAGTGTGAATTGGAGATGATTTCAGGAGGCTGCGATGCAGAGACGCACAGACGAAGATTCCGTACCAAGCTTATTTCAATGGGAATGTGTGGGTATGACAGGGTTCTGGTCGAACCGTCAGGAATTTATGATATTGATGAATTTTTTGATGTACTCCGGGACGAACCATTGGATCGCTGGTATGAGATTGGCAATGTGATTGCAGTAGTAAATGCAGGTCTGGAAGAGTCATTATCAGATCAGGCAGAATTTCTTCTTGCATCGGAAGTTGCAGATGCCGGAAGTATTGTTCTGAGCAGAAGTCAGGAAGTGCCTGTAACGAAGCAGGATGCGACCATAGAGCATCTGAACCGGTCTCTGGTGAAGTTTGGCTGCAGACGGCAGATAAAAGGGGATGAGGTGTTAAGATCTCCATGGAATGAATGGACAGAAAGAGAGTTTGAACGGGTCTTGAATGGCGGCTACTGTACAGAGAGTTACAGAAAGCCGGAATACAGGGAAAATCAGGGCTTTCAGTCTTTGTATTATATGAATCTTCAGATAAAGAAAGAAGAATTGAAAGAAAAGATCAAAGAGGCATTGAAAGATCTGGCCTGTGGAAAGCTTTTCCGGATTAAGGGATTTATGCAGGATGAGAATGAAAAGTGGATCGAACTAAATGCGACGCAGTATGAAATTCAGATGAACCCGGTCGGGGAGGGACAGAATGTACTGATCGTGATCGGTGAAGGATTGGAGGAGGATGCACTTGCAAAATACTTTGGAACTCCTGCCAGATAGTAATCCGGTCGCATTTGAAAGACTGCTGGAATTGACAGATCAGGGGCAGTTTGAAATGATTTATCCTGATGATCTGAAGCAGGGGAAAATTCGTCTGATCTATATGATGAATGATGCAGCGGAAAGTTTTCTTGTATTTGAACAGGCAAGGATGAAGGGAAAGTATAAAAAGGATTTTGAAGGTGAAATCGAAGCAGAACTGCATTTGATGAAAGATCAGCAGGAATACGGGTTAATCATCAGGCAGGCGGAAAATGTATTTACTCTTTTCTTCAGAAATCTGACAGTGGAAACCAGGCTTTATAACTATGGAGAAATTGGTCACTTCTGGATCAGTGGTTATGAGTATCTGAGGCAGATTGAGTATAAAGCATCAATCATCAGAGATAAAAGAGAATATCTCGGAAATGATTTCTGTAATGAGACGGAACGGAAACTTGCAGAGCTTGCAGATTTTCCACCTTTGAATTATTGTTGTTATCCGTCAGTTTCAGAGCAGTATATTTTTTACCGGGATGATCCGTGGAGTCCGTCTGAAGAGGCAATGGATGTCATGGAAGAACTGCTGGAAAAAGTAGATGACCGGAGAATGCTCAGAATATTGAGACTTTACCGAAGACATCCATATAAGGTATTGGCACGCTATATGGCAAGAATGTTCCACAGGAGTTCGCATGATAAGATTGTTGATCTTTTGCAGGAAATGATCGTAGAAGCTGCGAAGACGTATCCGAAGAGAAGATTGCAGACAGATGAAAAAGTGCGGTATGAGAAGCTGCGAAAAAAAGCGGAAATGAGAAAAAATGAACTGGAGTCGCAGGGAATCAGAGCAACGATCTTCTGCGAAGAACCATTTGAAGCGGTCAGGGATTCGGTTGATCTTAAAGTATATCTTATGATCTGGAAGAGAAGAACTTTTAATAGAAAAGTAAGAATTGAAGAGATCATTTAATTGTTATCTGAAGACGGATGGAGTATAATAAGCAGTGGTCAGATCGTGACTTAAGATAAAGATTGGATTTTTATTAAAGAGAGGATACACGTATGATAACAGTAAAAGAATACAGAGGACATATTCGTAACTGGAAAGAACTTTGTGAAAGATTGGGAATTGATCTGTCTCTTTCAAGAGAAGAGCGGGAAAAAGAAATCCTGATCAAAGCGTATCAGACATGGGGCTATGAGATGGCAGACCATATGTATGGAATGTTTGCATTTGCTCTTTGGGATGATGAAGAGAAGAAGCTGTTCTGTCTGAGAGATCAGTTTGGCACAAAGCCATTCTATTATTATGAGACAGAGGATGGACAGCTTCTGTACGGTACAATGATCCGTGATATTATGAAGCAGCCTGGTTTTGTGAAAGAATTGAATGAGGAAATGCTGCAGTTATATCTGAGTCTTACATATGTAGCCGGTGAGAATACGTTTTTCAGAGGTCTGAAGAAGCTGATGCCGGGACGTTATCTGATCTGGCAGAATGGCAGACTTACAATTAAAAGATACTGGAAGCCTGAATTTCATCCGGATGAGAGTAAATCTCTTGAAGACTGGGCAGATGAGATTCATTCCACGATCCAGGAGATCATGCCGGAAGTGAAGACTGCGGATGAGAAAGTAGAGTCTTTCCTTTCAGGTGGTGTAGATTCTTCCTATGTACTTGCAATGTCTGATGCAGAGCAGGCTGACGGATGTGGATATGAAGAGGAGAGATTTGATGAATCTGTTCTTGCGGAAAAGACTGCAAGGATTCTTGGAAGAAAGTTCTCAAGGAGTCTGATCACACCGGAGCAGTTCTTTGATATAGTACCATATGTGATGTATAATATGGAGCAGCCGTTAGGTGATGCATCTGCGATTGTATTTACGCTTGGATGTAATGCAACGGCAGAGCATACAAAAATCTGCTATTCCGGAGAGGGTGCGGATGAATTTTTTGGTGGATATAATATGTACCGTAATGCAGAACGTTATGGGGAGAATCTGAAGACGTTCTATGTTGGAAATACGAACATCATGAAAGAAGATGAGAAAAAGAAGATTCTGAAAAAGTATGACCCGGATGTACTCCCGATCGAAGTGGCAAGAGAAATTTACGAAGAGACAGAAGGACTCGATCCGCTGTCAAAGATGTCAGATGTAGATATTCAGATCTGGCTGGAGGGAGATATTTATCTGAACGTTGATAAGATGAGTACGGCAGCAGGACTGGAGATCCGTATGCCACTGACAGACAGAAGGATTTTTGACATTGCGTCCCGTATGCCTTCAAGATATAAAGTGAATGAAGAGCAGAATAAGGTGGCGTTCCGTACAGCCGCAGCGAAGGTATTGCCGGAAGAGATTGCTTTCCGCAAGAAACTTGGATTTATTGTTCCGATTCGTATTTGGATGGCTGACGACAGATATAATCAGGATGTAAGACGGTTGTTCAACAGTGAGATTGCAGAGAAATTTTTTGATGTGGAGGCAATCAATGAAATTTTTGCAGACTATGTTGGTGGAAATTCTGATAACTGGAGAAAGGTATGGACGATCTATACATTCCTTGTATGGTATGAGGAGTATTTTATAAAGAGATAAGCTGGCAGCAAAGTGTAGAACGTTGCAGAGATAAAAAGGAAACCGCAGAAGTAAAATGAGACTTCTGCGGTTTCGTTAGTTCATTATAGTTGCCGGGGATATGTCTGAAAAATCTACTGATTTTTCAGACATATCCCCGGCAGTTTTTTCTCAAATATCTTCTTCAGATCATGGAAGAAGAAAGGCATACATAACAACAAAGTGGCACATACTTCCGCCCATTACGAAGAGATGAAAGATCTCATGGCTGCCGAAATTTTTATGACGGCTGTTGAATATAGGAAGTTTCAATGCATAGATCACTCCACCTACAGTATAAATAATTCCTCCGGTAAGAAGCCATGCAAAAGCGGCAGAGGACATATTATTGAGGATCTGAGAAAAAGCCAGAACACAGGTCCATCCCATACCAATGTAGAGGACAGAGGAGATCCATTTCGGACAAAACACCCAGAATGCCTTGATCAATATGCCGGCAATCGCAAATGCCCATACAATACAAAGAAGCGTGATGCCACGAGTCCCTTTTACTACAAGGAGGCATACCGGTGTATAGCTTCCTGCGATCAGAACGGAGATCATCATATGATCGATTTTTTTCAAGATAGTATTTACTTTTGGCGAGATATCAAAAGTATGATACGTTGTACTTGCAGCATATAATAAAATCAGACTGATCGCATAGACTGTAAGAGATCCAATGTAGATCCGGCTTGGTTCATGTGCAGCCTTGATAAGGAGCGGTACTGCCGCAAAGATTGCCATGAGCATGCCGATAAAATGAGTGATCGCACTTCCGGGATCTTTAATATGATGTCTTTTTTCCATAATAACACACCTCCGATATATTGATAAAACAACAAGTAGTTTTCAATACTACATTTAACGTATGCATATATAATAGCATGTATTCATGAAAAATCAAGAGGAGATTAAAAGGAATATGAAAAAAGTCAGATACAAATGTTGTACCTGACTTTTGAATATCTACGGGAATCCACAGGAAAACTATCGAATGACAGTGCCTGTCTTGCCTTTTAATGCATCCGTTACTTTATCGAAAGAAGTAATGTAAGCACTGCGTCCTTCGCATTCTTCTACGAAATCAACAGAAGCACGGAATTTAGGAAGCATATTGTAAATTCCGAAATGTCCTTCCTCCATATATGTCTTAGCCTGTTCTGTTGTGATCTCTCCCAGCGGTTCTTCATCTTTCTGTCCGAGATTAATGCAGACTTTTTCGACATTTGTAAGGATGATGAGCATTTCAGCGTCAATTCCCTCTGCAAGCTTTCCGGCTGCAAGATCTTTTTCGATGACGGCACTTGCACCTCGGAGATGGTTGTCCTGCTCCAGCACCGGGATTCCACCGCCTCCGGCAGCAATTACAACCTGATTAGCATCAAGAAGTGCCTTGACGGCATCCAGCTCGACGATTTTTACAGGATTTGGTGCGGATACGACACGACGGAACCCTTTGCCTGGCTCTTCAATCACATAATTTCCTTTTTTACGCTCTTCATTTGCTTCCTGTGCATTCATATAACGTCCGAGAACTTTGGTCGGTGTATAGAAAGCTTCATCATATGGATCGACAATTACCTGAGTGAGAACAGTACTGACAGTTCTGTAGATTCCACGATTAAGAAGTTCCTCACGGATTCCATTCTGAAGGTCATAACCGATATATCCCTGGCTCATGGCTGAGCAGACAGACATAGGAGCCGGTGTATAGTCTTTATGAGCTTTTGCAAATTCATTCATGGCTGTGTGGATCATGCCAAGCTGAGGTGCATTGCTGTGCGTGATCGCAACCTGATAGCCTTCCTCAATAAGGTCTGCGATACATTTGGCAGTATGCTTTACTGCTGTCTCTTATACACATCTCCGAGCCCACGAGACGGAGCTACATCTC
>ENA-OZAJ01000486-OZAJ01000486.1-human-gut-metagenome-genome-assembly--contig:-NODE-486-length-20389-cov-6.596095_pt1 | contig 20389 bp, 15 predicted proteins | sample MGYA00243301_ERZ653499 | MGnify/ENA primary metagenome ERZ653499 (study PRJEB26926, sample SAMN06165039) | human gut metagenome | biome: ENVO:00009003; feature: ENVO:2100002; material: ENVO:00002003... | reverse complement strand
TCAGACTGCAGGGAAAAATATTCTGATTGATTGTGGAATGGAGCAGGGACCGGATCTGTATGAGAATCCGGGGCTTCCGATTCCGGCGAATGAAGTGGATTATGTGTTCCTGACGCATGCACATATAGATCATTCGGGGATGCTGCCAAGACTTGCAAAAGATGGATTTAAAGGTCAGATCTTTACCACGTATGCAACGGCTGACCTGTGTAATATCATGCTGCGTGACAGTGCACATATCCAGGAGTTTGAGGCTGAATGGAGAAACCGGAAGGGAAAGCGTGCAGGACAGCCGGAGTATGAGCCGGTTTATGTAATGCAGGATGCACTGGACGCGATTGAACTTCTTGTGCCATGTCAGTATGGCGAGCGGATCAGGATCTGTGAAGGCGTTGAGATCCGGTTTACCGATGTGGGGCATCTGCTGGGATCAGCCAGTATTGAAGTGTGGGCGACAGAAGATGGCGTGACAAAAAAGATTGTATTTTCAGGTGATATAGGAAATACGGATCAGCCGATCATCAAAGATCCGGCCTATACGGAGAATGCAGATTATATCGTCATGGAATCCACCTATGGAAATCGGGTACATGCACAGGAAAAGCCGGATTATCTTGGCGATTTTACAAGGATTCTGAAAGAGACCTTTGACCGGAAGGGAAATGTAGTGATCCCGTCATTTGCGGTAGGAAGAACGCAGGAGATGCTGTATTTTATCCGTGAGATCAAAGAAAAGGGACTATTGAGGGAGTATCCTGATTTTGAAGTTTATCTGGACAGTCCGCTGGCAATCGAGGCGACAAAGGTATTTACTAAAAATATGCGGGAATGCTTTGATGAGGAGGCACTTGCTCTTGTGAATGCAGGGATCAATCCACTGGTATTTCCGGGACTGCATACTGCAATATCCAGTGAAGATTCTAAGATGATCAATTTTATAGAAAAGCCGAAAGTAATCATTTCCGCTTCAGGAATGTGCGATGCAGGAAGAATCCGGCATCATTTGAAGCATAATCTCTGGAGAGAAGAGTGTACGATCTTATTTGTCGGATATCAGGCAAACGGAACGCTGGGTCGGCGGCTGCTGGAGGGCGAGAAAAATGTGAAGCTGTTTGGAGAGGCGATCGAGGTACATGCAAGGATTGAAAGCCTTCATGGTGTCAGTGGGCATGCGGATATGAATGGCCTGCTGAAATGGGTAAAGGCATTTGATCCACCGATACAGCGAGTTTTTGTTGTACATGGTGAAGATACAGTAACTGAGGAGTTCGCAAAGACTGTGGAAGAGACATTTGATTATCAGGCATTTGCACCATTTCCGTGTGCGGAAGTGGATCTTCTGAAAAATGAGATCCTCAGTGAGGGCGTGAAGATTCCTGTGAAAGCAAAGAAACCGGCACAGAAGAAAGCGGATGCAGCGTATGACCGGCTTACGCTGGCTGGTAAAAGGCTTATGGATATCATTTACAGCAATGCAGGACTTTCCAATAAAGATAAAGCAAAATTTGAAGCACAGATCAATAATCTTGCGGATAAGTGGGAACTGTAACTGTAAGAGAATCCTGCAAAAGAGACAGAACTGTGAGAAAGTTCTGAAGAAAAGGCAGTCAGACAGATTGTCAAGGAGTAAAACTTTATTAAATTTTTCCCCGGACAGAATATCTTTGATTCAGATGGAGAATGATTCTAAGTAGAAAATGACTTAGGAGGATTCTTACGATGATGAATAAGGTGGAACTGTGCGGAGTGAATACGTCAAAGCTCCCGCTTCTCAGGGAAGATGAGAAGGAGGAGCTTTTTCGTCGGATTCAGAAAGGCGATGAAAAAGCGAGAGAAGAATATATTAAAGGAAATCTGCGACTGGTTCTGAGTGTGATCAAGAGATTTGACAGCAGCAGTGAAAGTGCAGATGATTTATTCCAGATCGGATGTGTGGGTCTGATGAAGGCAGTGGATAATTTTGATCCGGAGCGGCTGGTAAGATTTTCAACTTATGCAGTCCCGATGATCGTAGGTGAGATCCGGAGATATTTAAGAGATAACAGCAGCATCCGTGTGAGCCGTTCTTTGAGGGATACGGCTTATAAAGCTATTTATGCAAAGGAAGGATATGTACGCCGCTATATGAAAGAACCGACGGTGCAGGAAATTGCAGATGAGATCGGGATTGCCAAGGAGGATGTGGTTTTTGCCCTGGATGCGGTACAGACTCCGATGAGTCTTCATGAACCGGTATACAATGACGGAGGGGATGCATTGTATGTGATGGATCAGGTCAGTGATAAGAAAAACCGGGAAGAAAACTGGGTGGAGGAACTTTCGCTGGAGGCTGCGATGGAACGGCTCAATGAGCGGGAACGGTATATTATCAGTCTGCGGTTTTTTGAAGGGAAGACTCAGACGGAGGTGGCAGGACAGATCGGGATTTCTCAGGCACAGGTCAGCAGACTTGAGAAAAACGCCCTGAAGACGATGCGGCAGTATCTGCTGGGAGATTGAAAAATATGCCGATAAATGCGTTGTCAATACTTGCTTTTTAGAATGTATCATACTATGATAAGTGAGAAAGAAATACAATACAGAATGTCCTTACAGGATGAAGGATGGCAGGGAGGCAGCAGGGATGAAAGCATGTATTTTTGATCTCGACGGAACATTGACTGATACATTGGATTCACTGGAATATTCTGTGAATGAGACGATGAAACAGATCCATATGCCACAGATCACGAAAGAGCAGTGCAGAGATTTTGTCGGAAACGGAGCGAAGGTTCTCATAGAGAAGGCGTTGAAAGCCGGGGGAGATGAGGCTCTGGACAAGCTAGATGAGGCGATGGAAGTCTATGGCAGAGTGTTCGATGAGAACTGTACTTATAAGGTTGTTCCTTATAAGGGAATTGAAAGGATGCTCGAGACATTGAAAAAGCAGGGGATCAGGCTTGCAGTGCTTTCGAATAAGCCGGACCGCCAGGTCGGTCATGTGATTAAGGAGATTTTTGGAGAAGGGCTTTTTGACTGGATCCAGGGGCAGAAAGAGGGCGTTCCGAGAAAACCGGATCCCAGTGCGGCACTTGATATTGCGGACAGACTGGGAGCTGAGATCGCAGAGACAGCGTATATCGGAGATTCGGAAGTGGATCTTGCAACGGGAAAGGCAGCCGGCATGAAGACGATCCTGGTATCCTGGGGATTCCGTGGAAGAAAAGCACTGGAAGAAGACGGGGCAGACTGTATCGTAGATTCGGTTGATGAAATACTTGAGATAATGAGATAGCAGGAGGACGAGAAGATGGGTGAATATAGTGAAGAATGTCTGCGTACTTTTCTGAAGGATCAGGGACAACTGTTCGATGAACCGGTAGCAGAGACACTGGAAGAGGCAGAAGCATTTCTGGAAGACTGCATGGCAGTTGTTGTGGATTCACTGGAGGAGGTACGCGAGTATTTTGAGGAGAGCGGAGCGGATGTGGATCATATGACTGAGGAAGAGCTGGAGGAAGCATCGGAGGTCTTTGTACTCCCGGATGGAACATATCTGATTGTGGAAGGGTAGGCTTTCCGTCAGAAAAAGAACAGTTATGATAGGAAAGACAGAAAAGCCACGGTTATTGAACTGTGGCTTTTTCGACCGCCTGCGTGACCGCGTTAAGGATTAACTGGGATGTATAAGGGGCATCTTCCGGAAAAGAAATATTTTCCAGGGACTGAGTTCGGCAGATCTGATCTGCGATATCTTCCAGTGCAGGTTGAACCAGTGGGAACATAGTTGTTACGGTTTCATCAAGATTGGAAAAGCGGATGCTGCTGATTTCTGAATCTGTGACAGCAACTTCGACTTCCAGGTTTGTATTATTCAGTGTGAGTGTGGAAGTATAGACTCCCGGAGTGTACTGCTTTTTCTCTCCTGATGCAGCAGATTTCCCGGATGGCCGGAACATGACGATCAGAAGAATGATCAGCAGGATAGCAAGTGCAGCGAAGATTGCTGTGTAGATAATTTCTTTCATGTGTAGGACAACGATGCGTGTTCTGGAACTCATGGAAAACCCTCCTGATAGATTCTGGTAGCTTTTTGCCGAAAGATCCTGAAGTTCAGAATTTCCGGTATCTGTCTGTTCCCGGCAGTTGGGGGAACAGCAAGTTCTTTCTATCATTGTATGACGTGGAAAAGAGATTTATACGTGACAAATATCTGTGGATGGAGTAAAATAAATAGCAACGTTTTCAAAAGTAGAAAGGAGTCGTGAAGATGTTTATTATTGCAGGACTGGGAAATCCGACCAGGGAGTATGAAGGGACAAGGCATAATGTCGGATTTGATGTAATAGACAGACTGGCTGTGAGATATAATATAGATGTAGATGTAAAGAAGCACCGGGCTTTGATAGGGAAGGGAATGATCGCAGGGCAGAAAGTGATTCTTGCAAAGCCACAGACGTATATGAATCTGAGCGGAGAGAGTATCCGCAGTATCCTGGATTATTATAAAGTTGATCCTGAGACAGAACTGATCGTGATCTATGACGATATCAGTCTGGATGTAGGAAAATTGAGGATTCGTGCGAAAGGCAGTGCGGGAGGGCATAACGGAATCAAAAATATTATCGCCCATGTAGGCGGACCGGTTTTCCCGCGGATCAAAGTGGGCGTTGGAGAAAAGCCTCCGAAGTATGATCTGGCAGATTATGTCCTGGGGCATTTTTCAAAGGCAGAGCAGGAACTGATGGAGGAAGGATATGAGGATGCGGTCAAAGCGGTAGAGATGATCGTATCAGGCGATATCAGTGGTGCGATGAACGAGTATAATCGTAAGAAGAAGGAAGAATGATATGCTGGCTTTTTTGGAACCGTTGGAAGAACTGGCGGATTATCAGGAAATAGTTCAAAAGAGGGGAAAGGCAGAAGGAATTCTTCAGATTGCGGGCTGCGTCAGTTCGCAGAAGACGCATCTGATGTATGCATTGAGCGATGGCTTTGAGTACAGAGTCATCGTTTTTTCCAGTGAGGAAAAAGCAAAGCAGGCGTATGAAGAATACAAAATGCTGGAGGAGAATACCTTTCTGTATCCTGCAAAGGATCTTTTATTTTATCATGCGGATATCAAGGGCGCTGCCCTGACCGGAAAAAGAATGGAAGTTCTGAAAAAACTGACAGAAAAGAAGAACCGGGAGCCGGTTACGGTGATCACTACGGCAGATGCTTTTTTAGATGGACTTCCGTCAAAAGAAAAATTGTGGGAAAGCCGTATTGAAATAGAAGCGGGGGCTGTCATTGATTTTCAGAAACTGCAGGAAGAGCTGGTTCATCTTGGGTATGAGCGGGAAAGCCAGATCGAGGGACCGGGACAGTTTGCAGTCAGAGGAGGGATCCTGGATGTCTATCCGCTGACAGAAGAGATTCCGGTCAGGATCGAACTGTGGGGGGATGAAATTGATTCCATCAGAAGTTTTGATGTGGAAAGCCAGAGATCCGTGGAAAATATGGAGAAGGTCGTCATTTATCCGGCAACGGAGAATGTGGAAAAAAAAGAGCAGGCAGTTTCATTTTCAGAGTATTTTCCAAAAGAAGAAAGTCTGTTCTTCTTTGATGAACCGGTCAGATTGCAGGAGACGCTGGAGGCGGTAGAAAAAGAATATTTCCACAGCTTTGAGAGCAGGAAAAATGCAGGGATGACGGAAGAGGCAGATGAGATCCGGGTCTTTCAGACGAAGGAGATTATAGAAAAATTTAATACCAGATACGGGATCGGTCTTACCACGCTGGAGACAAGATGTGGTGGTTTTAAAGTGCGTGATGTCTACAGTATTCAGGCAGCCGGCGTCAATCCTTATAATAACAGTTTTGAAATGCTTACGCAGGATCTGAAAAAGCTGAAGCGGCAGGGCTACCGGGTAATCCTCGTTTCAGGATCCAGGACGAGAGCGAAGCGTCTTGCGGAGGATCTGAGAGATTATGACCTGAGCAGTTTTTACAGTGAAGATATGGTGCGGACGGTCAGACCGGGAGAGATCATGGTCGTTTATGGATGCGTGGCAGAGGGATATGAGTATCCCATGTTGAAATTTATGGTGATCTCAGAGTCGGATATTTTTGGGAAACGAAAGAAAAAAAGACGCAGGAAAGTTTACGAAGGACAGAAAATCCAGGAATTTGCAGAACTGAAGCCGGGAGACTACGTGGTGCATGAGAACCATGGACTTGGAGTCTATCAGGGAATTGAAAAAGTAGAAGTAGACAAAGTGACCCGGGATTATATGAAGATTTCCTATGCAGACGGAGGAATCCTTTATATTCTTGCAACGCAGATGGATCTGATCCAGAAATATGCCGGGGCAGATGCGAAACCGCCAAAGCTGAATAAACTTGGAACACCTCAGTGGAATAAGACGAAGAGCCAGGTAAAAAAGGCAGTGCAGGTGATTGCACAGGATCTGGTGGAACTGTATGCAGTAAGACAGCAGACCGAAGGATTTGTATACAGTCCGGATACAGTATGGCAGAAAGAGTTTGAGGAAATGTTCCCGTTTGAAGAGACTGAGGATCAGCTCCGGGCGATTGAAGATACCAAAAAGGATATGGAAAGCACAAAGGTGATGGATCGCCTGATCTGTGGAGATGTAGGGTATGGAAAGACGGAAGTAGCAATCCGGGCTGCCTTTAAAGCGGTTCAGGATGGAAAGCAGGTCGTCTATCTTGTCCCGACTACGATCCTTGCACAGCAGCATTATAATACCTTTATCCAGCGTCTGAAAGATTTCCCGGTCAGGATCGATCTGTTGTGCAGATTCCGTACACCGGCACAACAGAAGAAGACAATTGAAGATCTGAAAAAGGGACTGGTGGATATTGTGATCGGGACGCACCGGGTTTTGTCAAAGGATGTAACTTATAAAGACCTAGGTCTGCTGATCATAGATGAGGAGCAGCGTTTCGGTGTGACGCATAAAGAAAAAATTAAAAAAATGCGTGAAAATATCGATGTGCTGACGTTGACAGCCACCCCGATCCCACGGACGCTGCATATGAGCCTGATCGGGATCAGGGATATGAGCGTACTGGAAGAAGCTCCGATGGATCGTATGCCGATCCAGACTTATGTAATGGAATTTAATGATGAAATGATCCGTGAAGCGATCGAGAGAGAGCTTTCCCGGGGCGGGCAGGTTTATTATGTATATAACCGGGTGGAAGATATTGCGGATGTAGCCGGAAGGGTTCAGAAGCTTGTTCCGGGAGCAAGTGTATCTTTTGCACATGGGCAGATGAGTGAACGGGAACTGGAAGATATCATGTATGATTTTATTAATGGGGAGATCGATGTACTTGTATCCACTACGATCATAGAAACCGGACTGGACATTGCAAATGCAAATACGATGATCATCCAGGATGCAGACCGGTTCGGACTGTCCCAGTTATACCAGTTGCGTGGCCGGGTAGGAAGATCAAGCCGTATGGCATATGCATTCCTTTTGTACCGCAGAGATAAGCTTCTGAAAGAAGTTGCAGAAAAAAGGCTGGCTGCGATCCGGGAGTTTACGGATCTTGGTTCGGGGATCAAGATCGCAATGAGAGATCTTGAGATCCGAGGAGCGGGGAATCTGCTTGGTGAGGCACAGAGCGGTCATATGGCGGCAGTCGGATATGATCTGTACTGCAAGATGCTTAATGAAGCGGTAAAAGAACTGAAAGGTGAGAAGGAAGAAGATCAGTTCACGACAACAATGGATCTGAATCTTGATGCATTTATTCCTGAATCTTATATTAAAAATGAATATCAGAAACTGGATATTTACAAGAGAATTGCTGCGATCACGACGGAGGAAGAAATGGATGATATGACGGAGGAACTGATCGACCGGTTTGGAGATATTCCGAAAAAGGTTCAGCAGCTTCTTCATATTGCGGCGTTAAAGAGCCTGGCACATGCAGCTTATGTAACTGCTGTGGAGCAGAAAGGCAGTGATTTTAAGTTTACCTTATATGAAAAGGCAAAATTAGATCCTCAGAAGATACCGGGACTGCTTCAGCGATATGGAAATAAATTAGTCTTCAGAGCAGAAGAACCACCTTACTTTTTCTATCAGAAAAAAGGACGAAGCGGAAAAGAGACCGGGGAAGATACGATCCAGCTCCTGAGAAAGATTCTTGAGGATATCCGGGAACTGCGGATCGTGCCGTGACGGGCAGCCGCAGGAAAATGTAAATTTTGTGAAATTACTTGTTCCTGATATGAAAATAAGTTATAATGTATAAATATATGCGGGTAATAAACCTGGAGCAGCATTCTTAAAGGAATGCAGAACAGCAGACAGTTAAGAATGCGAGAAAGAGGAGGCAATTATGGTACGATTTGGGAAAAAAGTTGCAGTGCTGACACTTGCAGGAGCGATTGTAGCTATGTCTGTGACCGGATGTGGTTCTATAAAAGAAGATGCAACAGTAGCAACGGTTGGAGAGGAAAAGATCACGCTTGGAGTGGCAAATTTCTATGCAAGACTGCAGCAGGGGCAGTATGAGACTTATTATGCCGGAATGATGGGAACGACCGGGGAGGCAATGTGGTCACAGGATGCATCCGACGGAAAGGATTACGAAGAGCAGACGAAGGATAATATTATGGAAAGCCTTGAGAATCTGTATCTGCTTTCCCAGCATGCATCAGAATATAATGTTTCCCTGAGTGATGATGAAAAGAAAGCGATCAAGGATGCAGCAGAGCAGTTTGGAAAAGATAATACGGATCAGGCAAAAGATGTTGTATCAGGAAGTACGGATACGATCGAGAAACTTCTGGAATTGCTGACGATCCAGAATAAGATGGATACAGCGATCAAAGATACTGAGACGGTGACGGCAGATGATATCACGGATGATGAGGCAGCTCAGAAGAGTATGCAGTATGTCTTGTTCTCATATACGACAAAGGATGATTCCGGCAACAGCACGACTCTCTCGGACGACGAGAAAGAGACACTGAAGACAACCGCTCAGAATTTTGTGGACAGTGTAAAAGGCGGAGCAGATTTCGGAACAGCAGCAACAGAAGCCGGTGTAGAAGCACAGACAGCAACTTTTGATTCAGAGAGTACGAGTCCGAACAGTGATCTGATCGCAGCGGCAGATGCACTTGCAAATGAGGGTGATGTCACAGAAGTGATCGAGACGGACAACGGACTGTATGTAGCAAAGCTTACAAGTCTTCTTGACCGTGAGGCTACAGACAGCAAAAAGGCAAGCATCGTAACGGAGCGTAAGCAGGAAAAATATGATGAGGTACTGAAGGGCTGGAAAGAAGATACAAAGATCAAAGTTGTGAAGAAAGAATGGAAGAAGGTTGACTTCAAAGATCAGGGTATTACTATTACGACTTCAAAGACATCAGATACTGGTTCAGATACAGGTTCTGACTCAGGTTCAGATGCAGGATCTGATGCAGAAGCAGATTCCGGTTCCAATTAAGGAGTGGAGCCGGGCTTCAGTTAAAGCTCAGATTCAGATAAATACAACAAAAAAGAATGTGCAGATGCACATTCTTTTTTGTTGCACAAACCCGGCAGACAGCATTCATGCTTTGCATGAAAGGCGATTTGCCAGGGGGCAGCAAGACCGGGCTGTTAGGTGAGGTGATGCGTGCAATGTCGAGTGAGGTATCAGCCTGCCTGATCTTGTTGAAAATACCGGGGAAATTAAATATATTCGAGTTTCTCAAAATAATGCATCAGAATATCGGCACAATTTTCAACTCCAAGTTCAGAAGTGTCAAGGATCATATGATAGTCATTGACATCGCCCCAGGTCTTTCCGGTATGTTCATAATAGTAGGCGGCTCTTTCTTCGTCAGTCTTTTCCACTTTCTCTCTGGCACTGTCGTGATCCAGATGATCTTTTTGCATGATACGCAGGATGCGGTCTTCTTTGTCTGCACATACAAAAATATTCAGGACATTCATACGGTCTTTAAGAATATCGGAAGCACAGCGTCCGAGGATGATACAGGGCTTTTCTGCCAGTTTGCGGATTGCTTCTGCCTCAGATTCATATTCATGATCGTTGATCTTTTCCTCGATATAGGCTTTATCGTATACCGGAACACCCAGTCTTTCGGAAAGCTCTGAGGCAATAATACTCGCTCCTGTTCCAAAACGTCGGCTCATTGTGATTACTAACTTCATAAGAATTCCTCCTTCGTAGAGATTCAATATAGTCGCACATTGACAATGTACTTTTTTATTATAACACTTAAATGACAATTTGTCTTCGTTTCTGTGGTATAATGAAAAAAAGCCAAAAAAGTAAAAAGATGTGAAAGAGAACCGATAAAAGCAGAATTGACAAAGGGGAAAAGAAGATGAGTGAAAGAAGAGAACTGGCTTTGCAGGTAATTGATGAAGTGGAAAAGGCTGTAGTCGGAAAGCGAAAAATCCTGGAAAAGATCATGACTGCGATCCTTGCAGGAGGACATATCCTGATCGAAGATATTCCCGGAACCGGAAAGACAACGATGGCACTTGCTTTTTCCAGGGCGATGCGTCTGAAAGAAACCAGGGTGCAGTTTACCCCGGATGTTCTTCCGGCAGACCTTACCGGATTTTCCATTTATCAGAAAGAAACCGGACAGTTTGTCTATCAGCCGGGAGCGGTTATGTGTAATATCCTTCTGGCAGATGAAATCAACCGTACTTCACCGAAGACGCAGTCGGCATTGCTGGAGGTTATGGAAGAAAAGCAGGTGACGATTGATGGAGTTACAAGACGGACAGGAGATCCTTTTATCGTGATCGCAACGGAAAACCCGGTTGGATCTGCAGGTACGCAGCTTTTGCCGGAATCTCAGTTGGACCGGTTTATGATCTGCGTGAAGATGGGATATCCGAGTGTGGAAGAGGAGATCGAAATCCTCAGAAGAGCGCAGAGCGGAGAGGCTGTGGAAAATGTTTTTCCGATTTTGGAACAGACGGTGCTGTTACTGTTACAGAAGGAAGTGAGAGAAGTCTTTGTGCATGAAAGGATATATCGTTACATTGCTGAGCTTGCAAAGGCGACAAGAGAGAATGAATGGACAGAACTGGGGATCAGTACACGTGGGACAGTTGCTCTGACAAAGATGGCGAAGGCTGCGGCATATCTGCAGGGGAGAAATTATGTGATCCCGGCAGATGTTATGGATGTATTTGAGGATGTGGCGATCCACAGGATCATATTGAATATGAAGGCAAAAGTGGGACATATCAGGACAGAAGAACTGATCCGGCGGATTGTTGAGCAGGTGCGACAGCCAAGTCTTCAGAAGAGGCGGTGAAAAAATGATAAAAAGATGCATTGCCTATGGAGCAGCGATGCTGGTAATTCTGTATACATTTCTGATCTATGATGCAGAAGTGCTGTCTGCAATTTTAATTCTCTCCATATTGTATCCAATTTTATCTCTGAGCTGGCTCACCCTGACCAGAAAATCCTTGCGGACAAAAAGGGACAGAGTGCCAGAAATGGGAGAAGAGGGAAAAGAAATCCGTGCAGGGATTCTTTTAAAAAATCTGAGTCGTTATTTTGCAATCCAGTATGAAGTGAAGATTGTGGTGACAGACAGGAACAGAGAAGAAAAGGCGGTAAAAATCTGCAGGGGAAACCTCGCACCGGAAAGCAGTGAGACAGTGTGGTGTGATTTTGAGACAACGGAGTGTGGCGTGCTTGAAGTGAGTGTGGAATCCATTCGGAGATATGACTGGTTTCGGATTTTTTATCTAACAGAGGAAAAAGAAGAACGATCCCTCATAAAGATTTTCCCTGAGTATGAACTGATCCCGATGGAGATTACCCGCAGGGTAAGAGAATTTCAGGCAGACGATACAGAATATGCACAGGATCGAAAAGGAGATGATGCATCGGAGACGTATCAGATCCGCTCTTACAGAGAGCAGGATAATATCAAAGATATCCATTGGAAGCAGACAGCAAGAGCGGGAAAGCTGATGATCCGGGAAAGAGGATTTCCCCTGGGCTGCGTTGTGCTGATCTGGATTGATTATCCTGAAGGGAAGAAGGAAAAGAACGATTTCTCGGGAATGGTAAAAAATGCAGCGTCCTTATCAGTTACGCTGGCAGAAGAAAAATGTATCCATTTAGTTGCGTGGTATGATGATCTGACCGGGAAGGTTGTAATGTGGCGTGTGAAGACAGTGCAGGATGCCTGTTATATGACCTGGAATCTGTTGGATATTCATCCATATAAAAGGACTGACTGGATGAACGAATGCAGAATGGAATGTTTTCGTGGAAGGGAATTTGCAGCAGTGATTGAGGTTGATGCATCAGGAAGATTCTGGCAGAACGGACAGAAAGCTGAACATCTCAGAATCTGATCCGGTGTAAAAGGAGAAATATATGGAGAAAAAGAAAACTTCCATTCGGATTGCACAGGAGAGCAGAAAGAAGAACAATGAGACCGGATATTTTACTGGATACATTACTGTGTTGAATGGAATGTCTGCATTTGCTTTGGCAGCAGCATGGGGCTGGGGAATGTCAGAAATATTTCGCATAGAAATGGATACAAAAGTGATCTTATTGGGGCTGCTTCTGATATCTATGCTGTTCTCTGCCGGATATGGAATGTCCCGCGTTGGCGGAATCGGTGCCGGACTGGGAGCAGCGGCAGCAGGAATCTGGTATAAGTGGGACATCTGTGTCGGGATGGGCAGAAGGGTGTTCGGACAACTTCGGCAAGGGACAGCCGGTGATGCAGAGCATCTGTATCAGAATATAGAAATGGATACAATTTCAGTTCTTGTTCTGATGCTCCCATTCCTTCTTGTTCTGATTGCAATTTTATATGAAGGAAAAGGAAGATGGGCAGCGGCAGTCTTTATCATTCTGCCGTTTGTATGTGCAGGGTGTGTGGATGAATTTCCGATGACCGAAATGGGAGTCCTGCTTTTTAATGGTGGAATGTATTTGCTGACCGGAATGATTGCGGCAGACAGAACTGCTTCGGGTGACATAACCCAAATGGTACAGATCCGGATGGAACTGCGAAGGCTGATCCGGGGCGGTATCGGTCTGGCGGTTCTCCTACTGGTTGCTTTTGGCAGCGGAAAGCAGTTGAATGTGGTAAAAGAAGAAAAAGATGGATGGTATATGACAGCCAGAAATACAGTCAGGGAACGACTGGACGAAGCGATCGCTGATGCGAAAGAACGTCTGACAGGACAAAAAACGGTTCGTGCAAAAGAAGAAAGTGAAAAGAAAAAAGAAGCACAGAAGGCAGCGAAAAGTACTGCAGAATCCCAAAAAGCCAAAAGCACAGATGATACCGATCCTGCCAGATTAAAAAGAAAGCTCCCTGTACTGGAAATGACAGGAGCATCAGGAACGACAGACAAATCAGGAACAGCAAATTCGATTCTAAAAGATGAAATAGGAAATCTGAATCAGATTACGGGCTTTGTTCCGGATGATTCTGTGGCGAAAAGCGTTACGATCACATACAGACCCGAATCAACGGTGTATGTGGCAGAACGGTACGGAGTCTTTTATGAGGATGATACATGGAAAGATATTGAACATTCCGGTAAAGATGATGAAGAAGAAATGTGGGAGCATATGGAAGATTATCTGTCCTGTCCCACAGACTTACAAAAACTGACCCGCTATTATATCGAAGAGATAGGTGGGATTGATGGGGAATGGAAAGATTCAAAGTCAGAGATTGAGGCAATCCGAAAAAAGATCTGCGAAGCTTTATGGGAACTTGCAGTCTATGATACAGAACCTGGTGCAACACCGGCAGGAAAAGATTTTGTGGAATATTTTCTTTTTGAAAACCGGAAGGGCTTCTGTGTCCATTTTGCATCAGCAGGAACTTTATTATTCCGGCTTGCCGGAAAAGAGGCAAGATATGCGGAAGGATATGCAGTTCCGGCGAGTGCATTTGAAGAACAGGAAGACGGAACTTATCAGGCACAGATCAGTGGAGCGATGGGACATGCCTGGTGTCAGGTATGGTGCCTTGATGACGGATACTGGGAAAATGTCGAAGTGACTCCGCCGGCCGGAATAGAACAGATTCAAAAAAGCGTGGAAGAAATGAAACTGCCAAAAGGGAGACTGGCAAGAATTTTATACCAGAATGCAGGCTGGCTGAAACCGGCTGGGGGAATACTGGCCGCAGGACTGATGCTTGCAGTTTTTTATTTGCAGGGGAAAAAGAGATGTCTTGCACTGAAAAAAAGAGTCGGGAAAATGACTGCAGGAGAATTATATGGCTGCGTACTGCGGGTGGCAAAGATCAAAGGAATCAAAATGGCAGAACCGACAGGACAGAGTACTTTAGAGATTCTGAAAGAAAAGTTTCCGGAGATTACCGCAGAACAATGGGAAAAGTTGTACGGGCAGGTGTTGCAGGAACTTTTTGGAAGAAAAGAAGAGCAAAGTCAGGAGCAGAGAAAAGAACAACAGATCTGGCAGAGAAAATTTTACAGCCGGTTTTCTGAAGCTGCGGAGCGGGATATGAACTGGTATCAGAAAATATTATTCAGATCCATTTTCTGTATGAAATATGAAAAGAAAATATAGTGCATACGTGTATACAATCAGATTTTATTTTCTTGCGTTCTCCCATTGCAAGAAACTGCAGGATGATGATATAATTCATAGTAGCGTCTTTCTGCTCTGAAGTCAGAGACAGATAAGATATCCGATACCATCTGCCCGATGGCAGAGAGATTAAGTATTATGAGTAGGTGACCGATTTGAAAAATAAGATCAAGCGATTTGCAAAAGGGGATTTTCATATCCCACAGCCGGAGATTATATTTCCGGAGACGCATATCATTATGCGTGTCGGGGAAGGAGAAAAGTATCAGGGGAGTTTTTCCCTGCAGAATGAAGGAGAGGGGACGATCCGCGGCCTGGTGTATCCATCTTCTTACAGAATCCAGTGTGTGGAGCAGGGCTTTGACGGAAATCCGGTAAATATTTATTATACATATGACGGAAGGGGACTTGTTCCGGGACATGTCGAGCATGGTAAGTTCACGATCGTCTGCAATGGTGGTGAGTACGATATTGCATTTACTGCAATTATTGAAAAACCATTTGTCATGACCAGATATGGAAAGATCCAGAGTCTGGAAGACTTTAAAAAGCTTTCATACCGGGATGCGGCTGAAGCAGTCAAGCTGTTCCGATCCAGGGATTTTTATGAAATCCTCAAGTATGAGGATCAGAGAATCCAGGCACTTTATGATAATATGCGTAAATGGGAACTGGATCAGCATGCACTGGAGGAATTTCTTGTAGGCTGTAAGCAGAAAGAAAAGATCTTTCTGACGCTGGAAGAGGAGAGCAGGGCATTTATCTCGCTGATCGAGGATCGGAAAGAGACGTTTACCGTCAAAAAAAATACCTGGGGATTTCTCGAAGTGGATGTCCGGGCGGAGGGAGATTTCCTCTCAGTGGAGCATACACATCTGACGACGGAAGAGTTCATTGGAAATTCTTACAGATTGGAATATTTTATTACGATGGACAAGCTTCATAAAGGAAGCAATTTCGGACAGATCATCCTGGAAACTCCATACGAGACCCTGAATTATGAAGTTGTGGTTGAGAAAGATATCAGCCGTGATGAGGAGTACCGGGAGAATGACCGGGAGTTTGCAGGGATTCTGAAGAGCTTTTTGCAGTATGAGGGAGGCAGAGTGGATCTGGATACCTGGACAGAAGATGCACTTCGCAGAATTTCGCGTCTGCGGGAGCGGGATGGCAATAATGAGTTCTATCTGCTTGCTCATGCACATATCTGTCTGCTGGGACAGCGGATGGAAGAAGCAAAATGGCTGTTGGAGTCGTACAATTATAACCGTTTTGCGATCGGCAAAGATGTGGAGTTGAGTTCTTATTATCTGTATCTGACAACACTGCTGAGCAATGATTCGATCGGACAGCGACGGGTTGCCGAGGAACTTTCAAGATCCTTTATGAAGCATCCTTCAAGCTGGAAGATTTTGTGTATGCTGGTGGAAGTAGATTCAGAATATAAGATCTACAGCGAAAGACTGCGGGTTCTTGAAAAGCAGTTTGAGGATTACCGATCCCACAGTATCTGGTTCTATCTGCAGGCATTCCGCTGCTACAGAGAGAAAAGTTCCTCTCTGAAAAAGCTCGGGACTTTTGAAGTGCAGGTGCTTGCATTTGCAGTGAAATATAAGCTGATGACCAAAGAACTTGCACTGTATACCGCAAATCTGGCGAGTCAGATGAAATATTTTGATGCCCATTTGTATGAGGTTCTTGTCCGGTGTTATGAGATGTATGGGGAATCAATGATCCTGACTTCCATCTGTACACTTCTGATCAAAGGGAGCTGTACGGAACAGAAGTATTTCAAATGGTATGAAAAGGCAGTGGAGTCTGAACTGAAGATTGCACAGCTTTATGAATATTATATGGCATCTGCAGAACCGGCACAGTTCCACAAGCAGTTGCCAAGATCGGTCTATCTGTATTTTATGCATGGAAATTCCCTGGATTATCATAAATGTGCATTCCTGTATGCAAATCTGATCACATATGAAGACGAGGGCAGTGAGATCTATGCACATTACCGTGATGAGATGGAAGTTTTTGCATGGAATCAGTTGGAACGGAGAAATATCGACGAGGATCTCAGGATTATCTACAAGAGATTTCTTGTAGAAGATGAGATGAAACAGGAGCGGATCAAAGCCCTGTATGATATCTGTCACGCCTACTGGATCACGACGAAAGTTCCGAATATGAAGTTTATCCATGTCATTGCAGACGACGGAACTGTGACACAGAAAGTGCCGTATACAGAAAAGGGAGCGAGAGTGTTCCTGTATTCCAAGACGGACCGCCTGGTGTGGGAAGCGAAAGACGGACGCCATTATACAGATTCTATCCCGTATGACAGCAAAAGACTGTTCTATGAACTGCGTTATATGGATATGTGCAGAAAGTATCTGGGTGGACTGCTGAGGGGAAGACAGAATGCGGAAGAGGAAGAACTGACACTGGAAGTAGTAAAGGAAAAAGGGCTGGAAAATTATCCTGAGGATGAAATCTTTACACTGTGCAGTAAGACGATCCGGGAAAGCAATTATGAAAATGATGATTTCCTGACGTATGTATGCTATGACTTATTCCAGAAGAATCAGTATGATAAAGTAATCCTGACATATCTTGCAAATTATTTCTGCGGTGCAACAATGGAAATGAAGAATCTGTGGAAAGTTGCAAGGGATTATGAAGTGCATACGCATAAACTCGCAGAACGGATACTGACGCAGATGCTGTTTTCGGAGGAGCTGTTCCAGGAGGCACAGGTATTTGAGGCATATTACGAAGAAGGTGCATATTTCCGTCTGGAGCAGGCATATCTTGCCTATATTTCCAGGGAATATGTAGTCGAAGAGCGTAAGATCGGAAAGAATGTGATCGATGTCATCTGCCAGGAATATGAAAAGGGAGAACCAACGATCGATATCTGCAAGATTGCGGTACTGAAATATTATTCTACCCGTGAGTATGGAACGCAGATAAGGAAGACTCTGAAGAAGTTTCTTCAGGAACTCTGCGGCAAGCAGATCTATTTCCCGTTCTTCCTTTCTTATGAGAAAGAATGGCTTGTGGAACTTCAGCTCTGGGATAAGACGCTGATCGAATATAAAGGTCAGAAAGGCAGCCGTGTCATGCTTTATTACCAACTGCAGAAAGGCAGCAGAGAGGCAGCGGATTATTCGACAGAAGTGCTGTCTCCGATGTATGAGAATCTTTATGTGAAGAAGTTTGTATTATTTGCAAATGAACGGCTGAAATACTATTTTAAAGAGACGATCGACGGCAATTCTTACAGAAGTGAAAAAGAAATGTGTATGCGGGAGATCGAAAAAGGAGAGCCGGGCAGATACGGAAGGCTCAACGATATCCTTTTGGAAGAGGATAAAGAAGAACAGGAGAAGAAGATGCGGAGTTACGCGTTGGAAGATGCCGTGGCGAACCACATGTTCATCCAGTATTAAGGAGGAGCTAATTTCATGGGACAGGGCAGTATAATTGGCTATGAAATAAATGAAAAGACGTGTCAGATCAGCTACTACAGTGAGGAGCAGATGGAACCACAGACACTCGAAGTCGATGAAGATAATTTTCAGATCCCGCTGATCATAGGAAGACTTCGCGATACATGGGCATATGGAAAAGAAGCAAAAAGACTGGCAACGGTAAAAGAAGGATTTACCGTGACCAGGCTTTTGAACCGAAGCCTTGCAGGGGAAAAAATCGAGTTTGGCGAAGAGACGTATGATGCAGTATGGCTTCTGTCAAAGTTTATCCAGATGTCACTGCATGACTTCCCGGAGATAGAGGGAATCGTATTTACGGTTCCTGCATTGACAGAGGAACTGGCACAGATGCTCAGAGGGATCGCAGTCCGTATGAATATTGACAAGCGGCATATTTTTATTCAGGATTATAAGGAGAGCTTCTGTAATTACCTGTTCTATCAGCCCAAAGAGCTGTGGCAGTATGATGCGGCATTATTCTGCTGTGACAGAAATGAGATCAAAGCCTATATGCTCCGCAGACTTAAGCCGGGACTTGGAGGAGGAAAGACGACCTTTGTTACGGTGGATGAAGTCGCAAGTGCACATATGAAAGAACTTGCGATGGTGTATCCGGTTCTGAATGAGGATAAAGCAAAAGAAGCAGACTCCATGTTCTGCAAGTTTATTGAGAGCGTCTTTGACAAGCGGATCGTTTCTTCGGTTTTCCTGACGGGAGAAGGATTTGAGAATGAGTGGTATCCAAAGTCTTTGCGGGTGCTGTGCAATGGACGCAGGGCGTTTATAGGAAATAATCTTTACAGCAAAGGAGCATGCTACACTGCATACCGAAAGCTGTATATGCACATTGAAAATCCGGTTTACCTGTCAGAGGACAAACTGACAGATCAGATCACGGTGAATATGCGGGTTGACGGGCAGGAAATGTGGTATCCGCTGGTGTCCTGGGGGGCTCACTGGTATGAATCGAACAACCAGTGGGAAGTGATCCTTGAAGATGTGGAAGATATAGAATTTCATATTGAATCACTGGTACAGGGCAATCTTAAGACGGAAAAGATCTCTCTTGCAAAGTTCCCGAAACGTGCGGAATATTCAATGAGGCTTCAGATCGAAACGTTATTCCTGGATGAAAAGACCTGCAAGATCACAGTACGGGATGTCGGATTCGGAGATTTCTTCCTGCCGACAGATTTCCAGGAAGAGAAGATAATTCATTTAGGAGGTAATGATGGGAAATTTAATTCTTTGTCATGATAAGCATGCGACACATCCGTATGAGATTACAAGAATCCACTGCAGGATCTTTACCATGGAAGAACTGTGTTATTACCTCTGCAATAATCTGTATCTGATTGATTATACGATTATGAATGAACAGATTTGTAACTGGCTGGAAGAAGAAATCGGAATGAAAGATCTGGCTGACCAGCTCAGAGATGTCCTCAGACTTCGCGGTTCAGTAGAGAAATTTGTATTGACGATCCTGAAAGCATCCAGGATCTACAGAGATCCTGAGATGATCCGCATCCAGAATGTACTGGAGCATCTAAAGAATCAGAAGGATATCGAACGCCAGAAATATAAAGGGGACAATCTCCTTGAGAGTGGTGAGATAGAAGAAGCGATCCTTGTATATCAGGAGATCCTGAACCGGGAGAAAGATGAGAGCGTGGATGAAAAATTTTACGGAAAGATCTATGCTGGACTGGGAGCGGCATATGGAAGGCTGTTTCTCTATCAGGAATCGGCAAGAATGTATGACCGGGCTTATCAGATCTGTGAAGATCCGCAGCTTTTAAAACCGTATCTTTATGCTTCTTATAAATATATGTCTTTGGAGGAATATCATATTCTTCTGACAAAGCATGAAGAATATCTGGAGGTTAATGCACAGATGCGTCAGGAGATGGACGATATCCGTAAAAATCTTCAGGTAGAACCAAATCAGCAACTGGTTGAAAAGTGGAAGAGAAGGCACAGAAGAAGTCATACCTGATGGTATGGCTTCTTCCGGCGATACCACGGAAAGGCGACTGACAGAAAAGCCGGAAGCAGAACAGGAGACAGCAGAACAGGAAAAAGACTGTTTGACATCCGAATATGGCTATGTTAGAATACAACAGTGACTTTACCATGGTGCAGTGACTCATTGGTAGAGAATAGAAGTTGTAATAATTGCTGATGGAGGAATGAAATGATGAAAAAGAAAGTATTAAGTGTATTTTTGTGTGCAGGTCTTGCAGTATCCATGCTGTCTCTTATACACATCTCCGAGCCCACGAGACGGAGCTACATCTCGT
>ENA-OZAJ01000472-OZAJ01000472.1-human-gut-metagenome-genome-assembly--contig:-NODE-472-length-20721-cov-4.749008_pt1 | contig 20721 bp, 35 predicted proteins | sample MGYA00243301_ERZ653499 | MGnify/ENA primary metagenome ERZ653499 (study PRJEB26926, sample SAMN06165039) | human gut metagenome | biome: ENVO:00009003; feature: ENVO:2100002; material: ENVO:00002003... | reverse complement strand
TCTGTTTCTACATAGCATAAAGGAAGGCGAAAACTTACATTTTAAACTATAAGTATATGAAAAAGATAGTTGGAAAAATATATGTTTATAAGGTATTACCGCCTTTTAAGAATTGGTATAGTATAATGACTGATGATGGCTTAAATCGCAGTAATATCATCATTGTTGGGAAAAAGCAATTACTGAAAGTCGCTTTAGCACTAATTGTCATGGTGCTATTTAATAAAAGGACTACTATAAACAAATTCAAAACTATAAAATCATGAATAAAATAAGACTAATATTTCGTTGGTTATTCACTCCTCTGTGGATTGTACTATTTTTTGTGTATTTGCTTATATGGTATATACAAATGAGTTGGTACTATTTCAACTTTCAAGATTATTGGGATGCTTTTCTAATATTATGGGATAAAATAATGCTATTAATGAGATTAAAAACTATACAGATTTGAATGATATGGAAATCTCTGAAAACCATTATATAACAGACCCACAAAGAACGCAAAGTATATTTGATTATACTATTGAGTTTTGTACAACTTGTGATAGAGAAATGCAATTTGATATTCAAACTGGACAATGTGTTCTTTGTGGTAGTGATAATCCTTTTGGCTTATTAGAAGAACATACCGATAAAGAATGGGATGATTACTATCATAACAATAAACAGAAGACACAAGTGTGCCGACTAATAAAAAAGAAAAGAAATGAAAATTAATACAGATTTTGATGTAGGTGATAGTGTATGCTATCTAAGTGGAGACAATATTTGCTATGCAAATATTAGTAAAATAACCATTGAAATATCGCATGAGGATAGAGGCTTTTTGATGGTTTATAAGCTTTCTGACGGATTAATTGTCCCCAGAAACAATTATCCACAATGGGATAAAAGACTTTTTAGAGATAAGGATAGTTTAATAAAGTATTTATCAGAATTATGAAACAAACATTAGAAGAGGCAGCCATAGAAGGTGCTAAAGGATATAATATAGTTGGGCAAACTATTTATAAATCCGGGTTTAAAGCCGGTGCAGAATGGAAAGAAAAGCAATCCCCGTGGACGTTGGTAAAAGACAGATTGCCTGATGAGAGTGAACTTGTACTTTGCCGAATGGTATCCAATGAAGCCATTGTTAGTGGATTCATATTTATCTCTCCTGATGGATTGCCGTGTGTCGCAACCCTACCTAACTTTGAATTTGACGACTATAGTGGGTATGTGTGTGATATGTGGATGCCGATACCGAAGTTTAACGAATAACTAACAAGGAATGAAGAAGAAATTAGTAATAGAAAAGTGCTGCAATTGCCCTTTTTATAAAAGGATTGCTGTTAAGAATGAAGCTTTAAAAGCTGTTTGCTTTGGCAGAAATAAAGTGTATTACTTATTGAATGATACCGAATCTTCTATACCAGAAGATTGCCCTTTGGAAACAATAGAAGAAAGTAATTAATGTATAACTAAATAGAAATGAGATAAACCGAACCTTATAAAATCGATAGTTGATCTTTGACGTATTGGATTTACCGCTTAATGTTATACAACATACAAATATTTGTAGTATTCTCTTTGATAGTACAAATATTTGTAGTATATTTGCATCATAAGAAATAAAACAATAAACAATATGAGCAAGTATTATCAAATAAACGGATTAAAAGTAAGAGTTTCAGATCATGAGCCGAATACCTCTCTTAGAGGTTCAAATGACATCTACCTTTATATAAGGTCTGCATGTAATAAGCTTCTTTCTATTGAAAGCCAAATAGAGGCTGTGTGTGAGAAAAGGGGATATGAAATTTCTGACTTTCAAGAAGTAATAAACGATTGGAAAGATGGTACTTATGATATGCATACTTTCGAGAATGCTAATGAAGAAGTGGATGATGATTCTCCCTGTAAAGTTATTCCTGACCTGATTGCTCAGTACCGTACAAGCAACGATGAAAAATTGAAGGGATATTCGTTGTCACGGTTTGCCAAGCATTCTGAAGTTAAAGCCTTGTCTGAAAAGACTGGAGTGTCCCAAAGTTATATAAAGAAATACTTTAATATTAGGTGATATGGATAAAAAAAATTACAGAGAAGTATTAGGACAAGCATTGCAAGCATTTAGAGAATCAAAAGGTCTATCAAAGTATGCAGTGGCACAAAAAGGACAAATAAGAATAGAACAAGTTAAAGCCGTAGAAGAAGGAATAACAAACTATACGATAGATGTCTTTTTAGGTTATATCTGTGGGGCTGACTTGTTCATGTATTTTGCAGAGAAAGATAAAAAAGAAGGGATTGATTTTAAAGAGATGCTGGAAAAAGGGAAGGAAAATCTACCTAAACAAGTTTAACTAACATAAGGCGGTAAGTTCAACACTTCACCGCCTTTTTTGTGTCCGGGCGGCAACTAAGTTCGGACATTTATTTAACGTATAATAAGTAATTATGAATGAAAGAGAACGTATAGGCCAGCGTATAGCTGAATTGCGAAAAGAGAAAGGTATTTCCCAAGCTAAACTTTCCGAATTAACCGGAATTGGATCCGGACATATTGCGCGCATAGAGCTTGGGAAATATAGTACAGGAATTGATACTCTTGCTAAAATTGCAGAGATATTAGAATATAAGATAGACTTTGTAAAAAAAATAGAATCAAGAAGTAAATAACATTTAGGCGGTAAGTTCAATCTCACCGCCTTTTTTGTGCCTGGGCGAATAGTTCGGGCACTTTTTGTTTAACGTATAATATAAAGTAAGGAGGTTTATTATGGAAGAGCTTAATTATGTGGCTTTTGATAAGGATAGTTTTACAATTAAAATACATGCATGTGATAATCCTGTTGAAGCTTGGAATAATCTTGTAAGAGCCTTGATATGGTTTATTGGTAATGAGAATCCTAATTTTACAACTCCCGAGGATTATCGATTTAGAATATATGAATTACGTTCTGCTCTTTTATCAACATGGTAAACTATGCAAAAGATGGGTGAATAAACTCAAAATTTCATTTGGATTTCTTGATGAATATTTGTTATTTCGCAGTATATGAACATTTAAAAACATTGATTATGAGAAAAATTTTTGCTTTGTTAACCGTGTTATTGTTAATTAGTTGTATTTCCGATAATGAGCGAATGTATAACCTTATCAAAGATGATATAAGAAACAATGTTCCGGCTCATTGGGAATATAAACCTGGCGACTTTAAAACTATTGATAAACTGATGTCTTCTGTATATGATACGAAAGAATATTGTAGTTTATACGCTAAAAAACTTTCTTATGATTCTATTTTTATTGCAGATTCAATATCCGAAATAGAAGCGATAGCAGCAGGTGACAATAAAATACTTCCTAAAGGATATTTTTCTATTAGGATATTAGGTATGCCATATGAACGCCTCGAAAAAGAGAGAAGTAAAATGAGTGCAAAATTAAAAGAATTAGAGAAGTCTTATAGACCTCATTTTATCGGAAAAGCAGTTTTGCATGATTATGTTTGCAGTACTGATTTTGGAGACTCAATTTATTGTTGTATGTATGTTTTCGATGAAAATTATAATATCATATCTAAAAAGCAAATACAGCAAATGAATGATTACGAGAAAACTATTTTTGGTATTCAAGAAGATTAATCGGTTTATGTAAATAACAATAATACCCTTGCCAAAATGGCCAAGGGTATTATTTTATGGAGAATCTCTTCCATATCCTGATGTGTTATTCTTTTATTTCGCATCGTACATTGCTTCCATGTACAGCCAAATCTTTCCTTGTGGTGCATCTTCATCCATGAAGTAAAATTTGTGAGCTGCCTTGATGATTTGCTCTTCCTCCAATACCGTGCAGGTATCTGCATAAAATCCGTTAAATGCGACGTATTTGTCCCATTTGGTTGTTCCTGCGGGATATGCCATACCTTTGGTTGCCGATTCTATCTGTTCAAGCGTCCAGTAAGGCCCTTCACACTTCTTTCCCATCCGATCGGTATATCGGATCATGGACACATCATGTATGGCGAACGATTCATTGTAATGGTTTCCATAGAGGATACCGTGTTGCTCACGCATAAATTCCCAATACATTTCAGGATGGTCCCGTTTAACCAATTGCAGCATCTCACTGACGCCGGCAATGCTTTTCCACATAATTTTTTCATTGGTAAGCCCTGCATTCTTGGCTTCTTCCAACATCTCGCTATATTGCTTCATAATCAACAATTTTTGCAGCTACCAAAACGTGGCAGCGGTTTATATACGTTTTTCGTTATCACCGGTGTAAAGTTGGCCGCTTTTTGGGGTTGCTCCTTCTTTTCATCCTTACCTTTGTTTACTTTATCTTTTCCCATAACCTGTTATACCATTTTTGTAAAACAATGAGTACCAATCCCCAATAAAAGGAAAGGTAAGCGACGAGTAGTGACAATCCGACGGCTAATGGCAGGCTGCAATCTTCCATCCACAGAGCCGTAAGCGCGGTCCAAAAGGAGCAACATTTCGGGCATTTAGCAATTTGTGAAACAACTTTCCCGATGGCTTCTGTCAGTCCGAGGTGTTGTGCCAGTGTTGCCGCTGCCATTGCCGCCAGTGCTGTCACTACGTGCATCATGCTACCGTGAGCGTCAACGGGGTTTCACTTACGAATGTTCTTCCGCATTGCTGGCATCCGGATACGGCTACGATGTTGGAGGTATTGCCCGCCGTTACAGTAACTGACGTAGGTGTAGTTGCCGAAAAAATCGGAATAGTGAAATCCTGCGACAGGGGCTGTTGCTTCGTACAGCAGCATCCGCCATTGCAAGGTACGTAAGAGATAATGCCTTCCACGTGGATAGTTGCCACATACTGACTTGTTCCAACGTTTGCGAGCGCTTTCATGGAAAACTTCGGATCGAACACCGGAGCATTCTCCGCACAAGTTGGAAAACACAATCTCTGTGTGATGTTGACTTCTACAAAGTAGGGCGAGGCTACCGATCCGGCAGCCAAAACCGGAGTAATTACTGCCGGCTGGATTCTGTTACAATTACAGCTCATAATATAAATGTTTTAATACCCCCTATTACTTGTTCTCTTCTGCGCCGGGAGTGTCAGGCTCAGATATTTCCGGATACAATACCTTGTAGATTGCATCCACTTTTTCGTAGATTGCAACCACGTCATTTGACAAGTCCACCACATTCTGGTTGATCATCTCAAAGATGTTGCGCGGTTGTCTGGTCTGTTCGTTAGCCATATTGTTTATTTTAAGAATTTGTTGACAAAAAAGTTATTCTTATAGTTTACAAGTGCATGCGCTAGTTTGCTAGCCGTAACGAGTATTCCACTGCGATACTTGTCGTTGACAAATTCGTAAGCGGCTTTTTCAAGGTCTTTCACCTGTTGCTCATCATCAGCATACACATAGATTGTCACTTTGTATGGTTTCATCATTGCGGTGATGGTATGGGCGGAACATCAACCGGCGGCATGGCTGCGGCGACACGTGACGCATTGCCCCTCATTCCCTGTATAAAGTCCCATGCCTGCAACAAGTCTTCCCTGTTTTCCTTTACCCAACCGAACATTGAATTAACACTCTGCGTAGCTCTTTGCATGGTTGTGGGTGGTTGGACGTCAAAGTCCGGAAGTGAGGCAATATCCTCAGCAACGAACTTGTACAGTTTCTCAGCCTTGTCCACGTCATTTCCGCAAGCTTGCAGGCAGCTGATCTTCAATGCTATCTTAGAGGATGGGTTGATCATTCCGAGATTTATTTTACTTTTTCCGAACATAGCTTTTCGCATAAGGAAAGCAGCATATCCGGCTGTTTTTCCGGTATGCCGCTTTCAAATGATTACTCACCGTTACCGCAGGTGTCACATCCGCACAGGCGTGAACCGGAAACGCGGGCTACGCGCAAGTAATTGCAACCACCGATGGCGGAGTTTAATCCATTGCCACCTCCGTTGTTGAGCAGTGCAAGAGCTTCTGCGGTAGCAAGCGCACTTGCGGAGCCTCCCTGTGCCGTAGCTCCGGTCAGGTTGCGCAAGGTCTGTGTCACGTCCAGATTGATGCTGTTGCTGCGGGCGTCATCCTGGATGGCGCGTGCTGCAAGAATATCGATTGCGCGTGCATTGCCGGCAGCTGCGTTTTCGGCGGCTCTCATGCGAGCTTTGGAGGCCTGGTTTACGCCCCATCCGATAACCAGCGCGCCAATCAGTGCAGCGCCTCCAAGTCCGGCGCCCAAGCCTATGCCTGTAGCGGCCATACCGCGACCGTGACACCCATAACCACAGCCACAACCATAATTTCCACGTCCATCACGTGCGGTGTCCCACATCGCGAGATCTCCAGAAGTAAGATAATTACTTTCCATATAGAAAAACTTTGTTTCACGATCAACATTAACCGTGGCGCAAACATACTCACTTATCGCGATGTCTGCGAGACTTCACTTCCGAGCCTCTTCCTTACTCGTTCCAAATAGATTCGGACCATTGGGGATGTAATATTCCTGCTAAGCAGATGGTGTACTCCCCGTGGTGTCCGGTTTAGCAATATGGCTGTTTGTGTCGGGTATAATCCCGCTTCTGCAAGCAAGACTACCAGGACATATCGTGCGTCCGTAGTCTCCATGTCCTTTTCGGTACCCAGGATGCTTTCTTCCGAAACCTCCGTCTCCTCTGCCACCAGTCTTAGTAATTTTCCGAAAACCTCACTTTTATACATAATTATCCGGCTTAATAGTTAATTATTACCGATGTGTGAACATAAACACACCGATCTGCGTTAAGAATCAATCCTCAACGTCAGACCGGTGTGTCGTTTCGTTTTTTACGTGGCAGTTAAAAATGAAAGCGTTGAGGGTTTTTCATTTAATCACCCTCCTTTTTGCATAAGTATTAAATCTTTAGTATATTTGCATTCAGTTAGTTCTCAGGGTATGGTAAAAGGTCGTAGTTCAAATCTTATCAAGTTGCGTAACGAGGCGCTATTGCGTCGTTATTATTATTGGACGGAAGTCCGCCGGCGCCGTTTTGATGACACCTACCGCATTCTTTCCGAGGAGGAGTTCTTCCTTAGTGTAGACCGCATACGTGCAATTATCCATGCCAATATAGGGATGCTTGACAATATGGAGATTAAACCTGCCCCCCGATCTCGCCGGGTCCATTCCGACCGCCAGTTATCCCTCTTCAAGGATTAGTTGTTCTTTCACCTTGCATTCGTAAGTATGTTCATATACTTTAATCCCTCTAGGCATCGTATAGTTTCTGCTGGAAGTTCTCAGAAGCGGACCTGTCGCTCCTTCCGGACGGAACATCTGCAATAGTTTGTTTACCTGCGTACTCTTTTGTATGCGTTCCTGCGCCTTTCCTGCGGTTCCGCTGGTATAATGTGTGTCGTCATAGCAGTCTATTGCCAGTTTCACGACCACTTTGCATATACCGCTCTGAATGCTTGCTCCGATCCCTCCCAAGGTTGTCCATGTACATGTGGACGCATCGATGAGCACCAGTGGGAATGTCAGCGGATATGTTTCCGAATCGGCATCTTCCCGGTATAGCATTTCAAGCTGGCCGTAATCTTCATCCACCTGGCCGTTGAGCCAGTCTATCTTTTCTGCAATGCGACTTTGAATGTCGCCGAATAATGTCTCTGTCATTTTTCCCAAATTTTTTCAAGTTCATTTATTACCGTTGTTCTCACTATTTCATCCAGTTCTTTGCTCTGTCCGATGAACTGCCGCTGTGGAATCTTCGCCTTTACTTTCAGTGTGGATTTTCTGGTCAACGCCAGTCGCTTGTATTTCAGGGCTTCTTCCGGAAGATTTTCTTCTTTCTGTTTACGGGCCTTCTTTCCCGTTTTCTTTTTAATTCCCGCCAGGTGGTAGTATCTTGCCCAGAAATACTTTCTCATCTTTGGCGTCACCCTCGGATTGCTTTCCACTATTCCGCCTTTGTTATGTATGGCGGCATAGCTCACCGGATTGCTCAGAATTACTCTGACTTTAGTCCCATCCACCTGCACTTCGTATTCGTTGCTTCTTGACAGATGGTTTCTGGCGGAGAGTAACGGTCCGTATTTGGAAGCGGCCTTTTTGCCGTAAAAGCTGTCATCCTGCCGCTTTGTCCTCTTCCAGGGTTTTAGCCCTCCGTCATTAAACCCTCCTTCCCTGAAATTCTGATTGGTCAGGTTTACAGCCTTTACACCAATTTTGCGAGGTATGGTATCCTTGCATGTCTTTTCTATCAGCCTTCGTTTGGCTTCCAACATCCTTATCGCTTCCTTTATATCCATGCTATCTCCTTTGTCTTTTAAGAAATTCCTCCACAGCCTTTTCTGCTCCTTCATACGCGTTGGCGATATAAGGATGTGTCTTGCTGAACAGTTTACCATCTTCTCCCGGATTATTGTCTAATCCCGGGGCCGGCTTTTCATCCGTTATGGGTATGCCGTCCGGTGGAGTTACGTCTTCATCCGTCTGTTCCAGGCTACACTTGCAATTCCACCGGTCTCCCGGCCGATGGCGGCGCCAGAAGCTGTCATTGATCGGCAATGTAAGTCTGATACTCCAATATTGCCTATGTACCTCATCCACCTCCACGCTGGTTGTAGGCATCCACCGAAGGTTAGGCATGATATCGCTGTCCCGTTCGAATTTCTTCCAATCCGCTGCTTGGTGTGCGCGTATCACCGCCGTATCATATTCCGTCTGGAGCCAATTAGTGTTATATTCTCCTATGATAGCCTGTACATCTTCCTGAAATTTACGGAAGGGCTTCAATTTTCCGTCCTGGTCGAGCAGCTGTGATGCTATGTCATTCTGCATCCGATGTGTACGGAAAGCGGAAAATACTTCATTGTTGCTTCGTATCTGCTCCAGAAAATCATGTTCGGGGCTATTCGTTTCAATCCTGCCAAACCCTTCATCCGATGCCCGGTTGAATATATTGAGCGTTGCCAGATATAGCTCTTCATCTATATCCTCTTTTACGCTGAACTTCCTCTCAAAGATGTCACGCAACACTTTTGCGATCACCTCCGGAGATATCTCTATGCCTTCAGCCGCAGCGTTTCTGAGCGAATGACAGCAGGGACATATGTTTCCATACAGTCCGTTCATTACCATTCTAAAGCCCCTTTTTCCGGGGCTTTGACGAAAAAATCCCAAAAGTTTTTCAGCCATCCCTTTTTCTCCTCTTCCTCTTTCTCTTTCCGTGTAATGCGCGGCGGTTCTTCAGACGGTTTCTGTATCTGCATTGCCACAGCTTTCTTTTCCCGTTTGAGCTGTTCATAATTGTCAGGCTTCGGAATGCCGGATATCTCATAGACGGTATCATCCCCTACCGGTACGTCCAGATTCTTCATTTTTGTAATAATGTCCATTTGCTGTGTGGCGGTAAGTTCCTTGGGTTCAACATAGTAGAATTCACCGCCCGAGGTGTTATACCCAAAGTTGTTGAATATATCCGTCATGTCATAGTTGAGAATATTCAGAATGGATATGCGGTCTGCCTGGTTGATGCGTTTTTCTCCTTTTTCCTGTACGGTTCCTAAGGCCTGTGTTCCCCGCTCGGACGCTTGCGTGGTAAGGGTATTTCCCAGTACGATCTTACTGATTTCATCGTTGCATGTGTCATACAAAGTCTTATACAAGTCCGAACTGCCGGTTTTTCCGGCACTTTCAATCAGCTTCAGCTCACTTCCTTTGGGATGCAGGAATGCCGCCATTCCACCTTGTTCCTCCATATCTTTGACTGTCAGGTTGCGTGCTTCGTCGTCTCCCGCATCATAAGTATATTCACGGATAGGCATTCCGAACACTTCGCAGAATTGCGCCCAGTCCGCCATGTCGTTTCTCTTGTATATGACATAAGGTGCAATGTCCATGAGCTTGCCCAGTGAACGGGGCTTTCCGACAAAAAGCGTATCCCGAAATTCATCGATACTGGTGCCTGTTATTTGTGATTCGCGGTGCAGAAGAAGTCTCCGTACCGGATCATAGTTCTTTCTCGGGATAAGCTCGTAATTCATCCATCCTTTATCGTCAAGATAAAATTGGAAGAGACTGAAACCCCAGAAATTGGCATCCATTACATCTCCGATGAAATCGAAGAACCAAGGGGATTGAAGGACGGTGTTTATCTTTTCATCCGGTTTGCCGTTTCTCCTAAACTCGATCTGCGAGCATTGAAGCGCAGCCTTTCTTTTCTCTATGACACTTGACAGATGACCGTCCGACAGGATATCGGCATACATGTCGTAAAGCTTTACACGCTGTGTGAAATCTACATTCTCCGCTCCTTTGACCGCCATCATATATGCGCTCATGTCCAAGAAGAACCTTTTGGGCTGAGTGATGATGACCGTTCCGGGTTCCTTGCGTCCGGGAAGCGGCATATTTCCGCTGACGGTGATCCGTCCTTTATTCTTTTTTCTTCCCATATCAATAATGTGTGACTCGTTTTGGATTGCTTCTCATCTGAAAAGGCATTTTCTCTTTCAGGGTGTCTTTATCAAGCAGAGGCACGTCTGCAATGCTTATTTCCAGGCGGCTGACGCCCTTTAGCCATTCAATGGCCCTTTCGTACCGGTCTTTCCGTATCTCTGCAAATTTTTGCGGATTATGGACGCACATCACATGGTATATGGTGATATCCTTGGCGAACATCAGTATGAGCGCATTACGTTCATTACCTCTCGCGGCGAATATCTTATCGCAGTCGTATCGCGACTCAAGATATCCTCGCATTTCCGCGATAGCCTGGTCTTCGCATACCTCTACTATGGCGTCATCCTCACGCGTCACGGCGTTCAGTATTTCCTGATGGATGGTTGCGTCATAATCTGTCATCTCTATAAATTCCGACATAATCACCTCCTATATTTGTTATACATGCGCAAACTTGCGCGGGATTGAGTGTACGTTTTCTCCATTGATGCGGTTTTGTTGTCAATGATCCTGTTGCCCCCCTCTATGCAGTCCGGTCCGTCCGCCGGATAAGAAAGTGTCATATCGAAGAGCTTAAACTGGTCAAGCAGCTCCTTCATGTCCAGGCTGTCCTCCATTTCTTCATTGAATACAAGTTCTCCTTCCCGGTCCAACGGTTCGAGGTTGGCTTCGATACGTGTCGCCTTATCGGTTTTCTTATCCTCATCGGGGATTATGTTCAGCTGGACTCCCATCCTTTTTTTCAGGCGGTTTAAATGCCTTTTTAAGACCTGTTTAAAAAATGGGTCCTGAAGCTTGTTGTTTTCAACATAGGAATAGACATTTGTTTTTCCTCCGACAAAATCATGGAGGTCGAAAAATGCTTCTATGAATTCCTCATTGCTTCCCCGGAACAGCCTTCCCTTAATGATGTACAGTTTGCCCTGCAACTTTCCCATCAGCCACACCGCCTTGAAACTAGCCTGTTTTTTCTTGCTTTCCCCGGGTGACGGGTCCCCGTAAATGACCAGGAACTTAAATTTCCGTAACGGAGGCACTTTTCCCCGGATCAGGTTCTTGAATATCTTTCCTTCCGATACCGGATTATTGTAATACTCTTTCTGCACGGCGGCAGTACTGGTTTTTGAAAGTGCGGCATCGATCATTTCCTCGGTATTCTTTTGCGGCCATGTGGAAATACCGTTGGCATCGCGCACATTTACGATATCCCAGGAATTGGCTATTTTTCCGGCGCGTACAATGCAACAGTCCTTTGCTATGATGTTTCCGCAGAAGATAACCAGCAATTTGACTGCGATATCACGTGTACCATAAAGCGCTTCTTCCCACCATTTCCATTGTGCGTCCAGCCTGTCCGGATTACGGCATATCTCATCCGTGTCAAAGTCATCCAGCAAGTGTACGTCGGGACGGTCCATGTCATTGCGCGATCCGCGCGGCGCGCTTCCTGCACCGATGGCGCGGAATGAGGCTCCGTTTTTTAAAATAAACTCTTCCTCGCTCCATTTTCCAAGTGTTACCTGATTGCCGTAATATGCCTTCAGCCGCGCATTTGTTTCCAGTTGTTTCTTGTAGGGTGCCAGTAATCTTTTGGCGGCATCCACGGTAGCGCTGGCCATGATGACATTTCTTTTCTTTCCGGTCAGTACCAGATAAAGCACGATGAACATGACTACGGTACTCTTTGCAAGACTTCGTGCCCAGGACAGTACTTCCATCCACTCCATATGCGTGGTGCATCTTTTAATCGCACGGATATGAAAATCTGCAAATTCATATCTTGCGAATTCCGGGAAAAAGTATATGATCCACTCTATAGGATTGGCTTCCAGATGCTTCAGCTTTTTCTTTTTATCAGCTTCCGTCATGCCCGTTTCCGCAGGAGTGGCCCTTTCCATGTTCAGCCTGAACTCTTCCCATGCGGCATAAGATTGTCTTTCATCGGGTGTTAATCTCATTTGGCTATCTGGTCTTTAATGAAAAGGTCCCACAATACAGTATATTCTTTGGCCTTGTCCAGATCGGCAGTGCGCAGCCAGTTGATAAACCTCATTCCGACACTGATGATGTCTGATATTCCGATATCGATCTCCATCTTCTTGACGGATGCCGCCAGTTTGTTCAAGGTGTCAGCTTCAGATGCAGTGGCATACCTTTCTCCGGGGTCGCGTGATAATATCTTCTCGTTTATCTCGGATATCTGCCTGTACATGTATGCAATCTGTTGTTCCCGCGTGATGGACAGGCTTGCTTTCAGTTCATTCCATGCGCCTGCGTATGACCATCTGGCGATGGTTTGCCGGGTTACTCCCACTCTTCCGGCTATCTCTTCCAAAGTAAGGTCGCATTTTAGGAATAATTCTTTAGCGAGCGCTTTCTTTCCTTCTGTCTTTAAATCTGCCATAGCTTCATCTTATTTACCTGCAAAATTCGTATATAAATAAATGATATACAATAGGTTATATTTATGATACGATTTTAACGGCGTATCATGCGCCGATAAAAAGGTATCATATATAATGAGGGTTGCAGGTAGTAAAAAAAGTGTTCATCTTTGCAACAAAAAACAGCGAAAGCGATGAAAAAGACATTCTTTAATATCATCCCATCACCTGATACGGCATGTATCCTCCTTTATGGAGATATAGGCGGCCCGATCAACGACGTCGATATTGCAGCGGAACTGTACGGTTATGCCGCACAGTATAAGAGTATAGATGTGCGTATAAATTCTTTAGGTGGTAGCGTCTATGCGGGTATTGCTATTTTTAACGCAATACGTAACAGTGATGCGGACATACGTATCTATGTGGACGGTGTCGCTGCGAGCATGGCGAGTGTGATAGCCCTTTGCGGTAAACCTGTACAGATGAGCCGTTATGCGCGTCTGATGCTACATAATATCTATGGCGGATGCTACGGCAATAAGCAGGACCTTCTGGATACGGCTAAAGAGGTTGAAGACCTGGAAGACACTCTGGCGGATATGTATGCCGCCCGCATAGGAAAGAATAAACAGGAAATAAAGGATACCTACTTTGACGGCAAGGACCATTGGCTGACGGCAAGAGAGGCGTTGGCCCTTGGTTTTATTGACGGCATCTACGATACGGAAGAACCGGTTCCCGAAGAAAGCAGCAACGAAGATATCTATGCCATCTTCAACAACCGGCTGAATACTAACTCAAATCCCGAAACGATTATGTTTGAAAAATTAAAGACAAGAACAGCGTTCGCCAACTGCGCGAGCGAAGCCGATATGATACGGATTATCGGCACGCTGGAAGACAAGGCCGGAAAGTACGACAACCTTGCCACCGAGAACCAGACACTGAAACAGGAGATTCAGGGGTATAAACAAAAGGAGGCGGACGCCCGGAAACAGGAAATGAAGGAATTCCTGGATAAGGCGGAGAAAGAAGAACGTTTTGCTCCGGCTCAACGCCCTGCCTATGAAGCCATGCTTGAAAAGGACTATGAGCAGGGCAAAGCTCTTGTGGCTTCCCTTCCTGCGAAGAAACGTATTAGCAATGTGATCGATCAGCCTATGGATCACAAGGACGTATGGAAGGAGAACTGGGAAAGAATCAAGAAAAACAACGGTTACGATTAAAAAAAAAGACTGTATGATTAATATTAAAAACACCAATTACGACGGTGAGGTACTTGCCAAGATACTCACCAAGGCCTCTACCGGCAACGAGCTGGTCCAGAAGGGGCTTATTAACATTGTTCCCAACGTTGAGAAGAAGTATTCCATTCCCCGTATGAAAGTCGGCCGGATGCTTCGTAAGCGTGTCGAACAGCCGGAAGATAAAGACTCAAAGGGCGATTTCGATTATTCAGAGAAAGAGCTGAAGCCGGTTGACTTCATGGCTTTCACCACATTCAACCCGCGCTCATTCGAACAAGTGTGGCGTCCTTTCCAGCCGAAGGGTGAGTTGGTATTCCGCGAGTTACCTCCCGAGGTTCAGAATACCATGCTTTCCGCATTGGCTGACCAGGTGGATTTTGAATTGGGCGACCACTTTGTAAACGGTATTTATGTGGACGACGATACGGATGATGACCATCTGTTCAATGGTATCCTGATGCGTATCTTCGAAGACCCTGAAGTGATCCGCGTCAAATCTTCCGCTGAAGATTCAATGGTTACCCGCCTGATGCGTGTTCGTAAGGCTACTCCGCAGGTGTTGAGAAACAATCCCTCCTTTGTGTATATCATGTCCGTGAATGACGCTGACCGTTATGATGATGAACTGACCCTCCGTTATGCCAAGGGAGCCAACTGGACGGATACCAACTCCCTGCGCTTTAAGGGAACTACCATCAAGACGGTAGCTTCATGGCCGGACGGATTGATAATCGGAACGGTGGCCACACCAACGGACAAGTCCAATCTTTGGGGGGCGGTTAATTTGCAAAACGACTTTAATGTCGTGCAGATCGACAAGTTGACCAATGCAGGTGAGCGCTACTTCTTCAAGATGCTGATGACCGCGGACACCAATACGGCATTCGGAGAAGAAGTCGTGATGCTTGATGTGCGTGAAGGTAATGCAATCACGGTAGCAGGCACCACAATTACGATGGTAACGCAAAACGATGTGGTTGAACTGACTCCTACCGCTGCTACTACATATAACATCGTAGCTACCGACGTATTGCCCGGCGCGTGTCTGACCGTACACAATAAAGCGGCCGCATATAAGGCGACTGTCCAGGCGGTTGACGTTCCGGCGGGTAAGACCGTATCCCTCTATTACGATGGCAAGACATGGTTCCAGGGTGACGTGAAAGAGATTGTTCTGCCTTCCGAGTCCGGTTCAGAAACGGAGGTAGCTACTGTGTCTGCGAATACCGAAAAGGATGAATAACTATGGCTGTATCACGGGGGCTGAGAAATAACAATCCCGGCAATATACGTCTCTCTGCCACCTTGTGGCAGGGAGAGGTTCGGCCATCACAGGACAAGTCGTTCTGCCAGTTTAAAAATATGGCGTATGGTTACCGGGCTTTGATAAAGCTGTTGCAGAATTATCGCAGGTTATACCATTGCCGGACCATTGCCGATTTTATTCAAAGATGGGCGCCACCATCGGAAAACAACACATCCGGTTACATCACGCGCGTATGTCGGGAGATGCAAGTACCGGAAAGCTATGTGCCAGATGTGGATGATATGGCGACAATGTGCGCTTTCGCATCCGCGATCTCACTGGTGGAAAATGGCAAGCTTGCTGTTATGGCGGACGTTGAGTCCGGATGGAACCTCTTATAATTATGTAATGTACATACGCATGGACTGGAATTCTATATTAACAATATTGCAGGATTGGCTGGCTCCTACGGGATGTCTGGCTATGGCGATAGGCTGGTACAAGGACCGCAAGGTCTATAAAGTCCGGGCGGTCAAAGAAAGTGAAGGCACATACAAGCAGTTGTATGATGACCTGTCTCAGACTACTCTTGCATTATCGGAACAAATCAGAAAGGTCAATGAGAAAATTATCAATTTGGAGCAGGCGCTTCGCAAATGTTATCAATGTAAGTATGCTGAGTGTTGTCCTGCTGTTGTATGGATGCGCAGCGGGCAGGGAGAGCCGAACAATCGTCCGCTCGGACTCTCTTTCCAGGACCGAAACCGAGGTAACAACCTACGAGTCGGTCCCGATGACGCGGATGAACCTGCCACTGCCTCAAGACCACCTCCTGATGATAGGTAAACTTCCTCAAGGGTTTGGTATTAGCGTGAAAGAGAACGGCATCGGTCTGAAGGTGGAGTCGGACGGCAAGGGAGGTCTCAGCATTGCTGCTGAAACAGAAGACTTGCAGAAAAAAGTAATAACAAGGAAATCGTCGGAAAGGCAAAGCTCCAATGTGGCGCAAGAAGAAAAGAAGCGGGAGGAGAAACTGTCATTCTGGCAACGGATAAAGATAAAAATCGCAGGAGGTATGATTCTGGCTATTGTGCTTTTCTTATTCCTCCGGTGGTTCAAGAATAAGTTAAGAAAAAATTAAAAGTAAATGATATGGCTGTAACAAATGATGGCGCCATTTATGGCGTAACCAATCTGAAATACAATGGAGTGAATCTGGGGTTGATCTCAGAGGACGGGTTGCAACCCGGCGGTGACGCCCCAACCAAGACACGTATTTGGGCGGCACAAAAACGCAGCGCGCCGTTCAAGGTGTTGAAGTCTTCACCCGGAACCAAGCTTTGGACGCTTACCCTGATTGAACTGACGGGTGAAAACATGAAACAGGTAATGGGTGGAGAAGTTGACGAAAACGGGAATTACACACCACCTACCGAAGACAAGGAGGTATCCGGCATATTCGACATTGAATGTACGTCCGGACATACCATCCGCATCTACAATGGTACGCTGACATGCAATTTCAGTAACGGCATCAACTTTACCAACGTGCTTGGTATCGAGTGTGAGCTTGAAATGCAGGATGCCGGCACAGGCAAGAGTCCGTATAAGGTGTTTGCACCGGGACAGGTCCCGCCTTCAAGTGAATTGCCGGAGAGTGAATAATGGGAACGGAAGAGAAACGCCAGGCGGCTGAAATGCTGCTCGACATAGGAATACGTATCCCTGTCATTCCCAAACGTCTTTTCGGAAGAAAGGGCGGCTCTCGCCTAGTGATGCGCCGCCCGCCGGGAGGATGTCTCCTGCGGATCGCTTTACGCTATCTGAAGATAGGTGTCACTCCTCAAACGGTTGAGGATATGAGTTATGATGAGCGTATGAAATTTATCGCGGAAAATGGAAAGGCGGTTAGTGAAATGGTTGCCCTTTCAATATGCACGGGGTATCTTACGGGGATTCTCTTTGTAAAGCCGGTGGCATGGTATCTCAGATGGCGTGTTCATCCGGCCATGCTTACGGAGGCAATGATCCATCTGCTTAAAGGTATTGATATAAAGTCTTTTTGCAGTATTATTCCATTGGCGTCAAAAGTGGAAAGCATTCTAAACCCAATCGGAAGCCAAAATCAGGGAATGAGTTAAAGGGGCACCAGGAACCTCCACATAGCATTCTCGGTATCATTGCACAAAGTATGGAACGCTTCGGGCTGTCAAAGCACTATATTCTTTGGAAGCTCAGTTATGCGGAGCTGCTTGTCATGAATATGGATGTGTCCCGATATGTTTCCGCTGAAGAGGAAAAGGAAGAACGGGCCAAGGGGTTGAAAGACAGGTCCGGGAATTTTACGACTGAATATTATCAAACAAAATTAGGGTTGTAGTTATGGAGCCTGTAAGACTGGAAATAATGCTGGATGACAAGACCTTAACTGGAATGCGTTCCGTTGAAGGCAATATGGATGGCCTGTCCAAATATATAGAGGTGGCCATTGCGCGGCTGGAGGCTGAGCTGAAGGCATTGAATGGACAGATAACCAAAGAATCCGGAAAGACGGGAATTGTCAGCGACAAGGACTTGGCGGACGTACAAGCGCTTACAGGAGTTATTAACAAATTGAAGGAGCAACTGGAACAATATGAGAAGCAAAAGAAACAGACCAGTTCTACACCCTTAGTGGCAGATGATCCCGCTCCTAAACTGAATAATGTTAAGATGAGTTTGCAACAGATTGCCAGGGAACTTCCTGCTCTGGCTATGGGGCCGCAAATCTTCTTTCTGGCTATCAGTAATAATATACCGATGTTTACTGATGCGGTGGCCTCCGCAAGAAAAGAGTATGAGCGTTTGATCGCTGCCGGACAAAAGGCGACTCCCGTATGGAAACAATTGCTTTCATCCTTATTTTCCTGGCAAACTGCGATGGCGGCTGCTATCACCATTACAGTGGTATATGGTAAAGAAATCGGAGAATGGGCAAAAGGTTTATTTAAAGCCAAAGATGCTACTCTTGATCTATTGTCCGCAGAACAGGAAATGGCGTTGGCAAGAAAAAATGCTGCTAAGGATGCTAAGGATGAACAAGTGCAACTGGATATACTTTACAATAAATTAAAAAACACTGCTATTTCTGCCAAAGAACGCACAGCTGCCGCCAATGAATGGTTAAAAAAATATCCTCAATATGCCAATGTATTGGATGGGGAAAATGTAAACTTGGGAAAACTAGAATCAGCATATAAATCTCTCAGCAAAGAGATATATGCTAATGCTGTAGCAAGAAGTTATGCTGATAAGATTGCGGATATTTCTATAAAAAAAGATCAAGAGTTGATAAAGGCTCAAAATCAATATGTCTCATACTTAAATGCTCAAAAAACATTAGATAAAGCTATAGCTAATTTGCGGAAAAGCCAGGGTAAAGACTATGATGTTACCAATAATGAGGCTATTAGAAACCAAATGAAATTTGTGGAAGAGCAAAAACAGTTATGGCTTGATCTCCGCGCAAATGTGAAGCAGTACGATGAAAATATAGAGGCTATCTCAAACCATATTAATACTCTTGACCTTTTTCCTCAACCAGAAGAAGAAACGTATGATTATTGGAAACAGCAGCAGGAACGCGCGGAAAGTGTATTGAAAAAAATCAAGTCAGATGTAAAAAAGACATTGGATGAAGCTGCAAAGGAAGGAAAGGATTTGTTTTCTCTTGGGGTAGATAAAGACATTGTTAAGAATTATCAAGATGCTGTAAAGCAATTAAAGGAATCGCAAGAAGCATTGAAAGTGTATGACACGAAAGATCATAAAACATCCGGAAAAACAACTCTTGATTACCAGAATGAACTTGCCGACGCTCGCATACGTGCTCAGAAGAAGCTGGAGGAAACGTTGATAGCGATAATGCGTGATGGTCGTGAAAAACGCATGGCTCAGGCAAGTAAGGAATACAAAGACTCTATTGCCGAAATTGACAAAGAGGAACGTGACCAGCTTGCCCGGATTGAGAAAGCCAGGAAGGCTGGAACTAAGGTGTCTCCGGCAGAAGATCAGGCGGTCAAAAGCACTGCTGAACAAAGCCGTCTTGCCGCCTATCAGCTTTACATCAAGGAATATACGGAAATTCAAAATGAGTTTCTTACCAATAGTGCCAAAGCATGGAACGAATACAACAAGCTGTTCGGCACCTCTCAGCAGAAACGTCTTGCCATCGCTCAGGAATATGCTATGAAAATCGCCGAGGAGCAAGACCCAAATAAAAAGAAAATCCTTGAAAAGCAAATGGGACAGGCCTTGTCTGAATTTGATTTTCAAAACTTGAAGAAGGAAATTAACTGGGAGATGGTATTCGGCAATCTGGAGGCTGTCACACGCAAGCAGTTGCAGGGGGTTAAAAAACAGCTTATAGCCTTTAAGAACTCTCCGGAATTTAGGAAAAGTGCCTCCCCGGAGACCATAAAAGTTGTCGAGGAAGCCTTGAATAATATAAATACAGCACTGGTAGACAAAGACGGTTTCTTCGGAGGTCTTGGAGAAGCCCTGTCCGACTATGAAAGCAAAGTGAGAAAGGTCGCTGAAGCACAGGAGGAATTGAATAAAGCCCTGCAATCCGGAGATGAATCGGCCATAGAGGCAGCGCGTGAAAAAAAGAATAAGGCGGAAAGCGAAATGATCGGTTCTAAAAGCGTAGTGGAGAATGCTACCAACCGGACGATATCCAATCTCACACTGTTAGGGAATGCCATCAGGCAGCTGGGGTCAACATCAGAAATGAGTCTTTCCACATTGGGAGGTATTGTTGGAGACCTTGCCGATGTCTTCACGGAAAGTGGCCAGAAGATTGGAGGACTCATAGGCGCAATATTCGCCATCCTTGATTCCATCGGAGAAGTCGGCATTGATAAATTCGTTGGCAATATATTCTCCAGCATCGGAAGCATGGTAAGTGGTATTATGAGCGCGGATTGGAACCCGTGGAGCTGGATCGGAGCGGATAAGCTGTTCAAAGGTGCAGACTACTCGGATTACAATGATATGGTTGAGGAGTATGGCAAGCTGAATGAGATATGGAGCGAACTCATCGATAAGAAAAGAGAATATATCGATATGAGCTATGGAGCTGAAGCGGATAAGGCAGGCCGTGAGGCGGAAGAACTGCTGAATAAAAGTATAGAGTCTTACCGCATACTCGGGCGTGAGCGTTTGAATTCCGGAGCCAGCATGTGGTCCAGTTCCATTGGTAAACGCCAACGTAAGAGAATGGGTACGACCGAATGGAACGAAGCGCGTGCGGCGCTTGGCAGTGCATTCGATGAATTCCAGATCGGTGAAGGTCGTATGACCGGACTTTTTGACCTGTCAGTGGAACAGCTGGAGAAATTAAAGGGAGAAGCCCCGACCTTC
>ENA-OZAJ01000426-OZAJ01000426.1-human-gut-metagenome-genome-assembly--contig:-NODE-426-length-21816-cov-8.189789_pt1 | contig 21816 bp, 19 predicted proteins | sample MGYA00243301_ERZ653499 | MGnify/ENA primary metagenome ERZ653499 (study PRJEB26926, sample SAMN06165039) | human gut metagenome | biome: ENVO:00009003; feature: ENVO:2100002; material: ENVO:00002003... | reverse complement strand
GAAATACATATCAAAATCATTTCAAAAATTAGCTTGACATATCACCAGATTGCTTGTATATGAAGTTTTGTTTAGGAGTATATGGTACATGAAATGGGGAGGATTTTGTTGGATAAGGCAAAATTTGAAAAAATTGTACAATATGTAACAATTACATGGATAGAGCAGTGGTGTTTCCTGTATCAGTATGGGTGGGAAAGGGTATGGGATAGACTTTGGGGAAATACAGAATGTGGATGTCGAAAGCTGATGTTTTGATGGGAAAACGGTGAGATTAAACAATAAATTGCCGTTTAAATAAGAAAAATGGATTAAAATAAAGGATTTTGTTATAATTTTAGGAAATATATGATATAATCTCTAATGTAATTGAAGAAGTGGCTGAAAGATAATAAATAGTTATCTATTAAATGGGTTATTGATAATGTGAGACAATAGCGACTATTGTTGACATATACCATTATGTATTTTGAAAGAATTACCTATTATAAAGATACATTAAATCTGTTTAATATTTAAATTTGGAGGAATATAGTGTTACAATTTACTGAGAGAAAAGAAGGCTTTCGTCTAATAAGAGTACTATCTAGTTCAAAACATGAAGGAAGTACATACTTTAAATTATCAGGTGGGAGTGGTTGTGGGAAAACAGAACTATTAAAGAAAACTGTGGAACGAATCATAAAAAGTGATATGTTATTCATTTATATTGATATTACATCTGATGAGTTTCAAGCTACATCTCTTTTTCAAACATTACTAGAAACCGTATATATGCCTTTGAGTTATCAGTATAATACTATTACCAATATTCCAGAAGACCTAGCGCTATCAAAATACATTAAAAAAATATTTAAAACCCACACGGCTTTTGAAAAATTTTTCAATACAGCGACGATCTCTGCGGCTGCCATACCCAATACAGGTGGTCCTATATCTATGATTATGGATAAGTGGTTGCAAGAAAGAACGGCTTCTATCGATAATATGCTTTTTTTGTATTTTAAATATATAATAAAAAAGACAAGAATTAATTTAATTATAGATAACTATCAATTTTTACCAGATTCAATTAAAAAGGTGCTTGAAGTTGGAATTAATCAGTTTAATTATGGATTTACATTTTTTGTAATCGAACGTACAAATGAAATTTGTGATCATAAACAATCATTTTGTACATCCTTTCACCAAGATTTTTGTAACTTGAAATATATGTCATATGAACATTATGATCAATTGATAAAAAATCAGAATATAGTTATTAGTGATGATCAGGAAAAGAAAATTTGGGATATTACAAAGGGAAATTTGAAAGATATTGATATAATTCTAAATGAGGTTCGCATTAATCCTGGATATGATATTACAAATAATGATATTGCAATACAGAATCTGAGTGAAATACAGCGCTGTATTCTTTTGATAACTGCTTTATTTCCTGCCGGAATGAAGGAAGGATTTGTTATCCAATTTATTCGTAATATTTTAAGTGAGTCTGAGGATGAAAAAATACAAAGAGCAATAATTAAGTTAATTGACCTGGGATATATATATATAAATAGTAATTCGCATGATACGATTAAACCAACTCACGAAACCGTTATCAATCATGTGAAAGAATCAGTAGATATCCATGATTTGGCAAACTTTTGTTCTAGATTATCGGATAGCCTTGAAGAACTTGCAGAGTCTTGCCATGGAACAAAGGATTATTCATATCTTCTGCATTGCTGGGTTGGAATAAATTCGTCTGAAAATTTAAAGAAAAAATCAAGTGTAGTACAGGAATTAATTTCTATAAAATATAAAGAAAATGCTTATTACTATATAGATGCAATTGCAACTTCTATTATAGATGTAATTATATATTTGCCTGAAAAAACTATAGAAAAAATTTTAATATCTTTTCAACGAGTATCGGATTTTAAAAATGGTATTAATATATTAAATAGATTTCGACAAACAGATAGTATGCTATATAATAAATTTCAAATTTTCTATGTTAAATTTCTTATTCAAACATATGATTTCGAAGAAGCACTGGAAGAATTAAAAAATATTTCGGATTCGTCATTGAAATTACTGTGCCAGACAAATGCTTTACAACATCTAGGCCATGATAGTGAGGTGGAAGATTTATTAAACAACAAATTAACGGCATGCATTCAAGATGAAAACTACTATATTATTTTAAGAAACACAGCGCACTATTATAGCTATGATAAAGCAAAAAATAATTTGCTTTTGGCTTTAAATTATTTTAGTAGTAAAAAGCATACTGCCTTTACAGTAGCTACAATTCAAAATAATTTAGCAGTAATTAATATATGGAAGGGAAATTATGAAGAAGCTAATAAATATTTAAATCCTGCAATAAAGACATTAGAGCAAATATTTTCAAATGAAATTTTTGAACCCTATTGTAATAAAAGTATTATGCATTTAATGCGTATGGAATATGATACTGCATATGAATATGCTAACATGGCATTGGAAAATTGCCCTAGAACGTTGACTTTAGATATAGTTATGCTGAATATTCATCTAATTATAATTAAACTGTGTCAACAGAAATTAACTATTGAAAATGCTTTAAGTGAGCTAGAACATTTATCTGATCAATATACGCTAATAGAAGATCCATGGTATGAATTTCAATTATTATACAATCGAAAGCAGCTTGGAACTTTAATACAACATGATGCTGTATCTCTTGAAGATATTCATAAACGATATATTACAGAGTATCATAATACCAAGACAAAGTTTTACATATTAAAACCATTTCAAATTCAAAATTTTCAAGTGGAACTTTGTCTTGGTTTGTCTCCTAATTGGAGATATTAATATTGTTATGATATTTTTCAATTAAATGCATGAAAATTTCTTGTTGTGGTATCTTGCCGTTAATTACAGCGGCTAGATACCTTCCTAAATTTACGATGTCATTCTTGGAATAGTTAAGGTTGGTAATTGGAACGGTTCCTATTCTGATTCCAGAAGTAATTAAGGCATTTTGAGTGTCATTAGGTATTAGATTTCTATTTACAAGTATTCCATGATTAAATAAAAGTTCTTCCGCATTTTTTCCTGAAAGTTCATTGGTAGTCAAATCTACCAAAATTATATGGTTCTGTGCAATATCATTGATTGTTTTAACATTTTCTGCTTTCAGTGTATTAATCATTAAATTTGTGTTATCGATCACTTCTTTTGCATATGCATTAATATTTATGTTATTTAGTTTCAAAAAACACATAGTTTTAGAAAATAAACTATTTTGAATTGGTCCCCCTTGCGTTTTAGGAAATATAGATGTATTTATTTTTGAATCATATTCAGTTTTGTAAATGATTACACCGCCTTGTGGACCACATAAAAGTTTGTCCATAGTAAAAGTTGCAAAATCAACAAACGGAAATATATTTTTATGTACATTTCCCATAATATATAAAACAGAATGGCATATATCCGCCATCAATGGAATCTGATAACGTGATGTGATTGAGTATATTTTTTTATAATCGAATTCCTTTATGTATGAAGAAGCTCCAACAATTACTAATTTGGGTTTCTCCTTTATTATTTGGTCTTCAAATAATTCATAATTTACTTCTAGATTTTGGTTTAAAGAAAAATATATAGGTCGTATACTTCTACAACCAAGTTTTGTGTGTGAAATATGTCCACCATCTTTTGGATTTAGAGCTAGTACAGTATCTCCATTATTCAAAATAGCATTATATACAATTTGATTTGCTTGAGTCCCAGAATGAGGTTGTATACTTATTTTATATGATGAATCATGGATATGAAAAAGTTTTAATCCCAATTCTTCAGCATAATTTTCAATATCATCTATAGATTCTACGCTTGGGAAATATCTTTTTCCTCTGGTTCCTTCTGTTGGGATTGTTGCGAACGGCATTGCTTGTACATCTAGAACTTCTTGAAAAGGATAACTAACACAGGCTGTGAGATTTATATATGTATTTTGTTCCAAATTATATTTTTTAACAATGGTGTTAAAACGTTCAAAATTTTTTCCTAAAAATCGTTTTAATATGTACATACGTTATTCCTTGCGCTCCTCTATTTTTAGTCATTTTTAATTATTTGGTAGCGAATTTGAAGGATAACTATTTATTATCCTTCAGATTTTAATATTTGTAGGGACAATACAGTGATGGGACTGATATTTGTTTTAGGAGAGTGGATTGCCAAATTTTAATCTTAATATGTTATATCTAATTAAGGTTGATCTTAATTTTATATATTTTCAATTAAGCAAAAATGTTGTCTCCGGCTACAATTATTGCAATATCCCACAAAATGGGGTATGATATAATACATATAAATAGTTGAAAATACGGGGAAGAACTTGGAGGCGGCATGTTTCAAACAATTGATATAAAAGCATATAGGGGATTAAAGAATATTACATTACAAAATCTCAGCAGGGTAAATATTCTTGTGGGAGAAAACAATACCGGAAAAACATCTATATTAGAAGCGATACAGCTTTTAAGAGAACCGGAGGTAGTGGACAATGTTCTGTCAATTGCAAAAAAACGTCAACCTAGGAATATAATGGTGCAAAGTGCAAATTTGATTCCGTTTGATGAGTTTCTTTATTCTTTTCCGGTACAGGGAGAACAAAAGGATATAGTAATTTATGCGACAGATTATGAGTTGAAGAAATGGCATATTGAATTATGTGGAACAATAAAAAAAGAAATTTATGATAAAGAAGATCTTTCGGAGAGTGAACAGAGAAGATATGATCTTTATTGCGGAGAGGATGGGGAAATCAGTGTTATAAGCGGAAACTTCTTATATATAAGCGAAAATCTGACATCTGAAAATAGCTACTCTTTTCGAGAGACACAATTGAGACCGGATGTGTCTATGAAAGAAACTCTGGACATAAAAAAAGAGAATATGTCAAGAGTGAGTATAGTATACATTTCACCTATGGATGTATACACCAATCGTGTGCTTAATGCGAATTTTTACAAAGGAATAAGAGTATCAGAAAAAGAAACATTAATTCAGTTGCTGCGGTTATTCGATGAACGTATTATAGGCATAGAAATTGGAATGTTAAATGCAAAGCCAACGATTTTGATTGAGTTGGAAAATATAGGATTGATGCCCGTATCTTTGTTTGGTGATGGTTTGAAAAAAATTCTTACACTTGCGAGCGCAATTGTGAAAACAAAACAGGGGATAATTTTGATTGACGAATTCGAAACAGGAATTCATCAGAGAGCGTTGGTACAGGTTGCTGACTGGATTGCATCAGCAGCAGAAGAAAGAGATATACAGATCTTTCTTACTACACATAGCAGCGAGGCTGTCAATGCATTGGTACAGGCTCAAAAGAAACAACAGATAGATATGAGCGCATATCGTTTGGAACATTATATGGGAGATACTTTTGTAAAGCAGTTTCGAAGTGATGAATTACTAGAATTGGTAAATAAACAGGGGATGGATATTTTATGAGAAATTACTTGATTATTGTAGAGGGGGCGCATGATATTGCGGTAATCCAAAAACTGTTGCGTATAAACGGAGTTGATAAAATAGTACATTCTGAACGTGAACTTCCACCTGTCTGGAGACGCACAATTCCAGACAGGTATCCATTTCATGGGGATCGGCTGGAGAGAATCTCTCCAATTCCAAGTTTCGTAAAAAATGAAGAGATATCTGTGGCAATCAAGAATGCCGGCAGTGATAGTGAGATCATGAATGTATTAGTGCAGACATTGAAACTCATGGATATAAGAGAAGTGTTATCATTGGATGGCATTATGTTAGTGTGTGATGCTGATGAGAAAAATGCAAATGATAAGAGAAAAATGATGTTGGATAATATGGGGAAAGAGACTGATTATATATTTGATGAAGATAAAATGACTATGTTATTTTATGGAAGGAAAGAAGTAGAAGTCTATACATATATTTTCCCAGATAATGATGGAAGTGGAAATTTGGAAAATTTATTGATAGATACAGCAAAAATTGTGTATCCACAGCTATTGGATTTTGCAGAAGAGTATGTCGGGAAGGCTGCAACAATTCAGACAACTTTAATGAGAGAACAAGATAAGAATAAGGCAATTGTAGGATGCATTACGAATGTAATGAAACCAGGAAAAGCGAATCAGGTTTCAATTGCAGACAATGACTGGGTATCAGAGAGAACAATAGAGGAAAGTGAGATACTTAGAAGACTAAATCAAGAGATTACGAAAATGTGCAGGTTAGTGTGAAATCAGGAAGGAGCAAGTCAGCCATGAAAGGATACCATTACATCAAAAGAGGAATTGATATCATATTAAGTGGGATGGCGATCGTGATCTTATCACCACTCCTTCTTTTTTTATGTATTGCGATCAAACTGGATACACCGGGACCGATATTATTTAAGCAGAAGCGTGTCGGCATCCACCGGAGTTTCTTCCAGATTTACAAATTCCGTACCATGCGGATTGACACACCGAAGGATGTGCCGACACATATGCTGGAGAATCCGGAGCAGTACATCACAAAGGTAGGAAAATTCCTGCGCAAAACCAGTCTGGATGAACTTCCACAGATTTTTAATATCTTCAAAGGAGAAATGAGTATCGTAGGACCGCGGCCGGCACTGTGGAATCAGGATGATCTGGTAGCAGAGCGTGAGAAATATGGTGCCAATGATGTGACACCGGGGCTGACCGGGTGGGCACAGATCAATGGCAGAGATGAACTGGAGATTCCGGACAAAGCAAGACTGGATGGCGAATATGTCAAACATCTGGGACCATGGATGGATCTGAAATGTTTTCTTGGCACAATTGGATCCGTGCTCATGCACGACGGCGTGGTTGAAGGTGGAACCGGAGAACTGAACAAAGAGGAAGAAGAGACAGAAGCACACAAAAGCGAAACAACACAGAGCAGCACGAAAAAGAAAAACATTGCAAACGACACAGAAGAACGTGAAAAGGGCAGGAGAAAAAAGAAGATTCTGATCACCGGAAGCGGCAGTTATGTGGGAACTTCCGTGGAGGCATGGCTGAGACAATGGCCGGAGTACTACCAGGTTGACACGCTGGATATGAGAACCCAAACATGGCGGACACACGATTTTTCTACATATGATGTGGTCTATCATGTGGCGGGAATCGCACATGCAGATGTGGGACAGGTGACGGAAGAAGAAAAGAAGCAGTATTACCGTGTGAATACAGATCTGGCAGTAGAGACAGCCGAAAAAGCCAAAAAGGAAGGCGTGCAGCAGTTTCTCTTTATGTCTTCTATGATTGTATACAGCGGATGTAAGGAAAAGAAAATTACAGGAAATACAATTCCCAAACCATTGAATTTCTATGGAGACAGCAAATGGCAGGCAGATCAGAAAATACAGGCACTGGCAGATGAACGTTTTAAAGTTGTCGTATTGCGTCCACCGATGATTTACGGAAAGGGATCAAAGGGAAACTATCCACAGCTTGCAAAACTGGCAGGAAAACTTCCGCTATTTCCGATTGTACATAATCAGCGTTCCATGCTTTATATAGAAAATCTGGCACAGTTTGTCAAACGGATGATCGACAACGAAGAGACCGGAGTGTTTTTTCCGCAGAACGAGCAGTATATCAATACTTCGGATCTGGTGCAGATGATCGCTATGGTAAAAGGACACCGGCTTGTGATGGTTCCAGCGACTGGCTGGATCATCCGGCTGATGAAAAAGATTCCGGGAAAAATTGGCATCCTGACGGGCAAAGCGTTTGGTGACAGTGTGTACGATATGCAGATGAGTGAATATAAGGAAGAATATCGTGTGTGTGACTGGAAAGAGTCGGTAAGAAGGACGGATGGATAAGAGCTGGAATGGGAAAATCTTGCATAAATAAAAGAATTAAAGTATGATACTACTGAAAAGATGATAAATAGCTTAATGGTATGCATTCGAAGGTTTAGGAGATAGAAAAGCGTGAGAATAGACAAACTGCAAGTGCACAATTTCAGAGGTTTTTCAGATACAGAAATAGTATTAAACGGAAAAGATGCCATTTTTTATGGAGTAAACGGAATGGGAAAATCGTCAATACTGGATGTCTGCAATCTTCTCTTTTCCAGAATTATGCAGGAAGCCGCACAGGATGAACAGATAACAGCCTCTCTTTTAGGAGAAAAAGATGTAAAAGTTGGAGAAGAAGAAGCAAAAATAACGTTGTTTCTTGAAGACCAGGGAAATAATTTTCAATATTACCGAAAAAGAATTCAGGGGAAAAATCTGCATAATTCCAAAGAACTGAAGAGAGTTTCGGAATATATTCGAAAACAGTATCTGGGAGATTATTTGGAAACAGAAGAAGAGTATGAAAACGATGACACGGAAACACCACAGAAAGAGTTTACTTTAAATAATGAAAATATTCCTGTTTATGTGTTTTATGGAGTTGACCGCTATAATGAAAAAACACGTAAATTGAGAAGGCGTTATACAGGAGCAGCAGGGAAGCTGGATGCGTGGAGAGATTCTGCATTTGGAGGAGTGATCAATTTCCGGTTATTTTTTGAATGGTTCCGGGGAAGACAGGAATATGAAAACAGTATGCGAGTGGAAACACCGAATGCAGAAGATCCACAGTTACATGCAGTAAAAAAAGCTATATTAAACGCATTGGGAGATGGATTTTCGGAAATTCGTGTGAAAGTAACAGAAGAAGATGCGGAACTTATTGTCATCAAAAAAGAATTGGAATTGGCATTTTATCAATTGTCAGAAGGAGAAAAAAGTGTAATCGCACTGGTAGGCGATCTGAGCCGGAGGCTGGCAATTGCAAATCCAAAGAGGGAGAATCCGTTGGAAGGGGATGGCATTGTGCTGATTGATGAAATTGATCTGCATCTGCATCCGAAGTGGCAGGAGAAGATTTTTCCGGCTTTACAGAATACTTTTCCAAATATTCAGTTTATTGTTTCCACACATGCTCCGAAAGTGCTGGAGTCTGTGGATGAAAATATACAGGTAATACGTTTGCATGAAGATGCAGAAACGCATCTGGTTTTGGCAGAACCGATGGAGCCGATGAACGGCTGGGATGTCAATACAATTCTGGAAGATTACATGGATACCGAAGTATATAACAGGAAGACAACGGAACTCTTAGAGCAAATAAATGTGTATCTGAATGAAAAAGCATATGATGAGGCAGAAAAACTTGTAAATAAGCTTGCATGGATGACATCGGAAGAGAATACGAAAGTTGTGCGTGCAAGAATCTTGATTGCAAAAGGGCGATAAAGTTTTTATGATTTATATTCAAAAGACAGGTGAACCAGAAGAAGTAAGCCGGTGGAAGAAAAAATTCAAGAATAAGCATAAAAGAGAAGCAGGGTATGAGGATATCCGGCATGAAAAGGAACTGCAAATATTAAAGAAAGCATTGCTTGCAGAACAGAGACATCTTTGCTGCTATTGTTGTTCTTATATTAAAAATACAGAGACTGAAGTACAAAAGAATAGTTTTCATGTGGAACATTTTCGACCTCAGGCACAAAATCAGGATTTATCTCTGGCCTATAATAATCTTCATGCTTCTTGTAATGGAGACAATCGCAGGCACTGTGGGCATAAAAAAGAAAATAATTTTGATGCAAAGCGGATGATTTCTCCGCTGGAGAAGGATTGTGAAAGTCATTTTCGATATCAGCAGGATGGAACAATACAGCCGGCGGAAAAGACAGATGAGGCAGCTGAGTATACAATTACAAAGTTGAACCTGAATGATAAACGTTTATGTCGTGCCAGAGAAAACGCTTTATGGACGTTTAATGTGTTCCAGTTGAATGGAGAAGAAAAACAGCGGGAATTGAAAAAATTTGAATGTTCAGAAGAACTGCCACCTTATTGGGACGCAATTAAATATTTTTTGACACAGGGAGACTGATATACGTGAAATATGATAGAAATCTGGTCGCTACAATCATTGAAAACGAATTTTGGGATGACTTGTATAATGAAATTGACGATTCTGTTATGAACATGGAAGGTCAGGAATTGGATGAAGCGTTTGAGACATATGTTGACTATGCAGAATTGGATCAAATAGAAAATGTCAAAGTTGTCCGGGTAGAACAGGAAGAGGATGATACATGTACGATTGTGAGAGGCATATTGGAAGCGGATGTTTCTCTTGATGGTTATCTATATTTTGAAGGGGAAAATAATATGGTGAACAGTTCGGAAGTTACATTGGAATTCGAATTTCAATTTGAGCATCAGAATGGGAAAAATCGCCAATTTGTGTCCCGGGTAATTGCATAACTTATAATTGATAGAAGATATCATGAAGAATAAAAAATGGTGGAATCTGTAGAAACTGTGATAGGACAGATTAATACAAAGAGTGGAGGTTTAGGGATGCCGTACGTGTCACCTGTTGTTGAAAATGATTTTAAAGACCGGTTGAACAAGTGCGTAGATATTATTAAAAATTCGAGTATCAAATATCAGAGTTTTGGGATTTTTGGAAGCTACGCGAGAAATGATTATAAGGCCAGCAGTGATATCGACTTTTGCATCATAGTTCCGGAAAAACCGGAAAGATGGATGATGGGAGCCTTGCGGGAAGAACTCGAGATGTTGCATGCGGATGTGGTTTTTGTAACACCGCAGTATTTCGAACATGATAATTCAAAGTTTACACAACAGTTAAGAAGAGATTATAAGGAGTTGAAAATATGATAAAGGCAAATTCTTATTATTCTATTGCGTGCAATGAATTCTGGTATTTAAGGGATGCAGTGTCACCTGTATACTGCAATCCGGCTGCAGCTTCGGCACAGCAAATTGCAGAAAAAATGTTGAAATCTGTGGCAGAACTGGTTTGTACTGGAATTGAAAAACTAATGACATCCCATAATTTGCGTGCCTTATACGATGAGATTAAAAGGGTGGATACTTCCTTGCAATTAGAGAGGAAGGATCTGGCATTACTCAAAGACTATTATTATGATGCAAGATATCCGGGGGATAATTTTGTTATTGTGACAGTGGATGAGCTGCGTGAGGCATTGGAGATCATGCTTGACGTTGTAGAAGCTGTAAATTGCTGGAGAACGTCTCATGAATTGGAGATATTAATTGCTGATCCGAGAGGGGAGTTTCAATCAGCGATGAGCAGATTGAAATAGAAATTTTGAAATTATGTGAAAACTTATATACGCAGAATATTAATGCATTATTAAAAAATATGGAGCCATAGTTTCGGTAGAAGTGATAAAACCGGTTGGATGATAAGTCTGACCGGTTTTTTACATTGAGTAAGATAAAGGTTCGTGATATAATAAAAATAATATTTATTGGATTTGGGGTTACGGAAGACAGAGGACAAGGGAATGCATATAGTTAAGGAACTTATCGATAATATATCATCAACAAGCCTGAATAGATTTCTTACCGAACAGAAAATTGCAAATGAGCAGAGGCTGTCTTTTTCGGACCAGCGGGGTTTGCTAGAACAGCTTTGTCAAAGCGGATTGATTTCTGTTGAGGATCTGAATGATTTTTTCTTTCAAGAATTATTATATGGTCATCATCGATTGATGCGCGTGTATTCATTAACTGCTTCGACCTGTCTGCGCTTAAAGAGCAGGGATTCGTGGGGCAGACTTATGCGCAAATTTCAGATCCCAGATTGGACGTACAACCAGATCATAGAGACGGTCCCACAGAAGGAAGACTCCACGAAGCTTGCAGCGATACAGGAAGAAAGAAGGAATGGAAATTTAATCAGGGTGCATCTGATTTTTGTATTCTGCATGTTAAAAGATTCTGCAGGTCAGATCGAGGAGGAGTGTTCCTATCTTCCGGTAACTATTGACCTGGAACAGCGCTGTATGATTGTTAAAGTATGGAATCAGCATGGAATTATACAGGAGAGCCGTCCGCAGATTCAGCTTGATAAAATCTATAGTATAGTAGAAGAAATATTAGAACTGGAATTGGACAACAATAGAGAGGTTGATCCGCAGAATGTATTGTATGACATGAGCAAAGAATTGTTCAACCAGTTTTTTGAACGGCTTCCAAATATAAAAGAGATTGATGATAAGCGAGAGAGCCTTAGCAGCATTATCGATGCAATGTTACAAAATATTCCGTTGCATCATGTAGAACAAAGAGACGGAAAATTATATATGCCGGATGGAATCATTAATTTAGAGGAAGAACTATATCGCCTGATTCAACAGACCGCATTATATGATTACCGGGAAGATCATGCATTGAATACGCTTCTTCCAAGCGATGAAAAATATATATCAAAAATTCGATTCAGTGACAGAGATAATTTGTCGGCAAACTTAACAGGAGAAAATGGTGTAGATTGTATTTATGATGCCAAGACGTTTATGTGTATCAGGGATTCTTTGGATATTGTGAAAAGAATTATTTCCCTGACGGTCAATTTTCCAAGAGCGCGAGGGGTATTACAAGTGAAATATGAGGCTGATAATTATCAGTTTCTGACGCTGCACATTTTGGAAGGAAAATATTATTCGGAAGAAGAATTCCAGCAGATATGGGGGCTTTATAAAGAGTATGAACGAAAGAGAAGCGGTTCGGCAATGTATGAAAATCCTGCCGCAGTTGACACAAAGGCAATGTAAGCAGTTTACGATGCAGGACCTGAGTGAACGGCTGGATCTGGAAATTACATATACCAAAAGTATGCTGCAGGTTCTGTGTGCAAAAAATCTGGTTCGAAAAGAACTGCACTATAGCTGTCCACAATGCCATAGTCAGAATGTCTTCGTATGTGATGGATTTGCTGCTTCGTATCAATGCTATCATTGTCAGGCAATCCTGGAACCGACACGGGTAGAAAACGAGGGGAGACCGTTTTACAGTGTTTCCAAGGATGACTTTATGCAGTATACAAAAGAAACGTATCCGGATATCTTTTATATGACATGTGAGCCGGAAAAAGAAATTATTCCATTCCGTCCGGTGGTTGTCGAGCAATCGGAAGAAAATGTTGCTCCGGTGATCGGGGATGACAAGGTGGAGACGGTAGATGATAAAGCTGAGAAAACGGACAATGACCTTGAGAAGCGTGTGGTTAGCTTGGAAAATGATAAAAAGGGGAAGAATCTGTTTTGGGCGATTGTAAAGATAATTGTATGGGTTACATTTATGCTGCTTGCCTCTTGGTTTGTCTTGTATGAAATGCTTGATATTTTTTTCTTTAAGGATCAACATGCCTTTCTTTATGAGATGTTTATGTTTGCAATGAAGGGAAGTGTGATTGAGACAAATGATTGGGGTGGTATATTTATAACTATCATTGGTGGAATATTGACTTTGGTGGTTGGTGGAATTGATGTATTGGGATGGAAGAAGATACATCAATATTACCATACTATAAAAGAAGAATTAATTAGTTGAGTATTTGGTGAAAGGAAAAGATGAAACGAGTTCTAATGCTGGCGTCTGTTGCCTCTATGATCGACCAATTTAATATGCCGAATATTGCATTGTTGCGGAAACTGGGGTATGAGGTAGATGTGGCCTGCAATTTTATCGAAGGAAATACCTGCTCGGATGAGCGTGTCGCAGAATTGAAGCAAAAACTGCAGGATATGCATGTGCGCTGCTATCAGATTGATTTCGCGCGGAATATCAAACACATGGGGCAGAACATGAGGGCACTGAGGCAGGTAGAAGGTTTGATGAAGCAAAATGGATACGCATTTTGCCACTGTCACAGCCCGATCGGTGGTGTGGTCGCAAGGATTGCCGGACACCGGACAAAGACAAAAGTGATCTATACGGCACATGGTTTTCATTTCTATCAGGGGGCACCGGTTATGAACTGGCTGGTGTACTATCCGGTGGAGAAGATGCTGAGCCGATGGACGGATGTGTTGATAACGATCAATCATGAGGACTATGCCAGAGCAAAAAAGAAATTTCATGCTGGAAAAACCTATTATCTGCCAGGAATCGGAATCGATCTGGAGCGATTCCATGCGGGAGATGCACAAACAATCCAACAGAAACGGCAGGAACTTGGGTTGCAGCCGGAAGATGTGTTCTTATTATCTGTGGGAGAACTCAGTGATCGTAAAAACCATGTCGTTGTCATTGAGGCAATGAAACAACTGGTCCAGAGACATCCACAGCTGAGATATTTTATTTGCGGGCAGGGAGAAAAAAAGCAGGAACTGCAGCAGTTGATTCGAAAATATCATTTGGAAGATCATGTGAAGCTGCTGGGATTTCGGACAGATGTGGCAGAACTCTGTCAGGCAGTAGATGTGTTTGTGTTTCCGTCCAAGCAGGAGGGACTTCCGGTAGCATTGATGGAAGCGATGGCTTGCGAGGTTCCGGTAGTGTGCAGCAGAATTCGGGGAAATACAGATCTGGTAAAAAATGGAGAGAACGGTTATCTGGTAAGCGCGGATCAACCGGAGGAATATATTCAGGCAATCGAAAAACTCCTGCAGATATGGAAGAATACGGAAGGAGTCCGGCAGATGAGAAAAAATAACCGTGCACGGATAAAACAATATAGTTTACAGAAGATTGACAAGATCATGGAGAATATATATCGCTAAATATTGCAAATTATGGGGATTATGGTAGAATAGTAGAGGTATTTTGCGAATTTGAGATAAAATTTGTATAGGAAAATAATTGATTATGAAACAAAAATCTTACTATTTAAAAATATTTCTGATTATAGAATGTGTATTATTGATTTTTTTGGGAATTTTTTATTTCTCTGCAGGAAGATCGTTATATGAAAGAGATTCCGATGGCAATGTTGCGGAATTCAATGCGACAAATGATGTAGGAGAACTTACGCAGGGAGCAACGGTAGAACAGATTTATACGTCCCAAATGGATTTACTGGATTCCATAGGTGTAATGGTTTCAGATTATGGAAAAAGCATCAATCACGGAGTTGAGATTCAGTGTGAAAATTTGTCTAAGGGACAGATACTTGCAAAAAAAACATTCTCAGCGGATGAATTTGAAGTAAATCAGTATGTTTATTTAAACATTGCAGATGGTGTGAAAGTTGATCGTGGAGATCAGATTAAGATTTCCTGTACATCCGATGGGAAAGCAGGGGATGCTCCAACCATATTATATAATGTAGAAAACAAACTGGAAAACCCGGATGTCGCGAGAGATGCACAGTTTACTGTGAATGGAAATGTTGTTCCGGGAACAATGTGTATTGCGGTCAATGGGCGGAATTATGTCTGGACAGGTCCAAATTACTGGAAACTGGTATTACTTGCAGTTGTATTAGTGGCTGTCTTGTATGGAATTGAGTGCAGCCGCGACAAAAGGGGGAAGACAACAGTACTGTTTAACATGTTGTTTGTCCTCAAAAAATATAAATTCTTAATTAAGCAGCTTGTGAAGAGAGATTTTAAAGTGCGTTATAAACGTTCGGTACTTGGCGTGTTTTGGAGCTTTCTGAATCCGCTTCTTATGATGATCGTACAGTATGTTGTATTTTCACAGCTGTTTAAATCAGATATTGAAAATTATCCGGTATATCTGTTGAGTGGTACGGTTGTTTTTAACTTCTTTAATGAAGGTGTAGGACAGTCTTTGACATCTATTGTGGGGAATGCGCCGTTGATCACAAAGGTATATTTGCCGAAATATATATATCCGGTAACAAGAGTTTTTTCTTCGGGAATCAACTTACTGATGTCATTGATTCCGCTGATCATTGCAGCGCTTATTACAGGTGAAAAGATCACATGGGCTTTTTTAATGCTTCCATATATTTTGATTTGCGTCATGATTTTTACCATGGGATTCGGTATGATTCTGGCAGCTGCCATGACGTTTTTCCGGGATATGCAATTTTTATGGGGAGTGCTTAGCATGCTCTGGATGTATCTGACACCACTGTTTTATCCGATTTCGATTGTTCCGAAGCAGGTACAGGGACTGGTACTCAATAATCCGATGTACTATTTTGTCAATGCTTTTCGAACCATCATTCTGGAAGGGATTACACCTCGACCGGTTGTGTTCTGTCAGTGTACAGTGGTCGCACTCGTTATGCTGGGAATCGGAAGCTTGATCTTTAAGAAAACACAGGATAAATTTATCTTTTATATTTAGGAGGAATTGCAGAAAATGCCGATCGTTTCTGTGAAAAATATATCACTGAAATTCAAAATGGAACAGAACCGTGCAAATTCATTAAAAGAATTTTGTGTACGCTGGCTGAAACGGGATTTGAAGTCAGAGGATTTCTGGGCATTGACAGATGTTTCTTTTGATGTCGAAAAGGGTGATGTCATTGGAATTATCGGACATAACGGAGCCGGAAAAAGTACATTATTAAAAGTGATTTCCGGAATTATGAAACCGACAAAAGGAACGATCGAAGCGTATGGAAACATTGTGCCAATGCTGGAACTGGGATCGGGATTTGATATGGAATTGTCCGGTAGAGAAAATATATATCTGAATGGTGCAATTCTCGGGTATTCAGAAGAATTCCTGAATGAAAAATATGATGAAATCGTTGCATTTTCCGAACTTGGAAATTTTATTGAGGCACCACTCCGGACGTATTCCTCCGGAATGCTTGCAAGACTGGCATTTTCCGTTGCATGTATTGTGGAGCCGGAAATCTTGATTGTTGATGAAATCCTGTCGGTCGGGGATGCTGATTTTCAGGAGAAGAGTCGTGCGAGAATGATGGATCTTATGACAGGCGGAACAACGGTATTTTTTGTATCGCATAGTTTAAAACAAATCCGGGAAATGTGCAACAAGGTTGTCTGGCTGGAGCATGGGAAAATACAGGCGATCGGAAAAACTGAGGAGATATGTAATATGTATGAAGGGGCAAAGCATGAGTGATATAAAAATCCTTGTTGCAACGCATAAAGAATTTTACCGGCCGGAAAATCCACTGATTTTTCAGGTGCAGGTAGGAAGTGCATTGGCAGATCATCATATAGAAGGAATTCTTCATGATGATGAGGGCGAGAACATTTCAAAGAAAAACAGATCCTACTGTGAACTTACGGCACAGTATTGGGCGTGGAAAAATCTGCAGGCAGACTATTATGGCTTTTTTCATTATCGCAGATATATGAGTTTCAAACAATATTTCCCCGTGACAGATGGCAAAATACAACTGAAGCGATGGACACCGTATTTGGAAGGAGATTCTCTGGAGAAAGATCTATCTCCTTATGATTTAGATGAGATGCACATGCGGCATGTGATTGAACAATATGATGTGATCACAGTGCTGAGTGAGCATATGGATGTGACGGCATATGAACAGTTTGGACAGTTTCACCGTATCAGAGATCTGGACCGTGCAATTGCAATATTAAAAGAAATGCATCCGGAACAGGCGGCGGCATGTGACGCATATATGCAATCGAAATATATTTATTTCTGCAATATGTATATTATGAAAAGGGAATACTTTTATGCATATATGAACTGGCTGTTTCCTGTTTTGGAGAAGTTTGAGAGTCAGACAGATTTTTCCGGATATAGTGATAAAGAAAAGCGTGTGACGGGGTATATTGCGGAGCGTTTGTTTGGGGTGTACTATACCTGGTTAAAACAGCAGGGATCGGCAAAGTGTGCGGAGGCTCCATATGTGATTTTTCACCAGAATGTCCGTGAGTTTCAATTTGGCAAAAAAGGACCAAGAATTAAGGTGGATATGAGGAAGGTCAATCAGCTGATACCGGCAGGGACTATGAGAAGACGTATGGTACGCAGACTTCTGAGAAAGGAATTATAGAAATGGAAATTCAATTACAAACAATTCTACAGCCTGATCCGGGAATTTGTGTTGAAGAAGCCCTGTATTTTCATAGAAAGGGAGAAGAGATATGTTTTGATGGATATTTCAATCTTTTTTATATCGAGAAATGGAAGCGGTATACAAGATTGGAAAAATTGCAGTTGTCTATCAAAACTGTGGGATATCAAATGCTTCGACTTTATCATAATCGAGAATGTGTTGATGAAATCAAGCTGGAAGAATCAAAATATGCGTATACCATAGAATTTCCATGGGAGAAATACACAGATGGTGTTTTCTGGTTTTCTCTTGTGCCGGATGAGAAGTGTAAGATGCAGCGGATATCAGGATATTATATGGGTGTGTGTGAGGAGGTTGCACATGTGGCAATCGGGATTGATATCTGTACATATCGCAGAGAAGAATATGTCCTGCGCAACTTAAAGATACTCTGTGAGCGGGTATTGCAAAATGAAGAACTGCAGGTTTCGAAAGCCTTGTGGGGATACATCATTGATAATGGAAAAACATTGGATGCATATGAACCATTGCAGCAGTATTTAAAGGCGTGGCAGGAGAGAATTTCTGTTATACCGAATAAAAATGCCGGTGGAGCAGGTGGATTTACCAGAGGTATGCTGGAAGTTTTGGAAGATAAAGAAGAAAGACAGTTAACGCACGTCGTGCTTATGGATGATGATGCGGTGTTAGAGCCGGATTTGTTTGTACGCATGTATGGTTTTCTGTGTGTGGTGAAGCCGGAATGGAAAGATATCATTCTGGGTGGAACAATGCTTCGGGAGGATAAACCGTATCTGTTATTTGCGTCAGGAGAAACCTGGAGTAAAGGATTGATCAAGAATGCAAATAAAAATCTGGATGTGCGCGAATACGAGAATGCAACACGGGAAAATCTTATTACAACAAAATTGGAAAAAACGCTGTATTCGGGCTGGTGGTGTTGTTGCTATTCGTTGAATATTGTTCGGGAGGACAATTTACCGATTCCGTTATTTCTGCATCATGACGATATTGAATTTGGATTACGAAACAGAGAGCATGGAATTGTATTTTTGAATGGAATTAGTGTATGGCATAGATATTTTGAAGATTTACCACCAGGAAGTAATTTATATTATGATATCCGGAATGATTTGATTGAGATTACACAGCAATATGATCGAAAAACAGCAAAGAAATATTTGTGGAGTTTTTATTGGAAACGTCTGACGGTAAGAGTTGCAAGAAATAAAAAGGATGAAGTTTATTGGGCAATTCAGGGGGCAAATGATTTTCTGAAGGGATCGGAATGGTTATGGAAACAAGATCCGGAGCAGCTTCATAAGAAAATTAGAAATGTGGGGTATGATTGTATCATTCAGCGATGGTGTGAAAGTGTAAAAATTTGTTGTAGATTGTTAATCACCAGAAAAAAAGTGATTACGGATTACCAAACAAATATGAGTAAATATACAACAAGAAAAGCATGGATAAAATATTTGGGATTGTAATGCAGGAGGAATTAGATTTATGGAAAAGAAATTGCAGACTTTGATCTTTCCGGATAATGAAAAAGTTCAAAGACAGTGGGGAATTTATTATCGTGGAAATCGGTGCGTGCAGGGAAAAGATGATGTGAAGTTGTATATTCCCGCATTTGAAGTGATTGATTTTTCTACATTTTTTAACGGGTTTTCTTATAGAAAATGGAAAACATATACGAATTTAGGTGCTTTACATCTTTATATAGAAATGAAAGGAAATTTTGATGTAGAATTGGTTGGATATGATTATCATGGAATTCAGCCGGAACGTCATAGTTATGCAACCTATCACTATGAATTGGATAAAAAAGAAACCGTATGTATTGCATTTCCGGATGAATGTAAAGAACAGATGGTAGCATTTGAAATTCATCCATATGCAGATTGTGAGTTGTATGGTGGTTATTATACAGGAGAATATTTGGAAAGTGATGTCAGAGAAGTGGAACTGGCACTGGCAACAACCACCTGTTTCAAAGAAGAATATATTATACATAACATGGAATTACTGAAACATGAAATTCTGGAATCGGATGATGAAATTAGCAGACATTTCTATATTCATGTGGTGGACAACGGAAGAACATTGGAACCGGAAAAATATAACTGTGATCGGTTAACGGTTCATCCAAATAAAAACGTAGGAGGTTCCGGCGGATTTGCCAGAGGAATGATAGAATCCTTGCATCAAGAGCCAAAAGCAACGCATGTGTTGTTGATGGATGATGATGTGATTATTTTACCGGAAAGTTTAAAGAGAACATATACGCTGTTAACACTTTTAAAACCGGAACATCAGGGAAAGTTCATTGCAGGAGCAATGCTTGCAATGGAAGATATGTGTGTGATGCATGAGGATCTGGGAACCGTCCGTGCGGATGGAGAAGTGTGTCCGGTTCATAGAGATCTGAATGTTACGGAGTTGGTAAACTGCTTGAAATTAGAAGAAAAACGCCCGAAAGTCCGAAATGAGTTTGGAGCATGGTGGTATTGCTGTATGCCAAGGGAAGCGATTGAAAAGAATGGTCTTCCGTTGCCAATCTTTATTCGCAGTGATGATCTAGAGTATGGGTTGCGTTGCCATCCGGGATTTATCACGATGAATGGAATCTGTCTGTGGCATATGGGATTTACAAATAAGTTTAATCCGGCTATTGATTTGTATCAGGTATATCGAAATATGCTTGTTATACAAGCAACATCTGGTGTGTGCCAGGGAATTGATTTTATGGCATGGATCAAGCGACTGTATAAACAGATGATGCTGGAGTTCAATTACGGATCTGTGGAATTATTGCTTCGTGCTTTGGAAGATTATATGAAGGGACCGGAGTTCCTTATGGAAGATCGTGGAGAGGCAATATTAAAAGAAAACCGAAAATTGGTTGAGACTTTGGTTCCGATTGAAAAATTTGAAGATGACCGTTTCAAAGACATTGATATTCATATGGATAGAGTATATGAGACAGGGGTAAGAAGTTTCAAAGAAAGATGGATTTACAGAATTACTTATAATGGGCATCGATTTTGGCCGAAAAGTAGATTAAAAGATAAACCGGGAGTGATAGGATATGACTGGTCATATCAGCCGGATAAACAGAATCTTAGAAGAAGTCTTATTGTTGTAAACCCTTTGCAGCAGACGATGGGGGTAAGAACAATTGATCGGGATAGATTTAAAAAGTTGCAAAAACGCTTTAAATATGATCTGAAGGAATATTATCAAAGAAAAGATCAGTTAAATAAAACATATTCGGATGCATATAAGAATTTAACTTCGGAAGAGTTTTGGAAACAATACTTGGAGATGTAAATTATAACTATTGACACCTAAAATGATTTTGCTATAGTTATTATGTGTGTCAATTTAGAAAATATAAAACGGAATGGAGAAAAGAAGATGAATATGACAAAAGAAAAAACATTGTCAGTAGTGATACCGTGCTATAATGAAAAAGATAATATTGTATCACTTGTAAAAAAAGTGTTAGAGTCACCAATAGAGAACAAAGAAATAATTGTTGTAGATGATTGTTCAGAGGATGGTACTAAAGAGGTATTGGAAGAACAGGTTAAACCATTAGTGAGTAAAGTAATTTATCATAAAGAAAATGCTGGAAAAGGAGCTGCTTTAAGAACTGGATTTCAGGCAGCAACGGGGGATGTTGTTATTATTCAAGATGCTGATTTGGAGTATGATCCAATGGAGTATCCAAAGGTTGTTAATCCTATTTTTACTGGAAAAGCTGAAGTTGTATATGGTTCTCGATTTTTAAAACAAAAAAGAAAGGGGTATCTAGCAAATAGAATGGCAAATTGGGCTTTAACAACATTTTCGAATTGTTTTACCCATCAAAAAATTACAGATATGGAGACATGTTATAAAGCATTTTAGGCGTTTGCGAAACGCCACAGACCGCATAAATACGGCATTTTTTGTTACCAAA
>ENA-OZAJ01000411-OZAJ01000411.1-human-gut-metagenome-genome-assembly--contig:-NODE-411-length-22157-cov-6.379739_pt1 | contig 22157 bp, 19 predicted proteins | sample MGYA00243301_ERZ653499 | MGnify/ENA primary metagenome ERZ653499 (study PRJEB26926, sample SAMN06165039) | human gut metagenome | biome: ENVO:00009003; feature: ENVO:2100002; material: ENVO:00002003... | reverse complement strand
ATGTAGCTCCGTCTCGTGGGCTCGGAGATGTGTATAAGAGACAGCAATCACACTGTATAGGATAAATCAGAAAAACTGAAAGGAAATATTATGGAAATATTAAAGTTAAAACCTGTTTTTAAAAATGCAATATGGGGAGGAAAACTTTTAAAGAATTTTGGATATAAGGATGCCGGTAATACTGCCGGAGAATGCTGGGGAATAAGCGCTCATAAGAATGGAGACTGCGTTATTGAGAATGGTCAGTTTGCAGGAAAAACTCTTTCATGGTGCTGGGATAATCATAGAGAACTGTTTGGAAATATGGAGGGAGATGTTTTTCCTCTGTTGATAAAAATATTGGGAGCGGAGGACGACCTCAGCATACAGGTTCATCCGGATGATGAATATGCGGCAGTTCATGAGAACGGAGCACTTGGAAAAACTGAGTGCTGGTATATTCTTGATTGTAAAGAGGATGCTACAATTGTAATCGGACATAATGCAAAGGATAAAGAGCAGCTTGCTGATATGATTAATGAAGAAAAATGGAACGAACTGATTAGAGTAGTTCCTATCAAGAAAGGTGACTTTTTTCAAATTAATCCGGGATGCCTCCATGCAATTAAAGGAGGGACTCTTTTGATTGAGACGCAGCAGAGCAGTGATGTGACCTATAGAGTATATGATTATGACAGACTGCAGAACGGAAAACCAAGAGAACTTCATATCCGTCAGAGTATTGATTGTATTACTGCACCTCATGAGGATTACAAAGGTGAAAGAATTGTTAATAACTATACGGGAATGACAAGCACAATGTTAGTAAAATGTCCGTTTTACACATTAGAGAAGTGGGATGTGGACGGGGAATATAATTACAGACAGGATAAACCGTTTGTCAATGCAAGCGTAATTGACGGAGAGGGAAGTGTTAACGGAAGTAAAATCATCAAAGGCGATCATTTTATTATTCCGGCAAATATGGAAGAATGCTGTTTTGAAGGAAAGATGAGCATCATGGTTTCATACTGTGATTAAATCATAGAAAGTGTGAAGGTATGTTATCAGAGAGAGGATTACAGATAATAGAAAAATTAATAGACAATAATCGAATGCCGATAACATCAAAGACGCTTGCTCTATACCTTGGGGTATCGGAGCGAAGCGTAAAGACTTATATTAACGAGGTTTCAGATTTTTGTAATGAGCATGGAATGTCCCTGATTAGAAAGCCGGGGATAGGCTTTGTTGCAGATTTTACGCAGGAACAGATAGAAGATATCAACAATCTTAAACGAGACAAAAAGATAGTTATGTCCAAAAATCAGAGGATGAGTTATATAATGTATATTCTTCTGAGCGGATGGGACACGTATACATTGACATTATTTTCGGAGGAATTAAATGTAAGCAAAAAAGTAATTGGTGACGATATTGATTCTATATCGAAAGAGCTGGGCAAGTATAATATTCGCATAAATAGAGTTGCAGGGCATGGTGTATTTATAACCGGAGATGAGTTTTCTATAAGAAAAGCAATGAAAAGTGCCTGTCGCTATGCAATTGGAAATAAAGAAATAAATAAGACACATGATTATAGAATCGGGATTGAAGAGGAAGAATTGTGGATAAACAATTTCGGTCAGGATAATTTTGAAAAGGCCATAGAGGTAATACATTTTATAGAAGATAAGTACAATGTGGCATATACGGATTATTCTTTCAAAATGCTTGCGGAATATTTGAGCATTCAGCTTTTCAGAACAAGAATGGGAAATGTTATTACAGAGGATATTGTAAAAAATGGCGAAAATCTTAGTAATCCTGAGATTGTAAATGAAGTTTCTGAAATACTTATCAGCACGAGGAATGCGCGAATTAATGAATATGAGCGTCAGTACATAGATGTATTGTTTGCATCTGCGGCGCTTCAAGCGAATGATGGTAATCTGAGCACATTAAGAATTGAAGGTGTAGAAGAAAAAAGTCAGCGAATATGCATGGAAATGCTGGAATATCTGTCAGAGATTCTTAATGCGGATTTGTCAGGGAATGACTTGCTTACAACAAGTATTGAAGCTTTCATTTTGGCATCTATGATTAGAACGCATTATGGAATTGAAGTCAGTAATCCATTTCTTGGAGATATAAGAGAAATGTATTCCGGTATTTTTGCTACGTGCTTTACGCTTGGAAAGTTTTATGAACAATATGCAGATGCAATTCCAACGGACCATGAGATTTCTTTTCTGGCATTGTTTGTAGGCGGAGCACTTCACAGAAATGTCAAGCAGGTAAAGGCACTGCTTATAGGGACAAGTGGAATTGCGGCAGCAAATATTGTTGCGAAAAAGATTGAAAACAAGATTGAGGATGTTCAGATTGTGGCGATTTTATCTTCAGAAAAAATAAACAATCTTGAGGATTATGAATTTGACATAATATTATCGATGATGCCAAATTTTGAATATGAAAATAAAGTTGTTCATATTTCTCCTGTAATAAGTAAAACAGATGAAAAAAATATAAAAGATAAATGCTTTGAAGTATTGTCTCATCCCGAATTGAAAAAGCAGGGATTTTCACACTTGATTGATGAAAATCACATTATGTTTGTCAGGGAAAAAGTGACTAAAGAGTCTGTGATTAAAGAAGCCTGTAAATTGCTTTACAAAAATGGATATGTAAAAAAAGAATTTTTTGAAAATGTAATCAGTCGTGAAAATATTGAGGCAACGGCAATTGGAAATGGAGTGGCGATACCTCATGGACTTCCGGAAAATGTATGCGAACCTAAAGTGTTTGTAATACGTCTTGCATATCCGGTTAACTGGGGAAATAAAATGGTAGATACAGTATTTCTTTTGGCACTTAACTTTAATAATATAGCCACTACGAAAGCCTTTTTCCATGATTTTGCAAGGATATTGGGGTCCGGTGAGAAGATAGGAAAGATAAGAAAAACAAATAATATCGCCGAAATGGAAAAAACTTTGAAGGAAGAGCTACATTGGAGTTGAAACGGAGAAACGTTTCAATTATCGAAAAATAAAACGTTTGTTGAAAATTGCACGAACTTTAGTGCAATTTTCTTTTTTTGGATAAATTGAAAAATACTTGGCAAACTTATAAAATAGACTTACACGAGGTGGTAATATTAAAGTAAAGGAGGAAATGATTTTGGCTAAAGAACTTATGAGTAAAGACATAGTTATGTTTGATGTGGAAGCAGGAAGTGCTGAAGAAGTTATCAGAATGATTGCAGATGCAATGGACGCTGACGAAAGACTGATTGACAAAGAAGGCTATATTGCTGATGTTATGAAGAGAGAAGCAAGTTCAAGCACAGCAGTAGGATTTTCAGTTGCGACACCGCATTCCAAATCAGTACATGTTAAGGAACCGTCACTGGCGTTTGTTCGTCTTAAGAATAAGATGAAATGGGACGACACAGAAGAAGTTGATATGGTTTTCCAAATAGGTGTTCCTTCACCGGGACAGGGTGACAGACATCTTGAGATTTTAGCAGGATTGTTCAGAAAAGTTATGCATGATGATTTCAGAGAACAGCTTGCGCAAGCACAGAATGCCGATGAAGTTATTAAATTAATCGGTATTGTTTAAGCCTTAAATGGCAAAAAATATTTTTAAGGAGAAAGTTATGAAAGAATTACTTGATATTTTTAAAAATTTAAGAACACACTTAATGAATGGTGTGTCTTATATGATTCCAGTTGTTGTTGGCGGCGGTATTCTTATGGCTGTTGCCGTATTAATTACAGGTGAAGGAGCATCTCCGGTATGGGGAGACGGAATTCCGTACTGGTTATGGACAATCGGTGCTGACGCATTAGGACTTATGGTTCCTGTACTTTCAGCATATATCGCTTATTCAATTGCAGACAGACCTGGTATTGCTCCTGGTCTTGCAGGTGGTATTATGGCACTTAACATTCCAACAGGATTTGCAGACGGCGCAGTACAGTATGCCAGTGCAGGATTCCTCGGTGGTATTATTACAGGTATTTTAGCAGGTATTTTTGCACAGTACTTAAAGAAGATTCCTCTTCCAAAGTCAATGCAGTCACTTAAATCAATTATTATCATTCCGGTTATATCAATTCTTTTAATTGGAATTATCATGTTTGGAGCATTAGGAGCTCCTATAGCAATGCTTATGGAATGGCTTGAAACAGTATTAAAAGGAATGCAGGATGGAAACATTATGCTTGTTAGTGCATTAGCAGGCTTGATGATTGCCTTTGACTTGGGCGGTCCTGTAAATAAAGTTGCATTCTCAATCTTAATGGTAGCTTTCATTGGAGATGGAATTTATCAGTTTGCAGCTCCTGTAGGAATCGCAATCTGTATACCTCCAATCGGAGCAGGTGTTGCTTCATTAATTCTTAAGAAGAAATTCTCAAGAGAAGAAAGAGATGCCGGAGTCGGCGCAATTGCAATGGGATTCTGTGGAATCACGGAAGGTGCAATTTCTTATACAACAGCAGACCCGGGAAGAATGATTCCAATTAATATGATTTCTTCAGCTATAGCAGCAGGTCTTGCAGGACTTCTTGGAGTTGGTAAGACATCAGCAGCAGCATGGGGCGGACTTATTGTTACACCGGTTATTTCAAACCCATTAATGTATGTTGTTTGTATCCTTGTTGGTGTAGTAGTCTATGTAGGACTTTGTGCGGTATTAAAGAAAGACTATGTTGAGAAGGAAGAAGAACTCGGAGATGTAGACATCTCATTCGAATAAAATTCATAACAACTGAATATAGTAAGCGGGACTGCTGAAACAGTCCCGCATCAATTAGAGAAAGAGAGTGAATGATATGAAATTTTTAGCAGTTACAGCATGCCCATCAGGGGTAGCTCATACTTACATGGCAGCAGAAGCAATTCAGCAGGCATGTGAAAAAGCAGGAGTTGAATGCAAGGTTGAGACACAGGGCTCAATCGGAATTGAAAATGCAATTACAGCAGAAGACATCAAAACAGCTGACGCAGTTATTCTTACAACGGATATGCCAATCAAAAACAGTGAGCGTTTCGATGACCTGAAAAAGGTTAAAGTAGGAATTGGTCCGGCAATTAAGCAGGCAGATGCGATTGTAGCAAAGATGATAACTATGCTTAAGGGTGAATAAAAGACAGAACCCGGCAAAGAATAAAAAAGATTCGATTAATTGACAGAGGACTGATTGTGGCAAAATCATTCCCCGAATTTTAAACAGCCACCTAAAAGGAAGAGCAAGGAGTTCTTCAAGAGAACGTACTATTAACGTTGACAAATAAATGGTACAGAAAAAAGGGGCGGACATCACATTGCCTGCTCCTTTAAAAATAATAACGAAGAAAATAATATTGTTTGTGAAAACAGTTAAAAATAAAAAATATAACAAACAGGAGGGTAAAGAAATGGTAAGTAAAACAATGACAATCACTAACGCAGAGGGATTGCACATGAGACCGGCAGGAGTTGTAGCAAAGGAAATGGGAAAATTTGTATGCAACGTAACTATTGTTTTTGGAGATAAGAGAATTAATGCAAAGAGTCTTATTAACATTATTTCAGCTTGCATCAAGACCGGTGCTGAAGTTACATTTGAATGTGATGGAGAAGACGAAGAGGCTGCTCTTGCAAAAATTGAAGAGCTTGAAGCACAGAATTTTGGAGAGTAATACGAGGTAGTAATATGTACAAAGGTATTGCGGGTTCCGAGGGTATCGGAATTGGAAAAGTTGTTCTTATAGAAGAGCACGAAATAAAGATAGAAAACAAAAGAGTAGAGGATACAGATGCTCAGATTTCCAAGCTGCAGGGAGCTATTGAAAAGTTTGTAGAAGACACAACAGCCATGGCAGAAAAAATGGATGTAACTGTAGGCAAGAAGGATGCAGATATTTTAAGAGGTCATATCCAAATGCTTCAGGATCCGATGATTGAAGAACAGATTTCAGCTTTAATTATCAGCGAAAAAATAACAGCCGAAAAGGCAGTTGAGCAGGTATTAGAGCAGACTGCAGAAATGTTTGCGCAGATTCCTGATGAACTGCTTCAGCAGAGAGCAACAGACTTTAGAGATATTAAGACGAGAATGCTCAAAATTCTACTGGGAATAGAAGATGTAGATATTTCACAGGTGCCGGCAGGTACAGTGTTGGTTGCAAGAGATTTGACTCCGTCAATGACAGCGGGAATCAATCCGGACAATATTGAAGGTATTCTTACAGAAGTGGGAGGAAGAACTTCACATTCTGCAATTCTTGCAAGAGCAATGGAAATACCGGCAGTGCTGAGCATTGATAACATTTGTAGTCTTGTAAAGAATGGAGACAAAGTTGTTCTTGATGGGACAAGCGGAGAAGCTGTTTTAAATCCGGATGAAGATACTGTAGCAAAATTCGAAGAAATGTATAAAGCATTTCAGGACGAAAAGGCACTTTTAAAAGCATATGCAGGAAAGCCTTCTGTCACAAAAGACGGAGTAAAAGTAGAGCTCGTATGCAATATAGGAAAACCTGAAGATGCAAAAAAAGCAGTAGAGTGCGATGGTGAAGGAATCGGATTGTTCAGAACAGAATTTTTGTTCATGGATAGAGATTCAATGCCTACAGAAGAAGAGCAATTTGAAGCTTACAAAACAGTAGCAGAGACAATGAAAGGAAAGCCGGTAATTATCAGAACACTTGATATTGGCGGTGATAAGGAAATTCCGTATCTCGGGTTAGAGAAAGAGGAGAATCCATTCCTCGGATTCAGAGCTATCCGCTATTGTCTGCAAAGAAAAGATATTTATGAAACACAGTTAAAAGCGCTTGTGAGAGCCAGTGCTTTTGGAAAAATAAAGATAATGGTTCCTCTTGTAACCGGAGTTGATGAACTTCGTCAGGTTAAAGAAATGGTTGCAGAAATCATGAAAAATTATGATGAAGAAGGTGTTGCATATAACAAAAATATTGAAATTGGTGTTATGATGGAAACTCCGGCTGCATGTATGATGGCAGACGCGCTTGCAAAAGAAGCAGCGTTCTTCAGCATTGGAACAAATGATCTTACAGGCTATACAATGGCAGTTGACAGAGGAAATGCAAAAGTAGCATATCTGTATTCAACATACAATCCTGCCGTACTCAGAGCAATTAAGCGAATTATTGAGTGCGGTAAGAGAGAAGGAATTATGGTTGGAATGTGTGGCGAAGCAGCAGCTGATTCCAAATTAATTCCATTATTGCTTGCATTTGGACTGGATGAGTTCAGTGTAAGTGCAACAAGCGTCTTAAAGACGAGAAAGACAATTTCCGACTGTGACACAGAAGAGTGTAAGGCTCTTGCTGATAAGGTTATGAATTGCGTTACAGAAGAGGAAGTTTTAAAATTGTTAAAATAGACAACATTATAAATACTAACGAAGTGGAGCCCCTATAATGGATATAAAACTGATTACAACTGATGTAGATGGAACTCTGGTAGCAGATGACCATATAACAATCCCCCCAATTAACATAGAAGCAATCAGTAAGGCGAAAGAGAGTGATATCAAAATCGCCATAAGCACAGGACGACCATATTCATTAACAGATAGAGAATCTATGGAGTTAGGTGGTGTTGACTATTTAATATTATCAAATGGTGCAGTTGTAGTGGATGCTAAAACATTAGATGTCCTCTATGACTGTTACCTACCATTTGATTTGCTGAATAAAATTATCAGAGTTTTGGAAAAGTACCCATTGGTTTATGAGTTGTATGCAGAATGTGCAGGGTATATTACTAAGTATACGTATGAGCATTATTTTGAAACACAAGGACTGCCAAGGGTATTTTTAGAAGATTACAGAAAAAGAATGATTTTATGCGACAGTCCGTGGGATATTGCCAGATACAAAAAAGTTGAAAAAGTCAATATTGACCATATCCCGGAGGAATGTATCGAATCATTGAAAGAAGATTTAAAATATATTCCAAACTTAGTTTATTCAGCGGGTTATAAGGGAAATATGGAGATTACAGCGTCCGGAGCAGATAAAGGCAGAGCTTTGGCATGGCTGGCAGACCATATTGGAATAGAAGCAGAGAACATAATGGCGTTTGGTGATTCGGGAAATGACGTAACCATGCTTCAATACGCAGCACATTCGTATGCAATGACAAGCGGCAATGATTTGGCAAAAAAAGCAGCCAAATATGTCACAAGAATTGGCAACAGTGAAGGTGGAGTAGGCGACATAATAAACGAATACTTGACAAAATTTAAAAAATAGAAAAAAATAGAACCATAGAATTTACTAAGGAGGGGACATATGTTAGCCAGAGAGAGACAAAACATCATTGTTGAGACAGTAAATAGAGAGGGTTCGGTTCTAGTAAAAGAACTAAGTGAGAAATTTGATGTTACGGAAGACAGTATACGAAAAGATTTATCTTTGTTGGAGAAGAAAGGTCTGCTGAAGAAGACTTATGGCGGAGCAGTTAAAAACAGAGTAAATACGCATGAGTTGTATGTGTCTCAAAGAAAAGGAAAGAACATTCAGGCAAAGCAAAGGATTGCAGCAAAAGCATTTCAGCTTCTTGAGGAAGGTGATGTTATTTTTCTTGACATTTCGACTGTTAATATTGAATTAATAAGAATGATAGTAGAAGCAAATTTAAAGATTACAGTTGTAACGAATATGATTGATGTGATGATGTCCTTTACGGTGCCGTCCGATACAAAACTTATTTTTGTGGGAGGGAAGCTGAACAAGGGCAGAGACGGATTTGTGGGAGCGATTACAAATTGTCAGATTGCAGATTTTAAATTCGATAAAGTTTTCATAGGTGTGGTAGGTGTAGAGACTACAGAAAACAAAGTATATACATATGACGTAGATGATGCGTTGACAAAGAAAGTAATTATGGAAGCCGGCAACGAAGCTTATATGATGCTGGAAATCAGAAAGTTTGCAAAGGATGGTAATTACAAATTTGCAAAGCTGGACGAATTTGCAGGAATTGTTATGGATGAAAAGCCGGAAACAGCAGTTTTTGAAGACTTGGAAAAATACAATTTACAATTATATTATTAGATTAAAGAAACTGTTGGCAATAAAATTGTTGGCAGTTTTTTGTTTTACAATGGGCCTGAGTCACGAAAGCTGTGATAATATAAAAATGATACAAACAATAAAAAGTAATAAAAAACAATAAAAAGTAATAAAAAATTGTTGACTTTGAATAGGCTGTATTATAAAATGTAATCATAAAACACAGGAGGTGTAATGAATGAAGAATTTAGTTATCACAGATAGAATTAAGACATTAAAAGACAGAATGCTTGCGGTTCCAAGATATGCATCTATTGAACAGGCAAAGATTATTACTGACACATATACAAATCACGAAGATGAGCCTCGAATTATACAGAGAGCGTATTCGTTGAAGGCTTGTTTGGAGAATATCCGAATAAGTGCAGAACCGGAAGAACTGATTGTTGGAAACAGAACTGCAGGTGTAAGATATGGCGTTGTTTTCCCGGAAAGCGGAAGCACATGGGTAGACAAAGAGTTCGAAACTCTTCCTACAAGACCACAGGATAAGTTCAATATTCATGAGGAAGATATTAAGTATTTTAGAGAAGTAATTTACCCGTATTGGCAGGGAAAATCTCTTGAAGATGTTCTGAAGTCAAGATATGGAAAAGAGATTGACGAAATTTCTAAGGTTGCAAAGATTAATCAGAAGGACCATGCACAGGGACATATTAATCCTGACTGCGAGGGCTGGCTTAAAAAAGGACCGGCAGGTCTTAAGAAGGAAGCAGAGGAATACTTTGAAAAAGAGACCGACGAAGACAAGAAATTGTTCTACAAGAGTATTGTGCTTGTAATGGAAGGAACAATTAACTTTATTATGAGATACCATGATTTGCTTCTTGAACAGGCAGAGGATAACCCTGAGTGGGCGGATAATATGAAAAATGTCGCTTTGGTTTGTAAGAATATTGCTGAGAGACCTGTGCAGACATTTCATGAAGCGTCACAGTCATTGTGGTTCTTATTTGTAATACTTCAGATGGAATCAAATGCGTCATCTTTCTCGCCGGGAAGAATGGATATGTTTATGTATCCTTATTACAAACATGACATTGAAGCAGGAATTGCAAATAATCAGGACATTCTTGATATTATTGAAAGCTTATGGCTCAAATTTAACGAGATAGTATATATGAGAAACTCCAACAGTGCAAAATTCTTTGCAGGATTCCCTATCGGATTTAACATTGCACTTGGAGGAGAAGATGCAGAGGGAAATGCTTACGAGAATGAACTTTCTTACCTGCTGTTAAAGGCACAGGAGCATATCGGTCTTCCACAGCCTAACCTTTCAGTAAGACTGAATGAAAAGACGAGTGACAAATTGCTGAAAGCTGCAATCAAAGTAGTTTCTTTGGGAAGCGGAATGCCACAGTTTTTTAATGATAAATCTGTAATTCCGGCAATGATAGATGACCTTAAGATTGAGCCTGCCGATGCAAGAAACTATGCCATTGTAGGATGCGTCGAGCTTACAACACAGGGAAATAACCTTGGTTGGTCTGATGCGGCAATGTTTAATCTTAATAAGGCGTTAGAATTGACACTTACAGGCGGAAAGTGCCTGATTACAGGAAAACAGCTTGCACCGGACAGAGGGAACCTGACAACGTACGAGACATTTGAAGATTTGGAAAATGCCTTTAGAGAAAATATAGATTATTTTATGGACAAGATGATACTTGCATGTGAGCAGGTTGAGAAAGCCCATATGGATCTTCTGCCGACTCCATTTTTATCAGCAGTAATTAATGATTGTATGGACAAGGGAATGGATGTAACAAGAGGTGGAGCAAAATATAACCTTTCAGGCGTACAGATGATTCAGGTTGCAAACCTTGCAGACAGTTTGGCGGCGATTAAGCAGCTGGTCTATGATGAGAAAAAAGTTACAAGAGAAAGACTTCTTCATGCGCTTGAAACAGACTATAAAGATGATGAGATTTTAAGAACAATGCTTCTCAATAAAGTTCCAAAATATGGAAACGATGTTGAGTGGGTAGATAATCTTGGAGCAAAGTGGGCGAAGTATTTTAGAAATAGAATTGGAAAATTCACAAATTACAGAGGTGGCTTATATCATACAGGAATGTACACAGTATCCGCACATGTACCTATGGGTGAAAATGTAGGTGCGTCTCCTGACGGAAGATATTCAGGAACACCTTTGGCAGATGGAGGCATGTCACCGGTTTATGGTCGTGATGAACATGGACCGACAGCAGTTCTTAAGTCAGTTTCAAGACTTGATAAAAGCTGGACAACTAATGGCGGACTCCTTAACATGAAGTTCCTGCCGGAATTTTTTAAGACAGAATCAGGAATTGACAAGTTTGCAAAGATGCTTAGAACTTTTGTGGACTTGGAGATACCGCATATTCAGTTCAATGTAGTTAATAAGGAAGATTTGATGGCGGCAAAGGAAAATCCGGAGCAATACAGAAATCTGACAGTCAGAGTTGCGGGCTACACGGCATACTTTGTGGAACTTGCAGGAGAGCTTCAGGATGAGATTATTGCAAGAACAAGTTATGAAGATATTTAAGAAAGTTGGAAAAATATGAAAGGCTATGTATTTGATTTTAAGCGCTTTTCTACTCATGACGGACACGGCATCAGAACAACAATATTTTTAAAGGGATGTACTCTAAATTGTGTCTGGTGCCAAAATCCGGAAGGTATTTCTATAAAAAGGCGACCTCTATATTTTCCAAATAAATGTATTCACTGTAACACATGTATTCACCAATCAGAAAACGGTGGAGTTCGTTTGGAAAATGGCAAAATCAAGCTTGATGTGACAAAACAGGAGAACTGGGAACACATTATAGACAGCTGTCCGTCAGGTGCTTTGGCAATGGATTCAAGAGAGATGACTGTTGAAGAAACAGTGGAGGAGGCATGCAAAGACGCACCGTTTTTTAAATATGGCGGAGGTGTAACATTATCGGGAGGCGAGCCATTATTTCAGCATGAGTTTGCAATAGAAGTTTTGAAAAAGCTGAAAGAACGGGGTATAACAACTACAATTGAGACAGCCTCAAACATTCCGAATGATATATATGCAGAAGCTATGAAGTATATTGATTATGTTTATGCAGATTTGAAAATTATTGATAACGATAAGCATAAGAAATATACAGGAGTTGGCAATGATTTGATAAAAGAGAATCTTTCATGGCTGCTTCAGACAGAAAAGGCTAAAGATGTGATTATCAGAACACCTCTTATTCCGGGAATGACTACTGATGAAGAAAATATTGCAGGAATTGCAAAATTTATAAGTGATATTTATCCGGAAGTTAAATACGAAATATTAAATTATAATCCGTTGGCAGAAGCAAAATACGATATGGTGGATAAGGAATTTTGTTTTGAAAAGAATCCTCCGCTATATAGTGACGCTCAGATGCGTGACTTTGGAAAAATTGCTACAGACAATGGAGTTAAAAATTTAATTTTAGAAATATAGGCCGGCAAAAACAAATAAAGAAAGAGAGATTTGAGTCGGTGTAAACAATAATTATTTTGTAAAAGTACAGGAGGTAGAGAAATGAAATTAATTATTGATGATGCAAATGTTGAAAAGGTAAAAGAAGTTTGGGAATTATATCCTTGTGATGGTGTGACAACAAATCCTTCCATCTTAGCGAAGAGTGGAAAGAAGCCATATGATGTGCTTAAGGAATTAAGAGACATTGTAGGACCTGAAGGCGAGCTTCACGTTCAGGTAGTATCGAAAGATGCTGAAGGAATGATTAAAGAGGCAAAAACTATAAGAGAAAAGTTAGGAGCAAACACATACGTTAAGATTCCTACAACGCCACAAGGATTAAAGGCAATGAAGGCTTTGGCTGCTGATCATGTAAATATCACAGCGACAGCTATTTATACACCAATGCAGGCATTTCTTGCTGCAAAGGCAGGCGCAAAATATACAGCGCCATATATTAACAGAATTGATAACTTTGGATATAACGGAATTCAAGTTGCAATGGAAATTCAGGACATTTTCGATAACAACGAATTAGACTGTAATGTACTTGCAGCAAGTTTTAAAAACTCACAGCAGGTACTTGAACTTACAAAATACGGCATCGGCGCATCTACAATAGGAACTGATGTAATTGAAGGTCTCATCAAAAATAAGGCAATCGATGCAGCAATAGATGTGTTTAACGAAGACTTCGCAACAATAGCAGGCGAAGGCAAAACAATGGCAGACTGTTAATTCACAATCTCTTTCTAATAGGCGGTACTCTACAGTAAAAGTAGAGTGCCGCTGTTGAAGCTAGGGATAATGTCAGATGGAGGCGGGAGTATATGTCATTGTATGTGCAACTGCGGGATAAGTATAAAGAAGGTTATGAGCGTGAAGTGTTGCAATTGACATTTTTGTATTATTAGAGTCAGCCACATTGGATATTCTTGACAAATTCGGGTATAAATAATAAAATTAACTACATATGGCAAACGCAGTGAAGAGAAGAGTAAATCGGAATGAAGTTTAACAGAGAGCTCTGTCAGGTGAAAGAGGGCAATGGAATGAAGATTGAATATGGACTCGGAGCGGTGCAGGCGAGCAGTGTTATGTAAACCCGCAACGGACAACACCCGTTAAAGTGTAATGAGATTTGAAGTAGCAATATTTCAGATAAAGTAAAGTGGTACCACGAAGTTATACTTTCGTCTTTGCAATATGTAGAGATGGAAGTTTTTTTATTATAATTACCAGGAGGATTGGAAATGGATAAGAAAACATATTATTTGACAACAGCGATTGCCTATACGTCAGGTAAGCCTCATATAGGAAACACATACGAGGCAATTCTTGCAGACAGTATTGTGCGATTTAAAAGACAGCAGGGATATGACGTAAGATTTCAGACGGGAACAGATGAACACGGACAGAAGATTGAGTTAAAAGCTGCAGAAGCAGGTATTACACCAAAGGAATACGTTGATAATGTAGCAGGTGTTATTAGAGAAATTTGGGACGCAATGAATACTTCATATGATAAATTTATCAGAACTACTGATGCAGATCATGAAGCACAGGTTCAGAAGATTTTTAAGAAATTATATGATCAGGGCGATATTTATAAAGGACATTATGAAGGAATGTACTGTACACCTTGTGAGTCATTTTTTACGGAGTCACAGCTTGTAGACGGAAAGTGTCCTGACTGCGGAAGAGAATGTACGCCTGCAAAGGAAGAGGCTTATTTCTTTAGAATGAGCAAGTACGCGGACAGATTGATTGAGCATATCAACACACACCCTGAATTTATTCAGCCGGAATCAAGAAAAAATGAAATGATGAACAACTTCCTTCTTCCGGGACTGCAGGATTTGTGTGTTTCCCGAACCTCTTTTAAGTGGGGAGTTCCGGTAGATTTTGATACTAAGCATGTAATTTACGTTTGGATTGATGCACTTTCAAACTACATCACGGGACTTGGATATGATGTTGATGGTAATAACGGTCCGCTTTATGACAAATACTGGCCGGCAGACCTTCATCTTATTGGAAAAGATATTTTGAGATTCCACACTATTTACTGGCCGATTATGCTTATGGCACTCGATATTCCGCTTCCAAAACAGATTTTCGGACATCCTTGGTTATTGCAGGGCGATGGAAAGATGAGTAAGTCAAAAGGTAATGTGATTTATGCAGATGATTTGGCAGGATTATTCGGAGTTGATGCGGTAAGATATTTTGTACTTCACGAAATGCCGTTTGAAAATGACGGAACAATCACTTGGGAATTGATGGTTGAGAGAATGAACTCTGACCTTGCAAATACACTTGGAAACCTTGTAAACAGAACAATTTCTATGTCAAATAAATATTTTGGCGGAGTTGTAAGTGACAAGGGAATCGTTGAAGACGTTGATGCGGACTTTAAAACTGTGATTTTGGAGGCTCCTGCTAAGGCGGCTGAAAAGATGGAAAAACTTCGAGTTGCTGATGCAATGACAGAGATATTTACATTATTTAAGAGATGTAATAAATATATTGACGAAACAATGCCTTGGGCACTTGCAAAGGACGAAGACAAACAGGACAGACTCGCAACAGTTCTTTACAATCTGATTGAAGGAATTTCAATTGGTGCAAGCCTTTTAGAGCCGTTTATGCCTGAGACATCAAAGAAAATTTTAGCGCAGATAAATGCACAGGCAAGAGCTTTTGACGATATGACTGAATTTGGAAAATATCCATCAGGTAATAAAGTGACAGAGAAACCGGAAATCCTATTTGCAAGAATGGATATTAAAGAAGTAATGACTAAGGTTGAGGAGATTCAGGCAGCACAGAAGAAAGAAGCTGAAGGAGTAAAATATCCTGAGGTTGAGAAAAAGCCTGAGATTTCTATAGATGATTTTGACAAAGTACAGATTCAGGTTGGTGAAGTTCTTAAATGCGAGCCGGTTCCAAAGGCAAAGAAACTTTTGGTTTCTCAGATTAGAATCGGTGAAGAGGTGAGACAGATTGTTTCAGGTATTGCAAAATATTATAAGCCTGAAGAAATGGTTGGCAAGAAGGTTGCTGTAATAACAAACTTAAAGCCATGCAAGCTCTGTGGTGTGGAATCTCAGGGAATGATTCTTGCAGCAGGAGATGACGCGGGCAGCCTTTCAGTTGTAACAGTAGACAAAGATATTGTAGCAGGCAGTGAAATCTGCTAAACTGCTATTAAAATAGGAATTACTGGGATATTTAATATTTATAATAGTTGTGCAATATATGTGTGTTTCAAAATGATAGGCAGATTTTCGTGAGTTCATTGAGATTATTTACAAATATCGCAGCATTGTTTGAGCGAAGCGAGTTTGCGAAGATATTTTGTAAATAACGAAAATGAAATAGAAAATCAACGTGTTTTGAAACACACATATATACACAATAATTATAAATTCTAAAATCGGAGGAAATATGATTTTTGATACACATGCACATTATGATGATGAGGCATTTGATGAGGACAGAGAGAAACTGTTAGAGAGAATGCAGAACAGAGGCGTTGAGTATATTGTAAACGTGGGTGCAAGTATGGCGTCGTGTAAGAGTACCATAGGTCTTGTCAGAAGATTTCCATATGTTTACGGAGCGCTTGGAATACATCCGGATGAAGTTGCAGAACTTACGGAGGAAGATTATAAGTGGCTTGAGAGAAGCATTAACAAGCCAAAGATTGTCGCAGTAGGTGAAATCGGGCTGGATTATCATTGGAATGACAATAAAGATGTACAGGTTGAGGCATTTGAGCGTCAGATGAATATGGCAAGGGAGTCAAAACTTCCGATTATTATTCATAGCCGGGATGCGGCGCAGGATACTTATGAAGTAATGAAATCAAACAAAGCGGACGAAATGGGCGGCGTAGTTCATTGCTTTTCGTATACAAAAGAAATGGCAGAAAAGTTTCTTGATATGGGATTTTATTTAGGAATCGGCGGAGTGGTGACTTTTAACAATGCAAAGAAGTTACGCGAAGTTGTTGAGTATATGCCAATTGAGCGTATGCTGTTAGAGACAGACTGTCCATATCTTGCACCGGAACCTAATAGGGGAAAGAGAAATGATTCGTTTTATCTTCCGTATGTGGCTAATAAAATTGCAGAAATCAAAGGATTAACCCCGGCAGAGGTAATTGACATTACGAGTGATAATGCAAAAGACCTTTACGGAATAGGCAGAAAGAGGTTTGATTAATGGCATATCTGGGTTCGCCTTCGGCGACGCGTGAAGTAATAAATAAATACAGTTTTGCATTTCAAAAAAAGTTCGGACAGAACTTTCTTATAGACTCAAATATTCTTGAAAATATTGTCGGTGCGGCTGAAATTACAAAAGAAGATTTTGTGTTGGAAATAGGGCCGGGAATCGGGACGATGACTCAATATCTCTGCGAAGCGGCAAGACAGGTTGTGGCTGTAGAGATTGACAAAATGCTGATTCCGATATTGCAGGATACATTATCCGAATATGACAATGTTGAAGTGATAAATGAGGATGTACTAAAGGTTGACATAAAATCTTTGGCGGAAGAGAAAAACTGTGGCAGACCGATTAAGGTTGTGGCAAATCTTCCGTATTACATTACAACTCCTATTATCATGGGATTGTTTGAAAGCGGTGTTCCAATTGAAAGCATTACGATTATGGTTCAAAAGGAAGTTGCTGACAGAATGCAGACAGGTCCCGGAACAAAAGATTATGGTGCGTTGTCACTGGCAGTTCAGTATTATGCAAATGCGAAGGTAATGTTAAATGTTTCCGCGCAGTGTTTTATGCCGAGACCAAACGTGGATTCGGCAGTTATTAAACTCACAAGACACAAGACTCCGACAGTCGATGTGCAAGATGAAAAACTGATGTTTAAGATTATCAGAGCATCTTTTAATCAGCGAAGAAAAACACTTGTCAATGGCTTAAAAAATTCAAGTGAGCTTAGTTTTTCGAAAGAGCAGATTGTCGAAGCAATTGCAAATATCGGAAAAGCTGAAACGATAAGAGGAGAGGCGCTGACACTTGAAGAGTTTGCACAGCTTAGTAATGAGTTGGGAAAATATTAAAATCGAAATAGAACAACAGTAATCGGGCAGAGGGAACTTTCTTTCTGCTCGGTTTTTTCTGCCAATAAAATGTATAGAACCCACTTCTTTTGGGAAAATATATACAAAAGAAGGAGAGAGCTATGAAAGACAAAATTTTTGGAGTTTTACAGAGAGTCGGAAGATCGTTTATGCTTCCTATAGCCATTTTGCCGGTTGCAGGTCTTCTGCTTGGAATTGGCGGTTCGCTTACAAACGAGACTATGCTTAGGGCATATGGACTTATTAATATTATGGGACCGGGAACGGTGTTTAATGCAATATTCCTTGTCATGAAGGACGCGGGAAATATTGTATTTGCAAATCTGCCAATTATTTTTGCTATGGGCGTTGCTATCGGAATGGCAAAAAAAGAGAAAGAAGTTGCGGCATTGTCTGCTGCGATTGCGTTTTTTATAATGCACGCATCTATCGGAGCGATGATAGAAATTACAGGTGGTGCAGAAAATATGTTAAGTGGTGCGACGGACACTGTAGTTGGAATTACATCTCTGCAAATGGGAGTTTTCGGAGGTATGATTGTCGGACTTGGAGTTGCGGCGCTTCACAACAGATTTTATAAAATTGAACTTCCGCAGGTGCTGTCATTCTTTGGGGGAACGAGATTTGTTCCGATTATAAGTGCACTTGTATATACGCTTGTGGGAATTGGATTTTTCTTTATATGGCCGGTAATTCAGAGAGGAATTTATGCTGTAGGAGATTTGGTTTTAAATTCAGGATATGCGGGAACATGGGTTTATGGATTAATGGAAAGACTGTTGATTCCATTTGGGCTGCATCATGTATTTTATCTGCCGTTTTGGCAGACCGGTCTTGGCGGAACAATGGAAGTTGGTGGAAAACTGATAGAAGGTGCACAAAATATCTTTTTTGCACAGTTAGCAGATCCGGCAACAGAGCGTTTTGCAGTGTCGGCAACAAGATTTATGTCAGGCAAGTTCCCGCTTATGATTTTTGGACTTCCGGGTGCGGCACTTGCAATGTACAAGACGGCAAAGCCTGAAAAAAGAAAAGTGGTGGGCGGATTATTGCTGTCAGCGGCACTGACATCTATGATTACGGGAATCACGGAACCGTTAGAGTTCACATTTTTGTTTGTAGCTCCTCTATTGTATGGAATCCACTGTGTTTTTGCGGGACTGGCTTATATGCTGATGCACGTGTTTAATGTCGGTGTTGGAATGACATTTTCAGGTGGTCTGATAGATATGTTTTTGTTTGGAATATTACAGGGAAATGCAAAAACTAACTGGATTTGGATTGTAGTTGTCGGAATAGGATATTTTATCGTATATTATTTTCTTTTTAGCTTTTTGATTAAAAAATTAAATCTCAAAACGCCGGGCAGGGATGATAGTGATGAGGTAAAACTTTACAATAGAAGCGACGTTGAGGCAAGAAAAGAGTCAGAAGATGCAGGTGAGAGTTTATCTGAAAAGGATAGAACTTCTTCTGCAATTTGTAATGGACTGGGAGGTAAAAAGAATATTTCCGATATTGACTGCTGTGCAACAAGATTAAGGTGTACAGTATATGACGCTTCATTGGTTAATGATACAATGATAAAATCTACTGGGGCATCAGGAGTTATTCATAAAGGAAATGGTGTGCAGATTATTTATGGTCCGAGAGTTACGGTAATTAAATCAGATTTGGAAGATTATCTTGAAACAGCGCCAAACGTTTTATATAGCACAGATGTTAATGAAGAGAGCAGAGAAAATAATACTGAAGAAATAAAAGAAACAAAAATAAAAGACAATAGGACTATATATAGTCCCATTACAGGAAGTGCAGCAGATTTGTCCGCAGTGCCGGATGAGGCTTTTGCAAGTAAGATGATGGGAGACGGAGCAGCAGTTACGCCGGAGGATGCGCTTGTCAAGGCACCGGATGATGGAGTGATTAGTTTTGTTTTTGACACAAAACATGCGATTGGATTTACTTCAGATTCAGGTATAAGCATGATTATTCATGTTGGAATTGATACAGTAAAGCTAAATGGACAGGGTTTTGATGTACAGGTTGAAAGTGGTCAGAGAGTAAAAAAAGGCGATACGCTTATGAAGCTTGATTTAAATTATTTAAAGCAGAATGCACCATCTATTGTCACTCCGGTAGTCTGTACGGAATTAAAAGAAAATGAAAGAATCAGATTGCTTAAGGAAGGAAAAATACAGGCTGGGGAGCCCTTGTTTACAGTAGAAACCTACGAATAAACCGATTTGAGATATAAAATCGGAAAGAATCTTAATGATTAAAATTTGTACAGAAATTATTGTGATTGTGAGAATGAGTGGAATACAAAAAGTATTTCACTCATTTTTCCGGAAAAAGAGAACAGGCTGTAGGGTGATAGAATCCTATTTTTTTTCATATATTGTAGAAAAAAGCATGGACGGATTATGCTGAAAACCATATATGATTTTTTGAAAAACAATGCCAAATTAGAAATTTTCATGTCGGTTGTACTGTTGCTGGCGGTGACGGCAATTGCCTGTAATATGGATAAGGTAGTAGAAGAGAAGGAGAGCGAGAGCTATAAAGAGGAAGTAAAGTGGAATGGAAAAACTGTGGTAATAGATCCGGGACATGGCGGAAAGGACCCGGGAAAAGTTGGTGTTAACGGGGCCAAAGAAAAGGATGTTAATTTAAAGATTGCATTTGCACTGGGAAATGAACTTATTAAGAGCGGATATAAAGTTGTAATGACAAGAACTATTGATCAGGCTGTTGGCAGTGCAGAAAGGTTTTCGAAAATCGGAGATTTAAATGCCAGATGCAAAATTATTAATGATACATATACATCTAACGAAAACAGCCTTATGATAAGCATTCATCAGAACAGTTTCGCGCAGCAGTCAGTGCATGGAGCGCAGAGCTTTTATTATCAGCGCTCAGAGAAGAGCAGACAGCTGGCAGAGATAATACAAAATAGATTAAATGAAGAAATCAATGCACCGAAGCAAAAAAAGGCTAAACCTAATGACAGCTACTATATGCTTATAAATTCAAAGTGTCCGGGAGCAATTGTCGAGTGCGGATTTTTAAGTAATCCGGAGGAGGCGGCTAAGCTGATTAATGGGGAATACCAGAAAAAACTGGCAGAAATTATTAAAGTGTGTCTGGATGAATATTTTGGTGTAAAATAATGTCGTTTGATAAGGAGGACTTTTCGCAGACTGAAGTTCAGTAACATTGTATTTTATATATACATATGTTAAAATGATACAGACATAAGTTAAGAAATATACCGAGTGTAAACTGTAGCGGTTTTGCCCCGGTCAGGTGAGGCGTAAGATGAAAACCATAGTTGTAAAAACTAACACAGACAATATTGACATGAATGCAATTAATCAGGCGGGAGAAATTATCCGCATGGGAGGATTAGTTGCATTTCCTACAGAGACTGTGTATGGATTGGGGGCAGACGCGCTTAATGCAGAAGCGTCTGCGAAAATTTATGCGGCAAAGGGACGTCCATCAGACAATCCGCTTATTGCACATATAGCGGACATTGCAATGCTTGAACCTTTAGTGGCAGAAATACCGCCGGCAGCAGAAAAGCTGATGAAGGAATTTTGGCCGGGACCTATGACTTTGATTTTTGATAAAAGTGATTTGGTTCCAAAGGGAACAACCGGCGGACTTGATACGGTTGCTGTAAGATATCCTGACCATCCTATTGCACAGGCACTTATCAGTGCGGCAGGAGTGAGCATTGCAGCACCGAGCGCAAATTTATCAGGAAAACCAAGTCCGACACTCGGAGAACATGTAATTGATGACATGGACGGAAGAATTGATATGATTATTGATGGAGGAATGGTAGGAATGGGATTAGAGTCTACTATTATTGATGTGACAGTAACACCTCCAATGATTTTGCGTCCGGGATTTATTACAGAGGAAATGATAAGAAAAGTGGTTGGCGAAGTCACAATAGACAAGGCCATTTTCGCAAAACCGGAGGCTGGTTTTAAGCCAAAGGCACCGGGCATGAAATACAGACACTATGCGCCATCAGCAGACTACAAAATATATAAAGGGGATGCAGTTAAAGTTGCAGATAAGATAATTTTACTTGCGAATGAGAAAGCAGATGCGGGAAAAAACACCGGAATTATAACGGCGGAGCAGCATATGCATTTGTACGAAGGCAGACTGAACAAGAAAGTAACGGTAGTATCATTGGGGGATTTGGATAAGCCCGAAACGATTGCCAATCATCTTTTTAAGGTACTGAGAGATTTTGATAAGATGAATGCAGAGTACATATTTGGGGAAGCATTTTCGGAAGATAATGTGGGACAGGCAATTATGAACAGGCTTACAAAAGCAGCAGGTTACAACATCATTGATGTGTAACAGTTCGGAGGTAAAATGCTAGAATATTCAAAGATTTTGTTTGTGACAGACACTGTCTCTTATACACATCTCCGAGCCCACGAGACGGAGCTACA
>ENA-OZAJ01000403-OZAJ01000403.1-human-gut-metagenome-genome-assembly--contig:-NODE-403-length-22462-cov-5.602178_pt1 | contig 22462 bp, 14 predicted proteins | sample MGYA00243301_ERZ653499 | MGnify/ENA primary metagenome ERZ653499 (study PRJEB26926, sample SAMN06165039) | human gut metagenome | biome: ENVO:00009003; feature: ENVO:2100002; material: ENVO:00002003... | reverse complement strand
GCCTTATCGTCGGCAGCGTCAGATGTGTATAAGAGACAGGTCTACGGATATTGCGATTTTAGTTGTTGCGGCAGATGATGGTGTTATGCCACAGACAGTGGAAGCAATCAATCATGCAAAAGCAGCAAATATTGAAATTATAGTTGCTATTAACAAAATAGATAAACCAAGTGCCAATATCGACAGAGTAAAGCAGGGATTGGCAGAGCACGGTCTTTTGGCTTCTGACTGGGGCGGAAATGTAGAAATGGTTCCGGTGTCAGCACACACAAAAGAAGGTATTGACGACCTTTTGGAAATGGTGCTTCTTCAGGCTGATGTGCTTGAGCTTAAAGCTAATCCAAACCGTCAGGCAAGAGGTATTATTATTGAAGCAAAGCTTGACAAGGGTAAAGGTCCTGTTGCTACAGTTTTAGTACAGAAGGGAACACTTAAAGTCGGCGCAAACATTGCCGCAGGTGCAAACCACGGTAAAGTAAGAGCGATGACAGATGATAAAGGAAATAGAATCAAATCTGCAGGTCCGTCTACTCCTGTAGAAATTTTAGGTCTCAGCGGCGTTCCAAACGCGGGCGAAGTATTTGTTTCCACAGAGACAGCAAATGAAGCAAAAGATTTTGCGAATACATTTGTTGAGGACAGCAAAGCTAAACTTATGGAAAGCAACAAGTTTAGAATTTCGCTTGATGACTTAAACTCACAGATTGAAGCAGGGGAATTAAAAGAGTTAAATATTATTATTAAGGCTGACGTGCAGGGTTCGGTAGAAGCGGTAAAACAGAGTCTCGTTAAGCTTTCTAATGAAGAAGTTGAGGTTAAAGTAATTCACGGCGGCGTTGGCGCAATTAATGAATCGGATGTTATTCTTGCGTCTGCTTCAAATGCTATAATCATCGGATTTAATGTAAAACCTGATGCACAGGCAGAAGAAACATCTAAGAGAGAAAACGTAGATTTGAGACTTTATTCAGTAATCTACAATGCAATAGATGATGTTGAAAGAGCAATGAAGGGAATGCTTGAACCGATTTATGAAGAAAAAGTAATCGGTCATGCGGAAATCCGTCAGGTATTCAAGGCTTCAGGTGTTGGAAACATTGCCGGTTCATACGTATTAGACGGTATGATGCAGAGAGGCTGCTCAGCGAGAGTTACAAGAGAAGGGGAGCAGATTTATGAAGGACCGGTTGCATCTCTTAAGAGATTTAAGGATGATGTAAAAGAAGTTAAGGCAGGATATGAGTGTGGTCTTGTATTTGAAAAATTCAACGATATTGCTGAGGGTGATCAGGTTGAGGCGTATATGATGGTTGAAGTGCCTAGATAGTAAAAAGAAAAATGAGTAGAGCGATAAGAGAAAGTTTCCAATAATAAAATTTTGGAAACAGCTCTAATCCTCTTCCATTTTATGGAGTGATATTATGAGGAAAAACAGCATTAAGAACACTCGTATTAATGGGGAAGTTCAAAGAGAATTGAGCACAATTATAAGAGAATTAAAAGACCCGAGAATAGGAATTATGACTACCGTTACAGCGGCAGAAGTAACTCCTGACCTTAAATACTGTAAAGTATATATAAGTGTTATGGGTGATGAGCAGGTGAAGGCGGATACAATGGCAGGATTAAAAAGTGCAGCAGGTTTTATCCGACGTGAACTTGCAAGAACTGTCAATTTGAGAAATACCCCGGAAATTAAATTTGTTATTGATGAGTCAATTGAATATGGTATGAGAATGTCAAAGCTCATTGATGAAGTTAATAGCAAAAATGAAGAATCAAGAGTGGATAGTGATGAGTCAGATTATGAAGATTAATGAAATTATTGGTGATGCAGAAACTGTAGGAATAGGAGGGCATATACGCCCTGACGGTGACTGTATAGGTTCCTGTATGTCTTTGTACAATTATTTAAAAAAGAACAGACCGGATATTGAAGTTAAGGTCTATCTCGAATTTGTGGACGATAAGTTTAGTATTATTGAAAACACGGATAAGATTGATACAGACGGATATGACGGAACAGTTTATGATTTATTTATTTCGCTTGATACCGCGAGCAAGGACAGACTTGGTTTTAATATACCGTTTTTTGATAATGCAAAAAGAACTGTGTGTATAGACCACCACGCAAGCAACAAAGGATATGCAGATTATAATTATATTGTTGCTGAAGCAAGTTCAGCGAGTGAAGTTTTGTATGAGCTTTTGGAAGAAGAGCTGATTGACAAATCGGCAGCAGAGCCTATGTATATGGGAATTGCACACGATTCAGGAGTATTCAGATTTCAGACAACAACACCGACAACTATGCGTATAGCGGCAAAGATGATGGAACAGGGAGTCAATGTAAATAAGATACTTGAGGAAACATTTTATAGCAAGTCTTACAATCAGCTTATGGTTACGGCAAAAATTCAAAGTCAGACAGTGCTTACAATGAATGGAAAATGCATTTATGGTTACTGCACTGCCGGAATGATGGAAGAATATGGAGTTACTACAAATGATTTGGATGCTGTAGTTGCGTCTATAAGAAATGTTGAAGGAATAGAAGTTGCTATGTTTATATATCAGCTTGAATCGAACAAATTTAAAGTGAGTCTGCGTTCAAAAACCAATGTAGATGTAAGTGAAATAGCAGTAGGATTTGGCGGCGGCGGACATATGAGAGCAGCAGGTTTCGAAGTGGAAGGTCCGCTTGAAAGTGCGATATCCCTCATATTGGAAAAGATACAGGAGCGTATATAAAATAAGTACAGAAGTATGAAAAATTTCCGGTTAAAGGAGCCGGGGCAGAGATGATAAATGGAGTAATTAATGTTTATAAGGAGCCGGGATACACATCTCACGATGTTGTTGCTAAGCTCCGTGGAATATTGAAGCAGAAAAAAATCGGTCATATGGGAACTTTAGATCCGAATGCTGTTGGAGTTCTTCCGGTCTGTTTGGGAAAAGCCACAAAATTATGTGATTTGCTTTCTGAAAAGGACAAGACCTATAAGGCAGAGCTGCTGCTTGGTACTGAGACAAACACGCAGGATACGACAGGAGAAGTTATACAGCAGGCGTCATCAGAGCTTTTAAAAGCTTTGGACGAAGAAAAAGTTTTTGAGACAATTAAAAGTTATATAGGAGACTATGAACAAATACCTCCTATGTTTTCTGCAATTAAAATAAATGGAGAGAAATTATACAATCTGGCAAGGCGTGGTGAAGAGATTGAACGACCGGCAAGACATTGTAAAATTTTAAATATTACGGTAACAAAGATAGACCTTCCAAGAGTAGAATTTAATGTCACCTGTTCTAAGGGAACTTATATAAGAACTTTGTGCCATGATATAGGTAAAGATTTAGGTGTTGGAGGGTGTATGGAGAGTCTTGTCCGTACAAAAGTGGAAAGATTTAATGTTGAGGACAGTATAACTTTAAGTCAGATAGAAGAGTACAGAGATAATCTTACATTGAAAAAGCATATAACGCCGGTAGATGAAATGCTTGACGGCTATTCAAAGTGCATTGTTGCTGAAGGCGCAGAAAAGCTTGTTTATAATGGAAATATTTTTACGAGCAGAAACACGCTGTTAAAGATGAATAATGAAGACGGACAGACAGTGAGAGTTTATACACACGATGGAAAATTTGTCGGATTGTATATGTATATTTTGGAAAAACAGATATATAAGCCTATAAAGATATTTTTGTAGATATTGTGGGTGTAATTTAGGGTACGGTGAAAACGATATGAAGCACAATTCACAAATGACTTTTGGAAAATATATTTGAGTGGAGAAGTTTATGCAGTGCATATCTGTTAATGATAATATAAAATTGAAAAATACCATCGTTACAATAGGTAAGTTTGACGGGATTCACAGAGGACACGAAAAGTTGCTTGAAGTGATAGAACAAAATGCCAATGGAAGACAGAAAGTAGTTTTGACTTTTGAAACTACTCCGGGCAGATTTCTTGAGAACAACGCAAACAAGACGATTGTTACGGAAGAAGAAAAGCAGATACTATGTGAGCAGCAGGGAATAGATATTTATATGAAAATGCCTATGAAAAAAGAATTTCTTGCACTTTCGCCGGATGATTTTTTAAGTGAAATCTTAAAAGAAAAGATAGGCGCAACAACGATTGTCTGCGGTCCCGATTTTCATTTTGGAAGAAAAGCACGGGGAGATGTTTCTTTTTTGAAAGCAAATCAGCAGAAATACGAATATAAGCTGATTGTCGTAGAAAAAGAACAGTATCATAACAAGGACATCAGCAGTACGGAAATTCGTGAGAAGATATCTGAAGGAAAAATGTCAGAAGTTAATGAAATGCTTGGTCATCCATACCGAATTATCGGAAGAGTTGAACAAGGCAAGCATTTAGGAAGGACAATCGGACTTCCCACGGCAAACATTATCCCTGATGATACTAAGCTGCTTCCGCCTAACGGAGTTTATAGAACAGTAGTAGTTGTAAATGGAAACACTTTTAATTCTATAAGCAATGTCGGAATAAACCCTACAGTGGAAAGCGGCACTCAAATAAAAGTGGAAACCCATATTATAGATTATGAAGAATATATTTACAACGAAATAGTTCAGGTTCAGTTTTATGATTTCATAAGACCTGAAATGGCATTTGACAGCATAGAGACATTAAAGAATCAAATAAATGCAGATATAAAAAAATGTAAAAAGTTAATAAATGAATAAAAAAACTGCTTCGGCAGTTTTTTTATTGGTATAAACTACCAAAAAGTTATAACATTTTTAGTGGTATTGTATAATATACATTTTGTGGAAAAGTGCTATAATCAAATTAGATGTTACCGATAACATTTGTAAAAGATTAAAATTGAAACGGATGGATTTTATATGAAGAATTTTAAGGGGTTTAAGAATATTAAGAAACTGATACTGATAGTAACGACGTTTGTATTTATAATAATAGCAGAGACAGTTTGCTTTGGCAAGTCTATAGAACAGAAAGATTTTTTGAAAACGCAGGATAAGGTTTTGAGAAATAATTATGGTATGGGTTCTAAAATTGTACTGCGCGGTGTGAATGCAGGCGGATGGCTTCTTCAGGAACTATGGATGTGCCCTACACAGTATTCTGACGGTGTACAGGATCAGAAAACAGTAGAGAGCACATTAGTAAAGCGTTTTGGAGAAGAAAAAGCAAAAGAACTTTTGAATACATATTATGACAGCTTTTGGACGGAAAAAGATTTTGATAATTGTGCAGATATGGGAATGAATGTAATACGTCTTCCGTACTGGTATTTGAATATAGTAGATGCGAATGGCAGATTGAGAGCGGATGCTTTCGACAGACTTGACTGGTTTGTAGAACAGGCAGGACAGAGAGGCATGTATGTTATTTTGGATATGCATGGTGCTCCGGGTTCGCAGAATGACAAAGACCATTCAGGAGATATCAATTCGAATTTAGGACTTTGGAAAGGAGCAGATGTTTCTTACAATCAGCAGCTTTTCATAGAAGTTTGGAAAATGGTGGCACAGCATTACAAGGGAAATCCGGTTGTCGCAGGATATGATCTTCTGAATGAACCGTCATGTGCAGATGGCGACTATACAAATGAGCAGGTTTGGAATTTGTATGATGACGCATACGACGCAATCAGAAATATTGACAGAGACCATGTAATAATTATGGAAGCGACATGGGAGCCGTATAATCTTCCTAACCCGACAAAATATAAATGGCAGAATGTAATGTACGAGTATCATTCGTATAATTATGACCAGCAGCTGGATGCTAATGCACAGCTGGCATCAGTAAACAGAAAAATCAAGCTGATTAATCAGATGAATTATAATGTACCTTCTTATATTGGAGAAACATCATTTTTCGGAAATATGGAATCATGGGAAAAATGCCTTAGCGCATTAAATAATGCAGGTATAAGCTGGACACTTTGGAGTTATAAGGTTACCGGTGATGGAACAAACACCTGGGGATTATATAATATGAATATAACAGGTGCAAACCTTGAAAGTGACTCTTTTGATACAATCAAAAGCAGATGGCAGGCATCAGTGACGGACAATCGATACATAAACAGTCAAGTAGTTAATATTGTAAATAGATTCATTTCATACTCCTCAACCCAAGTCATTATTGGGAATGCCGCAGTAAGCGGTGTTCCCAATCAGACTTACACAGGCAGGGCAATTACTCCTGATGTGACGGTTAAGTATGGAAACGATATTTTAGCAAAAGGTTATGATTATACTTTACAGTATAGCAACAATGTAGAGTGTGGTACAGCAACAATAACTATTGTAGGCAAAGGCGGTTATGAAGGAATAAAAAAAGTTACCTTCAAGATAGTGCCGGAGGCAGTAAAAAACTTTTTGGCATCATCACAAACAACAAAAACATTAAATTTAAAATGGAATAAGAGCTATAACGCAAAGGGATATTGCGTATATCAATTGAAAAAAGGACAGTATGTTCAGATATTGTCATTGAAGCCTTATTACAGCTCATATAAAATTAAAAAGCTTAAGGCAGGAACCGTATACAAGTTCAAAATTTGTTCATACACAATTATTGATGGAAAAAAATATTACGGAAAAGCTTCGTATCTGTCTACCGCTACAAAAGTTTCGACAACATTTCTGAAAGCGAAAGCCGGAAAAAATAAAATAAAGATTTCATGGAAAAAATTAGCTGGTGCTAAAGGATACGACGTTTATTGTTCTTCATCAAAAAAAGGCAAATATAAGAGAATCAAAAATATTAATTCAGGAAAAAAGAAAAGCATGACATATCGTGTTAAAAAAAGCGGAACATACTTTTTGAAGATAAAAGGGTATTCAAAGATTAATGGAAAAAAAGTTTACGGAAAATTTTCAAAGCCGCTTAAAGTGAGAGTGAAGTAGTACAGAAAGGGGCAGATATGGCAACGATTAAAGACATTGCTCAGGCAACAGGGGTTTCGGCAATGACGGTATCAAGGTATTTTAATGAACCTGATAAACTCAAAGAGAAAACCTACAACAAAATAAAAGCTAAAGTTGAAGAGATGGGTTATCAGCCTAATATGGTAGCAAGACTTCTTGCGACAAGAAAGACAAATATAATATGCGTGTATATTGCAGATGATATTGACAATCTCCATCCGTTCACGCTTCAGTCTATCGCCGGAATTAGTGAGAGGCTGGGGGAAAACGGATATTCAATGCTTTTGTGCAGAGAAGGATATGAGAAAGTTACCTGCGATGGAATAATTGCAATGGGTCTCAATCACGATCAGGAAGAGCAGTTGATGGGACTTTCAGAGAAAAAGGCAATTATTATATTTGGAAACAGCAGTCACAAAAACAACTGGGTAGACATTAATAACTATATAGGAAGCTACAAAGCGACCGAATACATGATTGAGCGCGGTTACAGAAAAATAGCAAATATTGGAATTGATAATGAATTTAGTTATTCTGAGGACAGATATCAGGGATATATCGACTGTATGAATGAGTATGGGTTAGAAATTCCTGAAGATGAAATTATTAAGGTTCCAAATCATGAAGAAGACGGATACCGTGCAATTGAGAAAATATATAGTGAGGGAAAGATAGATGCGGTAGTCTGCGCCAGTGATGCGATAGCATTAGGAGTAATGAGATATGCAAATGAAAAATATGTCAGTGTTCCTGATGAACTTGGAATTATTGGATTTGACGGTCTTGGATATGAAAAAATGGTTACTCCGAATATTACGACCATGAAACAGCCGGTTTATGAAGCGGGAAAGGCTTTGGCAGAAAGAATGGTTGAGATTATTAAGAGCGGAGAATATGTTGGAACAGAAATGTTTATAGAGCCGGTACTTGTAGTTAACGGAACAACAAAATAAAAAACTAAATACAAAAATCTAAAAAGAATTTTTAAAAAATATAATTTTATCAGGAGGAAAAATGATGAGAAAGAGATTTTTAAAGAAAGTAATGAGCGCCGTTTTGGCTGCAACAATGGTAACGGTATCAGTGGTTGGATTCACAGGATGCGGAAAAGGAGATTCAGCAGATGAAAAGGCTGACGGAATCGCTTTTTGGGCATATGAGCCACAGTCGTTGGATGACAAGAAGGATTTTGAAACCTTAGTTTCAAAATTTACAGAAGAGACAGGAATTAAAGTGAAAGTATCATTTATTCCAAAAGACAGTTTTAACACAAAGCTTAACAGCGCCCTTGCAAATGGAAAAGGTCCTGATGTTTCTTATTTGGATCAGCCAAGAATGGCAGAGTTTGGAACAGACGGAACATTAGTTGATTTGACAGATAAGGTTAAATCTTCACAGACAGTGAGTGAAGATAATTTCTTCCCAAGTGCATATGATACATGTGTATTAGGTGGAAAGACATACGGAGTACCACTTACAATCACAACATCAGTTATTCTTTACAATAAGAGTCTTGTAAGTGAAACAAATCTTCCAAAAGATTGGAAAGATATGTTACAGATTTCAAAAGAAGTTGCGGCAAATCCTACAAAAGCAGCATTTGGCGGAATAGGAACAGGCGGATATGCTTCATGGTATTTCCAGGCATTCCTGTGCTCAGCAGGCGGAAATTATACAAATGAAGATCAGACACAGCTTACATTTAATGATGAAAATGGTGTAGCAGCATGTCAGTTCCTCGTAGATTTATATAAATATTCACCGGAAGAAGTAAGAAATTCTTCATCAGCTTTCGGTAATGGAAACGTTGCATTCTCATTGGGCGGAGGTTCTGATATTGATTCACTTCAGACTAACTTCCCTGACCTTCAGTTTGGTGCAATGCTCATTCCGGCAAAAGAAGAAGGTGGAAAGTCATGCTCAAATATCGGTGGTGAAAACCTTGTAGTATACAGTGCCTCTGAAAAACAGGATGACGCATTTAAGTTTATTGAATATTTATCAAAAAATGAAAATAGTGAACAGGTAGCAAAATTCACAGGTAACTTCTCAGCTATCAAAGCTTTGGCAAAGACTGATAATCCATTAAAAGAAGTTGTTTTGGAACAGCTTAACACAGCTGTTGCAAGACCACAGTTAAACGGATGGCTTGAAGTAAATGACAATTATCTTGCATCAGCGCTTGAAAAGATTCTCAATGGAGATGATATTAAGAAAAATCTTGATGAAGCAGTAGATACAGCAAAATCCGCATTAAAATTAAAATAAATATTAACAGGAAAGATTACATACAAGCACAGGGCTGAGAGATAAAATCAGCCTTGAGCTTGTGTTTCAACATAACTGTGGGAGGAATAGGAATGACAGCAAAAAACAGTACTGCTGTGGCAAAAAAAAGAATCGGTCTGTTTCAGACAAAACAGTCGCGTGAAAATATAACCGGATGGTTGTTTGTATTGCCGCTTATCATTTATTTCGTTGTATTTCAGCTTGCACCTATGATTATTGCATTTGTAATTTCATTAAATGACTGGAATATGAGAAGCCCGATGAAGTTTGTGGGAATACAGAATTATGTTCATTTATTAACAAACTATGAGGGACTGTATGATGATTTTTGGCCATCATTAATTGTCACAATCAAATATATATTGCTGACAGTACCGGCAAGTGTGGTTTTAGTACTTGTGGTTGCAGCATTATTAAATTCAAAAATCAGGGGAGAGGGAATTTTTAAGACGATTTTTTATATCCCTTCCGTTACATCCGGTGTTGCAATTGCGGCAATATGGATGTTTATGTTAGACCCCCAGCACGGTATGATTAACCAGCTTTTGGGAACACATATTTCATTTCTTGCCACAAAGAGCACAGCCTTATATACATTGGCGGTTATGGCGATTTGGGGCGGACTCGGATACAATACTCTGATTATGCTGTCAGCGATGAAAGGAATTAACGAATCCCTTTACGAAGCTGCAGAGATTGACGGTGCAGGAGCTGTAAGCAAGTTTTTCCATGTCACACTTCCATCAGTTACACCGATTATTTTCTTCATTTCAATAACAAGTGTAATTGGTTCATTTCAGGCATTTGATCAGATGTATTTGACAACCGGCGGCGGACCTGAAAAATCAACAATGACATATATGCTTGGATTGTATAATCAGGCGTTTGAATATAATCACATGGGTACAGCCTGTGCGATGTCATACATATTGTTTATCATTATTATGATTATTACGTTTATACAGTTTAAGGTACAGCCTCAAAACGTTGATAAAGGGGAAGGAGGTAAGAAACGTGTCAAGAAGAGCAGAAAAGCATAATGATGCAGGAATCAAAATAAGAAGAAAAAAAGTAAAGCCTGCAAGAGCAGCAAAGCGAACCGTTTTATATATTATTCTTGGAGTGCTGGCAGTTTCTTTTATACTTCCGTTTTTATGGCTTATAGCATCCTCGTTTAAGGAGACAGGAAATGCTCAGGGAATGCTTAGTTATATAAAGTTTACGCTTATCCCTAGAAATGCGGACGGCGAAATATTTTTTAAGACAGACAATTACAGCCGGGCACTGGAATATTTAAATGCCGGTATTCTTCTTAAAAATACATTGATTGTGGCGGCAATCAATACGGCGGTAAACACGATTTTTAACAGTATGGCAGGATATGCCTTTGCAAGAATTAATTTTAAAGGAAAAGATATTCTCTTTAAGATAGTAATTATGGCTATGATGATACCGGGAACGGTAATGATGATACCGAATCTTATTATCTGTAGAGAAATGGGAATATACGACAGTTTATGGGCTCTTATGTTACCGTTTGCAATGTCAATTTATAATGTATTCCTGATGCGCCAGCATTTCTTTTCTTTCAGTAAGGAATTAGAGGAAGCGGCAATGATAGACGGAGCCGGAAGACTGCAGACATTTTTCCGAATTGCACTTCCAATGGCGTCACCAATGTTAATTGTAACCGGAGTTACGACATTCATGTGGAATTATAACAATTTCCTTTGGCCGTTGGTTGCAACGTCTTCAGAAGAAAATTACACATTGGCAATGGGACTTGGTTCCCTCATAGCAGCTGGTTCATCAAATCCGGAAATTTATCCGGTAATGCTGGCAGGTTCTGTAGTACTTTCCGTACCTATGATTATTTTATTCTTTGTATGTCAGAAATATATTATCGGCGGAATCAGTGCAGGAGCTGTAAAGGAGTAATGTTGGAGGATATTATGAGAAAAACAAAGATATTGATTTCATTGGCATTAATAATGTCGATGACAACAATCCTGACAACCGGATGCGGACAGAAAACCGCGTCGACAGAAGGTTATGTTCAGGTATATGAAACAACAGGAACAAAATCAAAATTAATGTCAAGAGAATCAGACTTAACGTTTGAAGATATAGATGATGCGTCCGTAAACGCAATTATCAGTGTAGATGAAACACAGGTAAAGCAGGAAGTAGAAGGCTTTGGAGGAGCACTTACACATTCAGCAGCCTATGTACTTTCAAAAATGGATGCGGATGACAGAAAGAGCGTTCTTGAGATTTTGTACAGCCCGGACAAGGGTGCGGCATTCAAGATGGTAAGAGTGCCAATCGGTGCGTCTGACTACACAACATATGTTGACGGTAAAATGCAGTATTTTACACTTGATGATATGCCGGAGGGTGAGACAGATGAAAAATTAGAACACTTCAATATAAAATATGATAAGCAGGAATTAATTCCGGTATTGAAAGAAATTATTGAGATAAATCCTGAAGTTGAGGTCGTTGCCGCATCATGGTCGGCACCGGCATGGATGAAAGAATCAAAAGTTTTAAACAGAGGTTCACTGTCTCAGGATTATGAGAAATCATATGCTGATTATCTTACTAAATATGTTAAAGCATATAAGGAACAGGGAATTGATATTAAATATTTATCAGTACAGAATGAGCCTTTGGTAGATAATATGCGTTATCCGGTAATGTCTATGGATGAATATCAAATGGCAAGATTGATACAGTATACCGGAGAGAGACTTGAAAAGGAAGGTCTCGAAACAAAGCTTTTAGCATATGACCACAACTACGACTCGACTGTTAATACTACAGTTGATGATTTCGCGGAAGAAATATTCGGAAACGATGATGTTGCAAAATATGTTGACGGAATCGCACTTCACGGATATGGAACATTCCAGGCAGCAGATGAGTTTGCAGAAGGCTTTAGAGTATACAACGAAAAGTATGATACAAAATCATTTTTAACAGAGATTGCAGAAGGTACGTGGAGCATGGACTTTGCTTCAAACTTAAGCTACAGTTTGGAAAATATGATATTAACACCTTTAAACTTTGGCTCTGCATCAGCTATATATTGGAACCTTGCATTGTATAATGACGGAACTCCGGCAATGACGACTAACGATTGTCTTGGTGTTGTAAATGTTTCAAAGGAAGACAACAGCGTGGCAAAGAGTTCAGCATATTATGCAATGGCACATGTAGCAAAATATATTTATACAAAAGAAGGAAATGCAAAAGTGATTGCAAGTGAGAGCGACAATCCGGAAGTATTGGCATCAGCATTCTTAAGAGGCGACGGTCATGTTGTTACAGTTGTCACAAATTTGAGCGACAAGTATGCAAGCAATGTGGATGTCCATTATGACGAAAAGAGTTTTACATATGAAATACAGCCACAGAGTGTTGTAACATTTGTTTGGTAGGAGGCGGCAATGAAAAATATGAACAAAAAAGCTAAAATTGGAATAATTTCAGCACTGTCAGCAGTAGTGATTGCAGCCGTTGTAGTTGCAGTACTATTTCTCACAGGAGTTTTTGGCGGAGGTAAGCTTGGAAGCTTATCGACCGAAAAGTTTGAAATTGTAGGTATTGATTTTGTATCTATGACACAAAAAGGAATACATACATATGATTTGGAAGTAAAGCTTGAAGAAAGATTTTCACAGGCAAAAGATGTAAAGATTTATTTTTCAAAAAATGATACATTAGATTTAGAAAAAAGCGATGTATTAAATTATACAAAACAGCCTGACGGAACATACAGCATAGGCGGAGTGACATATGATCCGGGAGATTACTTCTTATTTGTAACAGCGGGAAAAGAGACGGGAACTTATCCGCTTACCATTCCTAAAATGGGACCAAAAACATGGATGAATGGCAAAACAGTAAATATTGAATTTGAAGTAGACGGAAGCACTTCATGGAGTTCATTTATTGATCCTGAAGGAAAAAATGTATACAGAAGTGCGAGCCCCGTATTTGATGATACGGCAAAACCTATGGAAGAAAACATAGACATTTTGACTTCATCATTTGCAGATGCGACAGCAACAAAAGAAGAGCCGTATTACTATATAGTATTTAACGGAAAGAATGGAAAATTCAGATATATTTCAGCGCCATTGTTTTACAATGCAACTCAGGGAAAAGCAGGCGTGTCATTCTATGAAAAGAAAGGTAAGCCATACCTTGAAGTTACGGGAACACTTTATTCTATATCTGAGGACGCTGAAAGAATCATGCAGCTTCGAGTTGGAAATTTTGATGGAGACGACCCGACTTCAACATTCCTTGTAGACAATAGCTATAAGGGTGGCGATAAGACAGCATTTAAGTTTGAAATACCTCTTGAAAAATTAAAGAAGGCATCAAACAATCTTGCACTTTTCCTGACAGAAAACGGAACTATGTGTGAGTGGTCTATAAATGCATCGAATTTAGAATTAGAAAAATATTCATTATCAAGCGGAAATGCAAAATACGGTTTGACAGATGAAGCGGCATTAAAGATTACAAGAATGATAGACGCTTACGATGATATTAAAGTATCATTGGGCAAATCGGGTAAGGAAGCAGTATTAAAAGTAGACGGAACACATAAATACGGAATTGGCGGCGATGACTATCAGCTTGTAGTTACAGCTACAGACGGACAGCAGTATGTGGCAGAAAACACAGTAAAAGAAGGAAAGAAATTCTCATTTGCATTCCCGCTGAAACAGCTCTATTCTTCAGGAATATGGTATGACCTTCAGGTGAAGTGCGTAAATGAAATTGAATATTATGATATTGCAACATCAGCAGCAGATATGGATCAGTCAGTCACTGTAGGAGAGAAGAAGTATAATTTTGAGGAGTACGGCGGACTGCTTAAAATTCAATATCAGACAGTGAAAGATTTTGGAGGAGTTAAGGCGTCACTTGTGACAAGCGGCGGTAAGCCGGTACTTTCCGTGAGTGGAACGATACCAAAAACAAAAGCTGACAATCTTGCACTTGCAATAAGAACCGGAGATACAATTATCGAGGCGGCAAATACGCAGAAAACTGACGGTCAGTTTGCAGCAAGTCTTGATTTGTCACAGATGAAGGAAAAAGATGCATGGTATGATGTGCTGATTTTATACAAAGATGCAAAGACGTATTATGACTTATCGACTTCTAATGCGGACATGAAACAGAAACTTGATTCAGGCAAGAGCCAGTATACATTCCAAGACTGGGAAGGTCAGTTAAAAGTACAGTATTCAGACGCACCGGTTAAGGTAAATAATCAGAAGGTTAAAATCGAGACTATAGGTGGAAAGGCAGTATTGGTGGTTACCGGAACTGCAGAAGAAGATGCATCTTCTTACAAACTTGGACTTAGAAACAAAGACAATTATGCTGCAACGGTATCAAATAGTGGTTCAGGAAAAAATCTTTTATTTAAGATTGATTTGTCAGTACTTCCAAAGTCAGGCACATGGTATGATGTTATAGTAGGACATTCAGGATTTGGAGATAGTGCAGATTTAAATACAAGTGCGGCAAATATGGAAACTGCTGTTACCGCAGGAAAGCATATTTACAAATTTGCAGAATGGGAAGGCCAGCTTAAAGTTTATTATGACAAAGTACTTTCTGACATAAAGGGTGTAAAGGCAGAGATTAAGAAAGACGGCAGCAGGGCAGTACTTATTGTACAGGGAAGCATGGCGAATGCTTCACAGAAATATCTTGGAATCAGAACAGAAGATAAGATAATCAAAGTAAAGAATACAGCCAAAGGAAACAAGATTTATTTCAAATTTGACTTGTCAAAATTGCGCAGTGCAGAGACATGGTATGATGTGATTATAGGAACAAACGGTTCAGATGATTACAGAGACCTAACTGTAGCTGCAGCGAATATGGAACAAACGTTAACTTTTGATAAGAAAATTTACTCATTCCAAAATTGGGAGAGGGCTCTTAAGATTACATATGCAAAGGTTGTTAAAGATCTGAAAGACATCAAGGTATCTATTGCAATGAAGTCAGGTAAACCGGTACTTTCAGTTACAGGAACAATGAAAAATGCTTCGACAATGTATTTAGGAATCAGAACAGACGGAAAGATTCAGAAAGTAAAAAATGCAGGAAAAGGCAATAATATTTCATTTACATTCGATTTGACAAGTCTTAAGAAGTCAGGAACATGGTATGATGTAATCATAGGAAATAAAGATTTTTCATCTTATAAGGATGTAACGGTGAAGTCAGCTGATATGGCAAATAAAGTTACATATAAGAAGAAAGATTACAAATTTGCAGAGTGGAACAGACAGCTAAAAGTTTATTTTGAATCAGATACAGCGGCAGGACTTGCGAAAGGACAGCAGATTAAAGATATAAAGGCAGTTCTGATTTTGAAGAATGGAAAACCGGTACTCAGAGTACAGGGAACAACAAAAGGAATTTTAAATGATAATGTTCAGCTTGGAATCAGAACAGAAGACAAGGTGGCAAAAATATCTAACCTCACAGCTACAAAGGGCCGCTTCCTGTTTGATTATGATTTGACAAAGCTTGGAAAGTCAGGAACATGGTATGATGTAGTCATTATCGAAAAGAAATCAGGAGCATATGTAGATGTATCTACAAAAGCAGTTTACAATATGGAAGTTTCAACTTCTTACGGTGATAATGTATACAGATTTGCAGACTGGGAAGGCGATTTGAAGGTTTACTATACAAATACGGCAGAAGAAGAAGCAGAGAAAGCAAAAGTTGCGGCAAACTTCACAAAGGTCAATGCAAAGATAGAAGCTGCAGGAGGAAAGCCTGTGTTGAAGGTTAGTGCAAATATAGGTACATTGAAAAATTCTGACGTAACATTAAATGTAAGAAGTGGAGATACAGTAATAAAAGTTACTAATGCTTCTTCTACAAACGGTGTTTTTGCAGGAACAGTTGATTTGACAAAACTCACATCAAAGGCAAGCTGGTATGATGTATATTGGTTTGTAGATAGTAAAAATACAGAACTTAATCTAACCTCAGCAAATGCAGACATGGAATCTAATTACAAATATAACGGATTTACATATCAGTTTAAGGAATGGAATTCACAGCTTAAAGTTGAGTTTGAGTAAAGACAGATAAAAAATCAGACAGTTAAGGGGATATTAATGGTAAAAGTAATTCAAACAGCACAGTCATATGATAAACCGTGGCGTGAAATAAAAGAATTAGAGCTTAAGGACAGCTATAAATTCGATATGGATTCTGTTGAAATAAACAGTAATAAAACCTTCCAAACCCATATGGGGTTTGGAGGGGCATTTACCGAAGCTGCGGCATATACTTTGGGAAATACAAGTGAAGAAAACAGAAAAGAGATTATTAAGGCATATTTTGATAAAAAAAGCGGACTTGCATATAATCTTGGAAGAACAACAATAGGCGGGTGCGATTTTGCATTAGAGCCGTACATGTATGTTGAAGATGGCGACATGGAGCTTAAAACATTCGATATGAGCAGAGATGATAAGTGGATTGTTCCGCTTATTAAAGAAGCGCAGAAAGAAGCAGGAGAAAAGCTTGGACTTTTATGCTCGCCTTGGAGCCCTCCGGCATTTATGAAAGATAATGCGGATGTTAACCACGGAGGATGTTTAAAGAAAGAATGCTATAAATCATGGGCTTCTTATATGGTGAAATATATTCAGGGAATGAGAGAGCGTGGTATAGAATTGTCAATGGTAAGCATACAGAACGAACCGGAGGCAGTACAGACTTGGGCATCATGTGAGTATAACTCAGCACAGGAGGCAGAATTTGCAGTAGACTATCTTTATGAAGCCCTGAAAGAAGCAAGTCTTCAGGATGAAGTTAAAATTGTTATATGGGATCATAACAAAGACGCAATTTACCGTCGTGTCAAGGAAGTGATGAGTTATAAAAATGCAAAGGATGTTATCTGGGGAGTTGCATATCACTGGTATGTAACGGACAAATCAGAAAATCTGACGATGGTTCACGAATATTGTCCGGACAAGCATATTATGTTTACGGAAGGATGCGTGGAAATTGTAAATGTTTCGGGAGATACAAGCTCAAAAGAGGGAATTGGTGCATGGACGCACGGAGAAACCTATGGAAGAAACATGATAAATGATTTTAATAATTACAACGAAGCGTGGATAGACTGGAATCTTGTCCTTGATAAAGTGGGCGGTCCGAACTATGTTGGAAACTACTGTGAAGCTCCGATACATATTGATGGTACAGATAAGGTGGTATACAACCGTTCTTACTATTACATAGGACATTTTTCAAGATATATAAAGCCGGGTGCAAAAAGAATTTTGTGCCGCACGGATTCCTACAGAGGAGTATATGCAACAGCATATAAGAATCCGGACGGCGAAATAGTGGCAGTTGTGCAGAATGAATCGGACACAAGCCACAAACTGGCAATTGTTGTTGATGGCAAAGGTGTAAACACAGAGCTTCCGGCTCATTCAATTACAACCTTTATTGTCGATTAAGGTGCTTAATAAAAAATATAAGCAGAAAGCATATAGTTTGAAAGGCTGGGTGCAATATATGAAGATAATAAAAAAAATATGGATGATGGTATTTAGCGTAATTATATTTTCTACATCTTTTGCCGTGACAAATTTACAGGATGTAAAGGCGTATACGACATACAATAAGCTTGAAATAGAAAATATGCAGTTAAATAAGGCAAGAATTAAAACAGGATCAAGTGATTCTAACGGAAAACATGTAGAAACATATTGGGAGCAGAGTCCGCTTGATACATATGACAAGCTTACAGACATTACTTTTGCAAGATATGTCTTTGAGGCAGAAGAGGCAGGAGAATATACATTCCAGATTCATTGCAAAAATGAATCAGGAAGTGGTACAATAGGAATTAAGTTATATGCCAATGGAACGGATTATGATATTAATGTTTCTGGTAATGCTTATCAGACAGTAAACAAAACAGTGAATCTTGATAAAGGCAAAAACAGTATTGTTTTAGCATGGGTAAACTGGGGATATTTTGATTACATCAATTATCCGTCAGAGCTTAAGCCGGTAAGTTATGGAACAGAGACAAAGTACTGTGCATTTGAGTCAGCATTAAACGAGATTCAGCTGACTCCTACAAGTGGATTTCACAATCCGGAGACAGTTCTTTATACAGCGCCGATTGAGTATAATTCAGGTGATGAGGAATGGCAGGGAGCTGCAACATTTACGGTAGACGCAGCTGCCGGAATTAAGTCAATAGATTTAAATTATTATGTCACAGAATATAACAACGGTAAAGCACAGCTTGCGATGAGCATTAATGGTGGAAAAGAAGTTAAGCTTGATTTAAGCGGAACAAAAACGAATACAAAACTGACTTATCAGATATCAACAAAAACATTGACAGAAGCAGGATTTAAACCGGGAAAAACAAATACTATAAAATTCCGTCAGGCAAGTTCTACGGGCGGACAGGTCGGCTTGTATGATATTGAATTAAAGGAAGCACAGGTAGAGGAAGAGACTCCGGCACCGTCTAAGGCTAATAGATATGAGGCAGAAAATGCATATATTATGTCGGGAGCAAAAATTAAATTAACTGAAGGCGACGAAGAGAATTGGTCAAAGGGAAGCTACATAGGTGAGTTTGCTCCGGCGTCAATTACAAAGCCGTCTCAGATTGATGAATACTGTTCAAATATCGGATATGTACAGTATAAAGTAAACGCTGAACAAAAAGGATATTATAAAGTTACATTAGGTTATGCAACAGAAGAGAATATGTCAGTATATGTTACATCAGGATATGAGTGGTCAAAGGTTAATCTGACTTCTACTGGAAAATGGTGTGACTTAGGAGAAAAAGAAGCATATGTATATCTGAAAAAGGGTTCAAACAGCATATGGGTTACAGGACCAACCACAGAAAAGGGCTGGGTAAATTATGACTATATTGATGTTGAATTTGATGAAGCGGCAGACTTGGATACAAAGGATACAGTGTTGTTACTTGACAATGGTGCGTCATCTTCTAACTCTAAGGTTATAGATAGTAAAGGAAAAGATGCAGACAAAGATAAGGATAAGGATGAGGATTCAGAAACGGATAATAACGAAGAAAATTCAAATCTTATATCACCGAAGACAGGAGTTCCTTTTATGGCGGGTGCGGCAGTGATACTGTTTGCAGGAGCAGCGTTTACAGCTGTATATAAAAAGAAGGTTTCAATTAAATAGCAAATAAATATTAAAGGAGGATGGAACATGAAGAAAATTAAAAAAGCACTTAGTATTATTTTAAGTGCAGCTATGATTTTCACAAGCATTTCTGTGACAGGCAGTCCGGTTAAGGCAGAGACTGCAGGATATGTCAAAGTCGAGATGGAAAATATGCAGATTAACCGTGCAAGAATTAAAGAAAATGCAGCTGATTCAAACGGAAAGCATATTGAAGTATTTTGGCAGGAAGATGCCTTTCAGAATGCAAATGACATTGCAAACCAGTCTTATGTGAGAATGGTAGTAAATGCAGCCACAGCAGGTGAGTATACATTTAAGATAGGATGTACTACATGGGGCGATGTGTCGGCAAGAATGTATGTAAACAGCGAAAAGACAGATTTGACAATTCCTTCAGGTACAGCTCAGGAATATGAAGTTACTGTCAAACTGAATGAAGGTAAAAATGCAGTATTATTTTCATGGATTAACTGGTCAGAGATGGATTACATTATGGTACCGGATACTTTGTCCGTAGTAAGTGATGCAACTGATACATATTATCCGGCATCAACAGCTTATCTTAATATGACTTGGTTCCATACTGACGAAAGCACAATTTACAATCCTGACGCATCATTGTATACAGGAACGCTTTACTTAAATGTTGATGAAAATTCAGGACAGCCCGGTGATGAAGAATGGCAGCCGTCAGCAACATTTACTGTAAATGCGCCAAATGTGATGAAATCATTAAAGCTTGAATATTATATTGAGGATGAAGGAACACCTAATTCGGAGATGTCATTAATTATTAATGGAGGAGAGCCTTTAGCCGTTCCTATTGATGATACGGGGATTACATATGTAAGCACGGAAGATTTGACTGCAAGCGGATTCGTTTTAGGACAGGCAAATACAATCAAGATTCAGCAGAAAAATAAAGATGGCGGTACGTTCGGACTTTATTCACTGAAAGAAATCATAGAAGATGAGCCGGTATCTGATGATGCGGTAAAGACAGCACAGGATTTGGTCAAAGATGGAAATATCAGAATGCTGGGACGTACTCTTACAGAAGGAACATCTCAGACAATGGACTGGACTTGTTCAGGCTTCAGCTTTGAATATACAGGAGCAGGAACGGTGTCTGCAAATATTACAACAGGAAATGTATCAAAACTTGTTGTAGATATTAATGGAACAATTAAAACAAAAACAGTAAGAAGAGGAACAAGCAATGTTGAGTTAGCTTCTAACCTTACAAACGGTACATATACAATTAAAGTATATAAAGTTACAGAAGCAAACGGATATTTAACAAAGCTTAATTCTATAAGTTATGATAAGGACGCAGCTCTGAAGGCTACAAAAGAGGCAGACTTAAAATTTGAGTTTATCGGTGACTCTATCACATGCGGTAATCAGATTAATTCCGAGACGGGTGATGAGGATGGTTATGGTGCATATGCTTCTGTTTTGGCAAGAGCGTATGGTGCAGACTGGAATACAATTTCCTGTTCAGGACGCGGTCTTATGGAAGGTTTTAATTCAGAAGAAGGCTGGGCAATGAGTCAGAATGCACAGATGAAAGATGTATTTGATTATGTATCATATTTTAGAGATAAGGAAACAAAATATGATTATTCTTATCAGCCGGATGTACTTGTAATTAATTTAGGAAGCAATGATTTAGGCGAAGAAATTATGACAGAATTTGGCACGACAATGAGTGCATTCTGCGAGGAAGTGAAAGCATTCTCACAAAAAGTCAGAGCTAAATATCCTGACACAAAGATAATTTGGTGCTACGGAACATATTATAATAACGCAGATGCGGATAAATACGCAGATGCAGTTGCATCATTAAATGACAGCAGCATGGCATTTGTAAACTTCCCACAGTTATTGGGAGGAAAAGATGGACATCCAAACTATACACAGCAGACAAGAATGGCAAAGATTCTTTCAGCAAAAGTTTCAGAGATGCTTAAAGTTACAAATCCAATGAGCAGTGACCTTCATTATGAGGCAGAAGCAGGAACAATAACAGTAAATGGAACAGAGGCAAAGATTAAAGTCGAAACAGACGTAACACCTTATTCAGGAAACGCTTATGCGGCAGATATGAATGCAGATGTTACAATTGCGGCAAACGGAGCTTATGTGACAGTACCTGTTACAGTGAGCAAAGCAGGTATTTACAAAGTTACAGTTTCTTATGGCTCAGGCGCAGAAAAGAATCCTATCGTAGGTGTTAAGTCAAACAACTACGCTTGGTCAACTGCAGAAATCACTCCTGCGGCAGGCTGGGATATGATAAAGACATTTGATAAAGAAATTTATCTTAGAGCCGGAAAAAATACAGTTTCAATAACAGGTGCCATTAACGGAGCATGGGCAAATATTGACTGCTTTGAATTAGAGTATCTGCGTGCGGGAACGGAACCGGGAGAAGTGGAAACACCAACAAATCCACCAACTGACAAAGTTCCGGATACTACAAAGAAACCGATAGTTACAACGAAGGCTCCGGCTGTAAAGGCACCGGCCAAAGCAAAGCTTGGTAAGGTTACAAATATTAAGGGAAGAAAAATCAAAGTTTCTCTTAAAAAAGTTAAGAAAGCGGCAGGATATCAAATTCAGTATTCTCTTAATAAAAAGTTTAAAAAAGGTACTAAGAAAGTATCTGTTAAAAAACTTACATATACAACTAAAAAGCTAAAGAAGAAAAAGACTTATTATGTAAGAGCAAGAGCATATGTACAAAATGGAAAGAAGAAAGTATATGGTTCTTGGAGTAACGTTAAGAAAGTTAAAATCAAGAAATAAAAGAGAGGAGTGATTGATTTTATGAGGAAACAAATTAAAAAAGTGTTGGCAGTAGTTATGTCAATGGCTATGACAGTGGGAATGCTTCCAAGTATGACAATGTCAGCTGTCTCTTATACACATCTCCGAGCCCACGAGACGGAGCTACATCTCG
>ENA-OZAJ01000395-OZAJ01000395.1-human-gut-metagenome-genome-assembly--contig:-NODE-395-length-22749-cov-5.719485_pt1 | contig 22749 bp, 16 predicted proteins | sample MGYA00243301_ERZ653499 | MGnify/ENA primary metagenome ERZ653499 (study PRJEB26926, sample SAMN06165039) | human gut metagenome | biome: ENVO:00009003; feature: ENVO:2100002; material: ENVO:00002003... | reverse complement strand
CTTCACAAATTTCTTTACAAGTGCCTTTTTGTTCTTCTTTGCTGTCTTCTTGCTCTTGTAAACTGCCACCTGATAGCCCTTTACTCCCTTTATCTTCTTAAGAGTAAGTTTTGCTTTTGTAGCTGCTTTTTTCTTTGCTATAACTTTTGCTACCTTTGCCTTTGCAGGTGCCTTTACCTTGATTGTAGGTGCAGCTGTTGTTATATCCTGCTTAGATGTCGTTTCAGGTACCTTTGTTGTCTCATCTGCCTTAGGTGTTGTAAGTGCTTCTGTTGTCTCATCTGCCTTAGGTGTTGTAGGTGCTTCTGTTGTCTCATTCTGAGTTGTCGAAGGTTCCGTTGTTGTCTCGGCAGACGTTGTGCTTTCCGGTACTGTTGTCTCAGGTGTTGTTACTTCTGGTGTAGTTGTCTCTGAGGTTGTTGTTTCCTCTTGAATTAAATCGCTTACGAATACAGCGTCCACTCTGTCAAGGCATACATAGGAGCCATTTGTCGCTCCTGTTACATCAATTGTATTTGCGCCTTCTTTAAGCTCTGTCAATATTAAGTTGCTCTGTCCAATCTTCGCCCAGTCTCCTGTTGATTCAAGTGAAAGTTTTTGCCAGCTTCCACCATTTACTCTTACATAAATATCCGGTGTTCCGTCTGTTCCATAATTAACTTCAATATTATACATACCGTCTTTTGCTGCTGTTACAGGAACAGATACATATTTAACATTTGAGCCGTCTTCTGCGATTGCCTCATCACCAAGATTAACATTCAATCCTTCTGCATATGCATTATTTGAAAACTTGCTTGCCCATGTTGTAATCTGCACAATTTTTCCGGTATCTCCACCGTTTACAATTGTTCCATTCTCTACTTCAAAATGCGAAAGTGGAAGCGGATTTGCAACATTTAAAAATTCTGAAATCTGTGCACTCACAAGTTCTGATAAGTACTGATGTTCTTCTGCATTTGGATGACCGCTCTGTCCGTTTACTACATCAGGGAATGTTACAAATGCAATCTTATCATCTCCGGATGTTGTTTTATAATTTGCTACATTTTCTTTATATTTTTCAATAATCTGATAGTTTGAATATTTATCTGCACTGTCATAGTTAGGATAATTACCATATGTCATAACAATGTAAGCTTCAGGATATGTTTCTCTAAGTTCAGCAATAAATTCCATCATATGTACAAACACTTCATCTACTGAATATCCCTGTGCTAATGCTGACTTACCAAAATCATTATTAAAGTTTGTAATAATTACATCAGGTATATATGACGCTGTATCGTATACTGTCTCTTTATCTCTGAACCAAGACTGGTATCTGTACATTTCTGCAAGCTGTCCTTCCTGTGAGAAAGCCCAGCCGTTTTCACCTAATGTTCCCTGTGTACATCCACGGCCTGAGCATGAAATCTGCTGCCATGTTGCATTGTAAGCTCTGCTTATAACTGATGGGAATGCGCGGTAGCCGTCTTCTGCTCCCGTATTCGGGTCCATCTGATTTCCACAGGTACTTGAAGCACCGATAATTAAGAAATTGTAATCTGTTTCAATCGGCGAAAGTTTAGCATTCTCATCATACATTAAGTAGTTAAGCTGTGCCAAACCTGTCATTGCTTCCTGTGTCTTATAAACTTTAATTGTATGTTTTCCGTCTGCAAGATTTTCTGCAAGATAGAGATTTCCTCTCTTTGAGTTTAACGGCATATATGTTACTGTTCCGTCAACATCCACAGCAAATTTCTCTGTGCCTGTTGTCGTAATATTAGCTCTTATTGAACCTGCACCCTCATATACAAACTCAAATCCTGCACCTGTATAATCAAATGTAACTGAATCTTCTAAAACTAAGTTTCTTCCTCTGAAACTTACAGCTTTTTCTTCCTGTAATTCTTTAGCTGTCTTCATTACCTGTCCCTCCTCCGGCGTGTCCGGAAGAACAATTTCTTCAGGGTCTAATGAAGGCTCTTCATCTGTCTGTTCCATTACAATCTTATCTAAGATAATCCAGCCTGTATCAAGAGAACCTGTTATTGTAATCTTGTTTTCACCTTCATTTAAAACAACTACTGCATCTTCTACTGCTGTTGTTGCCCAGTTTCCGGTACTCTGGCAATGACGCATCTGCCATTCACCGTCATTTACCTTAACACCAATCTTTGTATCTGCACTGTCTGTAGAGAAGTAAATATGCATCTTATAATTTCCGGCTGTTTCTGCATTAACTCTATAACTTAAGCTCTTTGCTAAAGACATATCGCCGTTTACATTTTGGTTCATTTTTTCTACATATTTTCCACCGGAAAATGCAGGATTTTCACCTATCTGACCATCTATAAATTCTGCTTTTTCTGCTTCAACTGTTCCCACTGCCGGTGTTGGAGCATATGTAGTAATCTCTTCTGTAGTCGCTTCTTCTGATGACTTTGTCAACTCAAAATAGTCAAGGTTAATCCATTCCCAGCCCATTCCTGAATACCAAATATTGCATGCGCCTGTTACATCAATTGTATTAGCGCCTTCTGATAATTGAACTTTAAGGGAAATTGTTCCTACTTTATCCCAGCCTGCTGTAGGCTCTGCTAATGTAGAACTCCATTCTCCACCGTTAACTCTTACGTCAATGTTACATGGATGATTTGCTTCGCCACCTGCATATGCAATAATCATATCATAAGTTCCTGCGACTGCTGCATTGACCTTTGTTGTGCAGTAAGCACGTCCATTATTTGGCCAAGTATTCATATTTCCAACAGCTTGTCCGCCTGAGTATACACTATTTTCAGATATAGCATATTCTTTCTCAGCTGAACCCTGTGTGAAAGAAACAGCATTTTCAGCTTCATGTCTTCCTTCTGCTGCCGGATACTGTGACGCATCTTCTGTTGTTGTTTCTGCATCGTCAATTTCTTCTGTAATCTCAATATAATCAAGATTAACAAAAACTGTTGCGTCATCTATTGCATTCTTGACTGTAATCTGATTTGCTCCGGCATCCAGTTCGAGCGACGTCTTATAAACCGTAAATGTATTATAGTCTCTGTTATTTGCAATTGTTGTTGTAACCGGTGTTCCGTCTCCTACTGAAACTTCCAATGGAACTTCTGTTGCTGCAGCACCTGCCGGAACAGAGCTTACTGCTGCATTCATGGCCACATCATATGTACCGGCTTTTGCAACATTTACTGTGTAAACTGCATAATGCCCTGTATACATTGTTACTGCCTTACCGCCCGAAGCGTTTGTTGTGCCTGTATGGATTTTCTTGGCATTAGTCACATCACATACTTCACTGTTTTCTGATTCGTATCTTGTCGTCTTTACTGCTGCGCTTGTATTGGTTAACTGCAAATTAGGAACTAGTCCTGCTGTCATTGCAATAACTACAATCCACGCACAAATTTTCTTGTAACTTTTCATTACACTATCAACCTCCTGATATATTTTTACGTTCTTATTTTATTCGGACACAATTAAAAGTCCGCAATAATGTTAGCGTTAACATTATTATAACATAACCTCCATTTTTTTCAAGATATATTTATCTTTATTCTGCTAAAATCTTATCTTTATTCACCCAAATAATAACCTGTAAAATATTTTTCCAACAGCGGCTTTACAAACTTATTTTCAACCATTTCAGACTGACTGCTCCATTTGCGTTTTATCTCTTCGTAGCTATCAGTTTCTGCATTCACTTTTTCACCAATAGTATTGTAAATTCCCCAGTTATTTTTACCGTCTCCTGTAACTTTATAGCTCCAAGTTGTGTATGAACATTTTCTCTTATTCATTTCACTTAATGCTAATTTCCAAGACTCCATATTATCAAAAAACATTGTTTCACCAATATACGTAGGCACTCCGTGTTCTGCATCGTCAGCCAAATCAAGTTTTAATTTGATTCCCTCAAGCTGTGCTTCCGCATCATGCTGATCTGTATAGTTATACTGATGATATTCATAAACAACATTCGTCCATCCGTATTCATTTGGATTAGGGAGATTTATCGGGTCCCATTTAGCTTCCATAATTATAATGTGCTCTGTATCAATTTTTCTGATTGCCTTATATGCCCTGTCATAAATATCCCAACAGGTTCTACCTGTATTTTCCGGGAGATCACAATATGGCTCATTCAAAAGGTCGTATCCTGCAACAACCGGATTTCCCTTATAATGCTCCGCTATTTTTTTCCATAATTCTATATATTCTTTTTGATTTTTTTGTTTAGCTTTTCCATAAAAGAAAGCTGCACCCTGTGTAGTATCTCCTGAATGGTCTTTTTCATTTTGGGAACCCTGAGCTCCATGCATATCCAAAATAACATACATTCCTCTTTTGCCTGCTTCTTCTACAAACCAGTCAACTCTTTCGAATGCATTCTTACGCATACTTCCATCATCATTCAAAAAATTCATGTATGTAAAAGGAAGTCTTATAACATTCATTCCAACGTTTCTACAATTATCAAAATCCTTTTCCGTCCAATAGTTATCCTCATATATACTGATAAGTTCTTCTGCTTTATCTCTGCCAAACCTGTCCGTGAGCACTTTTATAAGTTCTTTCTGACAATGAACATTTGGCGTATCATTTGTCGGGCACATCCAAAATTCCTGAACAAGCCATCCTCCGGCATTAGTTCCTCTAAGAATAATTTCTTCACCCTCTGCATTTTTTATTTTTGTCCCATCCGTCTTTAAAAAATCCGTATCTTTCAATTGACCTTTCTCCCATTTTTGTCTGCTGATATCATTGCCGTCTTGTTCAGTTTTACCGATGCCGCATGCAGTAACTGTAACTCCCAATATAACCGCCGACAATAAAAGCACTATTTTTTTAATCATAGCAATCCTCTCTGTAATTATAAAATGCACCCGGATTCAAACCGGGTGCATTAATCATTCTATAAATCTTTTTTAATAAAGTCCGGTCCAGCCTGCGTCTGAATTAGCAACATTCTCCTCGAAGTCATCAAGAATACCGCTTGTTGTAATAACATCTTTTGCGTCGAATTCTACCAATTCAGCCTTTGGGCTTGTATATAATTCTTTCATTCTTTCTACCTCCTTATTTAGCTGCTGCAAATTTATCAACAAGTACCTTGTCTGCGTCTGCAATGTTAGGATATCCTGCATTTTTGATTGCTGTCGCAACATACTTAATGCTTCTTGCTCCTGTCATTTCTGAATATACAGCCTTTTTACCACCGTCTGAATATGTAATTATTACATATGCTTTTGCAATGAAGTTTCTGATATAGTTTGATTCTGCAATCTTCACGATTGAAGCACAGTATGTTCCAGTCTGACCATTATACCATGTTCCGTCATTTGGAATATTTTTAAATGTATACTGGCTGTTAATGAATAATTCAGAGTTTCCAAGCGTCTCATAAAGGTCATTTGCTGTAATAAGCATTCCCTCTGTAATTACTGTTGACTTTACTGCTTCCATATTATCCGATGTTACTGTTGCCTGGAATCTGATTCCGGCTCCCTTATCATCATTTAGAAGTCTGATTCCGGCGCCCTGTTCAGCTGTTACTGATAATGTATTTACTGATGTAAATGCAATGTCACTGTTAACTGTTACTGTTGCGCCCGGTCTGTACATAACTCCGTCTGAGTAGTATCCGTACTCTGCTGTTGTTGGAAGTGTATATGTAGCGCCAGCTTCTACGTCTGCAACTTTTGTACCATCTACTGTTACTGTCTTTGTTGTAACTGAAGGCTCATCTACAACAACGCTTCCTGTTGTAACATCTGGTTCATTTGTGTAACCCTTTAAGCTTACTGCACTAACTTTAACATTTGCTGCTTCACTTGCTGTGCCATCGATGTATCCCATCAGTATTGCCATCAAAGCGTTAGCATTAGCTGCCTTATTTGCTTGGAACTTAAGAGTAACCTCTACTGTCTGACCTGCTTTAACACTTGTTACAAGCCCTGCAAATTCTGACCAGTCTCCACCTGCGTTTGCATCACTCTGAACTAATAATCTGAAGTTTTTGTCAACATCTGATGTTACTGTATACTTAGCAACATACCATTTTGCATTTTCTAATGTAATACCATTCTGTACTAACTGGTAATCATAAGTATTTCCACCTGTAACTGCATCAACCTTGAAGTCAATAGAACCATCACCGTTATTTACAGGTTCTTTAATCTGTGCTTCGTTCCAGTTGTCTGCTCCGTTGAACTCAACGTTCTTTAAGATTTCTTCACCATCAGCTACAGGAGCTGCTGTTGTTGTTTCTGGTTCTTTATCAGCCTTAACATAAATTGTAACTGTTTCGTTACCATAGAAATCTACAACTGTCAACTTGTTATATCCTTCCTTAAACGAAGTTTTAGGAATAATAACCTGTGCTCCTCCATCCGGTTCCAGCGCCACATCATTTAATGTTACTGAACTGAATTTGGCTGCAAGAGCAAATGCTGCATAAAAATCGTCTGTATGCATTTCCGGTTTAACAGATACCTTGTCAGCTTTTCCATCGGCAATATAATATGACAATGTTGTTGAGTTTGTTACTGCTGTCCAATCTGTGATTGTTGAAGGATCAAACTCTTCGCCTGAAGGTGTTGTTGTCTCTGCCGGTGTTGTTTCAGCTGGTGTTGTTTCAACCGGTTTTGTTGTTTCTGAAGCATCTACTCCATTTGCATTTGCAACCTTAACTGTTGCTGTTCCGCCTGCATATGTAATTACAATTTCATTTGTCTTTAACGCAAGTGCTGACAGATATACTACTGCACCTGCTCCCTGAACTGCTGAACCGTTTGCTGTATCTCCATTAACTGCAACTGAACTTATTCCTCCTGCTACAGTCATATAGATACCTTTTTCAGCTGCAAATCCAGGCTGCTGGATATTAACGATAGATGCTGTTGTATTGTCATCATATGAGAATCCTTCTCCAAGGTCAACCCAATTAACAACTGAAGGATCTCTTGTTGTCGTCTCACCTTCTTCTTCAATCTTAAGTGTTGCATTACCTGTAAGAACAGTACCCGGATTGTTTGAATCCTCACCTGTAACAACTATCTGATATTCGCCTGCTCCTAAACTTGACACTTCTGTCAATGGAATAAACATTCCATTTGTACTTTTACCATCAACAGCAACTGGATTTCCATCTACTGTTACTGTCATAGTATCTACAACAAGTGCTGTACCCCATGCAAAATGAATCCTTGCACTGCCAAAGATTCCCTGACATGTAAAACCAACAATGTCTGTTGCACCATCTGTAACAGTATAAATCATCCCATCTACTGCTACCGGAGCTGCCGCTTTAACATTGTTTGCGTTGTAAACTGTGATTGAGCTTACAACCATTGCAATTGCACTTACAATTGCAATAAACTTTTTGAAACGTTTGTTCATTTCAAATCTCCTTTCTTATTTAAAATGTATTAGATTCTTATGAATAAATACCCCTCTGTCCGTAATCTAAGCCTTTACTCACAATCTAAATTCTATTTTATAAAAAATGCCACTCGTTTTATAGTATCTTTTTTTTAGTTTGGTGGCTTTTTTAATAAAAACACTTTTACTATTTTTTCACTTTTTTAACTTTTGACCATTGGGTATATATCTTTTTTCCGTCTATATACTTGTATGCTCTGAATTTTATATAATACTTTTTATCCTTTTTAAGCTTTTTTAATTTATAGCTGTTTTTCTTTGTAAATGCTGATTTTGCAGACTTTTTCATCTTTTTGTCAGCAGCATACCTTATTTGGTATTTCTTTGCATCCGCCACTCTAACTAATTTGATTTTATTTCTTGAAATCTTTTTAAATTTTGGAATTATAACGCGAAAAGCCGCCTTCCTGCTCTTAGCTGACAAGGTCGCCATACCGCTTCCATAATCACCTTCCGCCATTGGATATTCAGAATAAAAAATATCCGTATTATAATCCGAAAGTCTTGTATGATACAAAAAATTATCACTCTTTAAAAAATAAGCGTATTCTTTTCCTGCCGTTTTGTATTCGGCGTCCCATGTGGAATCTAAATTATAATAACAGTCTCCTATCTTAACAATATTCCATCCATGCATTATATCCATGCCTTTTCCATATCCCGGAATCAGTCTCACGGAAATTCCTGCTTCCTTGAGCATCCTGTACATAAGCTGGGCATATCCCTGACAAACAGCTTCTTTTTGGAACAGTGCTGACCATGCTGTATATACAATATCTTTATCAAGATTTTCTGAATACTTTACATTACTGCATACATAATCATAAACTGCCTTAACCTTTTCGTATTCAGTTGTCTGTTCTGTAAAGCCAAAGCCTGCTATAATTTCCTTTACTTTATTATCAACCTGTATTTTCTGTTCTAATGTAGTAAAATACCAATATTCAATTTTAAAATTATAATAATAGTATCGTTTCTTTCCTTCTTTAATTATTCTGCTGTTATAAGACGGATACTCTCTGTTAATATCCCAGTGCATATAATCGCCTTCATCACCTCTTGAAGTCTCTTTAAGCAGTTCCTCTTCGAACTGTTCGAATACTTCAACCGCATTAGAATTGTCCGATTTCACATAAGCTGAAATATAAGCTTCATGATTACGCAGCCTTTCTCTTGCAATATCTGCCGCCTCAGAAACAGGTTTATATTTTCTTTTTTTTGAAGGAGACATCCCTTCCAGCCTTGGTTTTAACAATGCTGGTGTATCAGATGTACGCATAATCATACTATTTTTTGATACCGGAATGTTTTCTACTATAGCATCTTGTTTAATAGTTTCTGCCTCTATCTGTTTTGGCAAAACTATGCTTTCTGTATTTATTGATATAATCGAAAGCGCTGCAATAAGCAGCGCCGTTAATAACTTCTTAAAATTCATTCAAACTCCTTTGTATTTCCCACAGTGTTGTAAATTACTTTTTATATTTGGAACTATATTTTTTACCGTCATACTTTAATTCCCTAATCATCTTTTTACCACCCTTTAATGTGTATGTAAACTTTTGGTCATGGAATTTTTTAAGCTTGAAATGTAACTGATATGTTCCAATAACAATTTGTGTTACACGATTCTTCGCACTGATAACAGTATCAAATCCTAAGTATTTATTATTCTTATCTATAATTCTCAAACACATTTCACCCTTATACAAAAGTGCGGATATTGTAATTCTATATGTTGTCTTTTCTCCGTTAACTATACCTTTGTGTTTCCACACGCCAAGCCAGTATTGAACCTTATCATTAAATTGATACATCTCTTCATAAAGTTTGGCTGCAGGTTTATAACTTTTCTTAATTGTATCGAGCAGTTTCATAGAGTCTGCTATCTTTCCCTGCTCGCCCAGTTTGACCGCCTGATTGTAAACACTCTGATTCAAATCTGCCGCTTTTGTGTATTTTGAAATGGTATTATATATATCCATTCCTTCCTTTGTCTTACCGCTGTCAACTAAGGATTTTGCATAACCATAACCATACTCTCCATACTGCGCCTGATAGGATGCGTCTTTTGCATAGACATTCTTGATTGCATTCCATGCATTTTCGTATTTTCCCTGCAGGTAGTAAATCTGTGCCATTGAAGCACTTGCCTTGTTTGTCAAATTGAAATCTGACGCCGCATTTGCACTGGATTTTAACAGCTGCATCGCCTTATCATAATCCTTTTTTTCCAATGCTTCCGAACCTGCATAATAATCAAGAAATGAACCTGACATCTTTCCATAATCAGATTCTGCATCTGCATCATGACCTTTTGTAAAACAATCTGACGCTTTCTTTTCATCACCACCGCTAAGTGCCTGTAGTCCTAAATTATAATATGCCTGCGCAAGATAGCTTTCACTCTTCAAAAATCCATTAAGCTTTTCAAATGAAGCCGCTGCTTTATCATACTGTTTTGCATTAATGTACTTCTTTGCTTCTTTATACTTTCCATTCGGAATAAAAAATGCTACTACTGAAACTACTGTAATAAGAGCTATCATTCCTATTGTGATTCCGGCAGTTATATACCTCTTCTTAACTGCTGTCTTTCTTTCAGAGCGTCGGTCTTCGCTTGCCCTTTTTCGTTCTTCATTCTGCTGTGCTATTCTATACTTCCTCTTAGAATCTTTAAGAATTTCTTTTGTATCTTTATACCATACAACTCTTTTGAGTATCTCAATACCGTCTCCTATACTCGCCGAATCGTCTTTAGATACATTTTCTTTACCCTGAATATAACTGTCTTCATAATCTTTTGCCTTAGCCTCGGCAAAAAATTGAATATCTTCGATTTCTCCGGCACTCTCATAAAATGCTTCTTCCTTTGACCAGACAGTACCATCTTCAAATTCTACGCTGTTTACCTGTATAACAAACTGCTCTGCATCTTCGTTTTGTACATGAATTTTCGCAGACGCACCTTTAGACGCCATGTATTTTTGCCCCAAAGCTGCATACTGGTGTTCAATCTGTTCCATATTTCCTTCATCGTCAGAAGCAAACACCGTTATATTAACATTATTTATTGTAAGCTGATTGATATTGGTAAAACTTAATGTGAGTCTGTTTTTGTTGCTTACCATGTCTCTTTCAAGAATCCCGTTCTCAAATATTATCGGGCTTCCGTAAGTCCATAAGTTTTTGTCTAACGTTACAAGTGTTTTGTAGCGTTTGTCTTGCTGCTCAGAAACTGATATATCTTCTGTGTGTTCAGTTTGCACCACATCTTCCTTTAATTCCTGTTCTTCCGAAATCTGTGCCGGTTTTTCGTCTCTTTTTTTATTTTCTTCCATCATAATCTCCTATACTTTCTTCTTTTTGTTAAAATCTTATGATTTCATCTTTTCGAATTTATTTTACTATTCACCAAAATTTATTTTAACATATTTAACTATGCTTATCAACGTTCAACATAATACACCCCAAATGTAAGGATTTTTCTCCTCACGTTCAGGGTGTATAAAAATTTATATTAGATTTTTAGGAATTGTCTTACTATTTCTTAATCTTAACTTTCTTTGTTCCGGACCATGCTCCGTATTTTTTCTTTCCATTTACAATTTTGTAAGCTCTTATTTTAACATGATAAGTTTCTTTTTTCTCAAGCCGCTTAATTGTAATGCTTCGTTTTGTTGTATTTTTACTAAGATATCCGTGGAATTTTTTGTTATCACAATAACGAATTTGGAAACCTTTTACGTTAGACATTTTCTTTATTGTAATTTTTATTTTTCTGCCTTTTATGTTCTTTAATGACTTGATAGATGCCTTCTTAGGTGTTGCTTGTGCTGCTGCTCTCTTCGCCGCTTCTTCTGCAGCTTTTTTTGCCGCTTTCTTTGCATCTTCCTCTGCCTTCTTAGCGGCTGCTTCCTCTGCCGCTATCTCTGCCGCAGTCTTGTCACTGTAATACCTTACATAATCTACTTCCATTGATGCTGGTAAATTTGCTGCATTAGGTACTATATTATTTGCAAGATTACCACCACATGCAACATTCAAAAGAATATAATAGTTATTATGAGCCTCTGTCATAAGAGGATTTGTTATGTCTATTACTCTTGAAGCAATCTTTCCGTCATAATAAAATACAAGCTTTGTGTCTGTCTTATAAACTCCATATGTATGCCAGTCGGTCTTTCCTAATCCGCTGACTCTGTATGAATTGGAATAATTATCTTTTCCTGCCGCATCCGCGTAGTGGAAACAGTTCTGTGCAAAATCTCCTGTATTCCACGCTTCCATAATGTCAATCTCTCCACAGAAAGGCCATCCCTTAGGCTCATTTGCCCCCAACATCCAAAATGCCGGCCATATACCGTTAACAGAAGGAAGTTTGATTCTCGCTTCCACATATCCGTATCCCACTTCAACTTTGCCTGCTGTCTTGATACGGCCTGATGTAAAATCACATCCTCCTATTTTTTCTGATTTTGCAGTAATCTTTAATGTTCCATTACTTACATTCACATTTTCCTGACTCTCTTTATAGTACTGTAGTTCATTATTTCCCCATCTCCATAAATTTCCGTCATCACCGTTATTTCCAATACAATAACTCCAATTATTTGTATCTAACGCTGTCCCGTTAAATTCATCTGACCAGCGGACTTTCATATTACTTTTATCTATATATTCCGGAACAGATAAGGCTCCGAAAACACTAATGCTCATACCTAATGTAGCTGCTAATGTTAATGCTGACGCTAATATTTTCTTCATTATATCCTCCTATGCTAATATATCTCTTTATTATTTGATTTCTGTCGTTTTGAATTATAACAAGTGCTCTTTCTTTTCTCAATATCCACAAAAAAATCAAGACCTAACATAAAAAAATGATACCTATCTTTGTCCCAAGTAAACCACTTTCAAGATAAGTATCATTTTATATTTTAATTACTAATTTATTTCTTAACTGAATTTTATATTACATATACGAACTTATTTTGCAACTTCATTTTGTTCTATTATGTGTCCCTCCAAATAACTTTGAGCATTCTCCAAAGTAGTATAGCTTATTGCTTCTAAAGCTTCCTCTGTAAGGAAAGCCTGATGTGAAGTCACGATAACATTTGGAAAAGACAATAACCTTGACGTTATCGATGTCTGCATTATATCATCTTCTCTGTTTTCAAAAACATTTTCCGTCTCTTCCTCATACACATCAAGTCCTACACTGTGGAATTTGTGTGCTCTGATTCCTTTTATAAGGTCTTCAGTATCAATGAGTGCTCCCCTCGAAGTATTCACGAGAACTACATTATCTTTCATTTTTTTAATTGTTTTTTCATTTATCATATGATACGAATCATCAGTTAACGGACAGTGAAGCGAAATCAAATCGCTGTTCTCAAGCACTTCGTCTAATTTAGCATACTCCACAAAATCCAAATCGGGATTCTGATAAATGTCATATGCAATCACTCTCATTCCAAATCCCCTGCATATCCGGCACATTGCAGCTCCAATTTTCCCTGTACCGATTATCCCTGCTGTTTTATTGTGAAAGTTAATTCCCGTAAGTCCGACAAGACTAAAGTTATTTTCTCTTACTTTAATGTAACCTTTGTGAATGTGCCTGTTACATGCGAGCGCAAGTGCCATCGCATGTTCTGCCACAGCCTCCGGTGAATATCCCGGTACTCTCAGTATCGTAATATCATGTTTTTTTGCCGCTTTCAAATCAACATTGTTAAATCCCGCACATCTCATAAGAACAAGTCTTACACCCTCTCTTGCAAGAACTTCAAACACCTCTCTGCTTAAATCAGAACTTACAAAGGCACATATTGCGTCAAATCCTGCTGCGTATCGTGCTGTCTTGACGGAAATATCACTTTCAGTGTATTCAATTTCTATATCCTTATATTTAGGAAGTATCTTATCAAAAGATTCTCTGTCATATTTTTTAGTATCATAAAATAAAATCCTCATGCTATTCACCCCTGCTTTCTGCCGTTCATAAATACTTCTATACCTACTTAAATTTTATGCCGTATTATATCACTCCCGGCTGTGTTCTATTTTCTGCTCCAGCATCATATCTTTCACTTTCATGAGACGAATTTGTGTACTTCTCTCATTTTCATCCAACTTCATTGTTATATACTTTATATTGTCCAATGCTTCAGGAATTATTACATGTTCAAGCGCATTTACTCTCCTTCTCGTTTTTTCTATCTCAGCCGCCATAAGCTGGCAGGATTTTTCTACCTCTGCCAGTTTTAGCATGTCTTCAAAAACTGTGCTCAATGAATAAACTGCATCATCAAGGTCTCCTGCAGTAAATGCATATCCATAAGAATAAATGTCTTTTTCTTTTAATTCATGCAGCACAGAAAACTCAGGAATTTCTACACTCATTACATTTTTAACTTTTTGCTCTATCTCAAGATTCTTTTTTGATGCCATTAATGCAGTATTAAGAACCTCTTCACTCATTCCTGCTCTTGCAATGGCAAACTCCATGTTGGCAGCTTTAAGTCCCGCTTCTACTTTAACTCTGAGCTCCATATTCTCACGTATTAATTCCATAAACTGACGCACGAGTTCATCTCTCTTGTCTTTTAACAGCTTATGACCGCGAGTTGCAGAAACCAATTTCTTTTTTTGTCTTGTAAGTTCCATTCTTGTTGGATTTACCATAATACGCCTCCATGAATCTAAAAAATGAACTGCGAAACCTTAACCGCTTTTTTATAAGCCGTAAAGCTTGAACAAGTTTTGATATTTGCAAAACTTTAACATCTTCTTAGGATTCACTAATATAATATTCTTCCAAAAATTTATCATCTATACGCTTAAGTTCTGACTTCGGAAGCATTGATAATAACTTCCAGCCGATGTTCATTGTTTCTTCTATAGAACGGTTTGCATCGTATCCCTGCGACACATATTCTTTTTCAAATTCATCCGCGAATCTTGCATAAATCAAGTCGATATCCGATAAAGCAGCCTCACCGAGAATTGTCATAAGTTCCTTGGCATCTTTTCCACGTGCATATGCGGAGAACAACTGATTCATTACATTGCTGTGGTCTGCTCTTGTCTTTCCTTCTCCGATACCTTTATCTTTCAGTCGTGAAAGCGATGGTAATACGTCGATTGGCGGTGTAACACCTTTTCTGTAAAGTTCACGGCTTAAGATAATCTGACCTTCTGTAATGTATCCTGTAAGGTCAGGTATTGGATGTGTCTTGTCATCTTCAGGCATTGTAAGAATCGGTATCATTGTGATACTTCCGTCTCTGCCACGCTGACGGCCTGCACGTTCATATAATGTAGCAAGGTCAGTGTACATATATCCCGGATAACCCCGCCTTCCCGGAACTTCCTTTCTTGCCGCAGACACTTCTCTTAATGCGTCAGCATAGTTTGTGATATCAGTTATGATAACAAGTACGTGCATACCTTTTTCAAAAGCAAGATATTCTGCTGCGGTAAGCGCCATACGCGGTGTTGCGATACGCTCTACAGCCGGGTCATTTGCAAGATTGATAAACAATACTGTTCTGTCAATTGCTCCTGTTTCTTTGAAACTGTTTATAAAAAAGTTTGATTCTTCAAAAGTAATACCTACTGCCGCAAAAACTACTGCAAAAGGTTCATCTGTTCCGATAACCTTTGCCTGTTTTGCAATCTGTGCCGCCAAGTTTGCGTGTGGAAGACCTGACGCCGAAAAAATCGGCAGCTTCTGTCCTCTTACCAATGTATTAAGTCCGTCAATTGCTGAAATTCCTGTCTGAATAAATTCTGAAGGGTAATTTCTCGCTGCCGGATTCATTGCGATTCCGTTAATATCTTTTCTCTCATCCGGAAGTATTTCAGGTCCGTTATCTATAGGATTTCCGAGTCCGTCAAAAACTCTTCCGAGCATATCCATTGAAACACCAAGCTGCATACTTCTTCCTAAAAATCGCACCTTACTGTTTGATAAGTTAATTCCTGTGGAATCTTCAAATAACTGTACTAAGGCATTTCCACCGTTTACTTCCAAAACCTTGCATCTGCGGACTTCTCCGTTTGCAAGTTCAATTTCTCCCAATTCATCATAAGTAACGTTCTCCACATCTTTTACAAGCATAAGCGGTCCGGCTACTTCCTGAATGGTTCTATACTCTTTCGGCATATCAGAATTCCTCCTTTACCAGTGTATTTGCTACTTCCTGTGCAAGTTCATTATTTATTCTCTCAAATTCTTTATCAAGTTCATCTTCATGAGTGTATTTGAAACGGCCTATTGCTTCACGTACAGGAAGTTTAACCAGTTTTTCAACATCTGCACCTTCTTTAAGAGCTTCTGCTGATTTGTCATAAAATCCTAATACTAATTCCATCATCATCATCTGTTTTCTAAGTGATGTATAAGTATCTACATCATGAAATGAATTCTGATGAAGATAATCTTCTCTTATTGAACGGCTTGCTTCCATTTTAAGTCTGTCAGGCGCTGAAAGTGCATCCATACCAACCATCTTTACAATTTCTTCAAGTTCTGATTCTTCCTGCAGCAATCCCATAAGCTTCTGTCGCATTGAAAGCCATCTTTCATCTACATTTTCTTCAAACCATCCGCCTATGCTGTCCACATAAAGCGAGTAGCTTGTCAGCCAGTTGATTGCAGGGAAATGTCTCTTGTATGCAAGATTTGAATCAAGTCCCCAGAAAACTTTTACGATTCTAAGAGTTGCCTGCGATACCGGTTCTGATATATCACCACCCGGAGGCGATACCGCGCCTATAACTGAAAGTGCCCCTTCTCTTCCTTCTTTCCCTAATGTAATGACATCGCCGGCTCTCTCATAGAACTGTGCCAGACGGCTTCCTAAATATGCAGGGTATCCTTCTTCACCCGGCATTTCTTCAAGACGGCCTGACATCTCTCGAAGCGCTTCTGCCCAACGTGATGTTGAGTCTGCCATTAATGCAACTGAATATCCCATATCTCTGAAATATTCCGCAATTGTTATTCCTGTATAAATAGAAGCTTCTCGTGCTGCAACAGGCATATCAGATGTATTTGCAATAAGAACTGTTCTCTCCATCAATGAATGTCCTGTCTTTGGATCTTTTAATTCCGGAAATTCATTCAAAACGTCCGTCATCTCGTTTCCACGCTCACCGCAGCCGATATATACTACGATGTCAGCTTCTGCCCACTTTGCAAGCTGATGCTGAATTACTGTCTTTCCACTTCCGAAAGGTCCCGGAACTGATGCAACACCGCCTCTTGCTATTGGAAATAGTGTATCTACTACTCTCTGTCCTGTAATAAGCGGTTTGTTAGGGGCTTTCTTTTCCTTATACGGACGCCCTTTTCTAACAGGCCACTTCTGCATAAGTGTAAGTTCCTTATCTCCGTCTTCTGTCTTAATAACAGCAACTGTTTCAGTTACATCATATGTTCCTGCATTGATTCTTGTTATTTCGCCTTTAACTCCGTATGGAACCATTATTTTCTGTGTAACTATAGGAGTTTCTTTTACTGTACCTATCACATCTCCGGCTTCAACAATATCACCAACCTTTGCATCAGGAACAAACTCCCATTTTAATTCTCTTTTAAGAGAAGGTACCTGAACTCCTCTCTTCAAAAGATTTCCTGAAACCTTCATGATGTCGTCAAGTGGTCTCTGTATACCGTCATATATACTTCCTATAAGTCCAGGTCCAAGTTCAACAGACATCGGTGCTCCTGTGGACACAACCGGTTCACCCGGTCCAAGTCCTGCAGTTTCTTCATATACCTGAATTGACGCTTTATCATCGTGCATTTCAATAATTTCACCTATAAGATGCTTGTCACTTACGCGCACCACGTCAAACATATTTGCGTCACGCATACCTTCTGCGATAACTAATGGTCCGGCTACTTTTTTGATTACACCTTTGCTATATTCCATGTCTTTCTTCCTTTCCAGTTTTTCCGGATTTTTCGGATTACTTTCTGTTAAGTTTTTATTGGATTACTTTATTTTAAATATTTTATTTATTTCCAAAAATAATATCTGAGCCTATTGCCTGCTCCACGCAGTCTTTTACTCTCTGAATACCTGCACCTGTATTCTTTTGTACACCGGGTATTAATATAATTGCAGGAGTAACCAGCTCTCTGTACTTTTCTATTTCAGTATTTATTTTTTCTGCCAGCGATTCCGTAATATATATAATCGGATAACTGCTGCCTGCCAGTTTTTTCAGCAGATGAGCAGCTTCTATAGCCTCCTCCACCGGAAATGTGTCAAGTCCAAGTGCACCAAAACCGTATATACTATCGTAATCACCAATAACTGCCACTCTATACATACATTTTCCTTATCCTCTCTTTGATAAATTCATCGTCAAAACCGTTAAGTTTTCCCGAAAGAATAATTTTCACTGTCTTAATCTCATTTTTGCGTGCAAGCACATATGCCAAAATAGGTCCAAGGCTAAATGATTCATATTTCTGAGACTTCATCTCATCTATCACTCTGTTGTCGCACCAACATTCAAAAGCAGATTTTGATTTTTGAAGTGCTGTTACAGCTTCACCAAAACCAATATTGTCAAGATATGTTGTAACTCCTTCAAGTCCACTATCTGCAGCCTGACTTAATTCTGTAATATTAAGTCCCGGACAGTCAACCAATGCTTTCTTTGCAAACTCACTGTCTTTTCCTGCTGCCGCACATCTGACTGCGATTTTTATGTCTGCAATAAGCAGCTGCAATTTTGCGTAATCCTTTATAAAGTGATTTTCTGATTTTTCGCCTGCTGATTTTAGTGCCTCAAGCGATGCTTTATCAATAATAATATCGCAAAGCTGTCCATCGCCTGTCCTCAGCAAAATCTCGGTTGCCTCTTTTGCCGCATCAGACATATTATTAGGGAGCATATTGTAGTTACCCTGTCTGATACAGTCTTCTAAAAACTCCGGTAATAAAGAAGTATTGTCAAAATATATATTTTGGGTCTTTTGGTTTGTGCATACTTTTTTGATTGCCGCCTTTAAGTTATGAAACTCATTGCTTATTGTAAGAATTTCACATTGTTCTTTATCTTCAACAAGTTCATGTAAAATCTTATCTGCACGACTAGTCTCCATTTGAAGCATTTCTTCTAACGATTGTTCCGTATTTCCATTACCCCAGCCTTTGCTGCGCAAAAAGTTCATACAGTCTTCAAAATCACCGCACTGCAATAATGCATTCATTTCATCATCGGAAAATAATGAAGCTTCTAATGCTCTGATTCTGGCAACACCATAAGTATATGTTTGTTCCATTGCATTTCCTCCTAACCAAATAATTTACGGTTTGCAATGTCACGCAGTCTGCCCAATCCTGAGTCAAACAATGCTTTAAACGTACAATTTTCTTCTATATTTCCATATATCAGAATAAAACCGTCTTTAATCTGTGCCGGTCTATCTGAAAGTTCAAGGCTTCCGCCTGCTTTCTTAGCTATTTTTTTAATACTGTCTTTAAAATCTTGTGGAACTCTGCCTAAATCATTTTCGCTTAACTTCATAATTCCATTGTCTTTTTGAATGTTAACTTCAAGGATTTTTTCAAGCAGTTGAAAATATTCTTTATCAGAAAGATTTCTAATTTTTTCTTCCGCTGCCAAAATACATTTTGATATAGCTTGCTGCTTTGTTTCCAAAATAGCATTTCTCTCTTTAAAGTCCATTCCTGATTTTACCTTTGACTCGTATAACTCTCTGTCTTTTAAAGCCTTCCCGTTATACTCTGCAATTTCTTTTTCCACATCAGATTTGACTTTTTCCATATATTCAGTGCAGTAATCTTCGGATTTCTTTATGATTTCCTGCGCTTCTGCCTGCGCCTGCAGCTGAATCTGTTCTATTATTTTGTCCAAACCACTCATACCATTCTCCATTCCACGCTTCTCAAACTGTGGTGTAAGTACTATAGTTTCTCACTCTGCCACAAATAATTTTTGTTTTATCCTAATTGAATTCCGTTAACTGCAAGGAATGAAATAAGAAGTGCAAGAATAGCGTATGTTTCTACCATTGCCGGAAACAGCATTGCCTTAGCAAACTGCTCCGGTCTCTTTGCAACGATTCCGATACTTGCCGCTGATGTTTTTCCCTGATATTTTCCTGAAACAAGACCTACGATAGCGATTGGCAGACATGCCGCTAAAATCTGAAGTCCCTGTATTGCAGTAATCGGTACCGGATTTCCAAGAATACCTATTTTTGATAATGTCACGAAACCGATAAGCAGACCATAAAGTCCCTGAGTTCCCGGAAGAAGCTGCATTATAAGTACCTTTGCAAATTTACCCGGGTCCTCTGTCATTACGCCTGAGGCTGCCTGCCCTGCGATTCCTACACCAATAGATGAACCCATACCTGACATCAATACAGCAAGTGCTGCTCCAAGAAGTGCATAAAATAAACCTAAATTGTCAAAAAATGTTCCTAACGTCATATTAATTCTCCTTTACATTAACGTATTTTGTATTTGCTTTAAATGGTTTAAACTCTCTTCCGCCGCCCTCATAAAATTTGCCGAAAAATTCAACAAACTGTAGACGATTCGTATGAACATACGCTCCGAGAAGGTTAATTGCCATATTGAATGTGTGTCCAATAATAAACACTACTATAAATACAATCACTCCTACAACTGACTTTCCGCCCATTGCCGCCATTGTATTAATTACCTGTGCGATAACGCCTGTCGCAAGTCCCAATGCAAGCAGTCTGGAATATGAAAGTAAATCACTAAGCCAGCTTGTCGTATCATAAAGACTGTACGCTCCAAGCAAAAGTCTTTTCAGCGGATTCTTTGCACGTCTTCCTGCCATTAAGAGGATTCCAAGCATTCCGCCTATTGCCATTGCCTTTGACAGCATATTAAGCCAGTTTGGAAATACTACAATTGAACCGCCTGCCAGTGAAGCAAATATACTTGTCGGTATAAGCATAAGCAATAATCCTATTAAAAATACATACCAAAATACTACATCACATATAAATGCTGTTATGTCTTTTTGTTTAATCAACATATAGCCCTTAATTGCCAGTCCGGTAAACAAATGAATAATTCCGAATCCTAAGCAGTATATAAGCATCTGCAGAGAATTGGTTATCGGTTCAAACCATAATGCCGGTATTTTAATATTAATTCCAAAGAATGTTTTTCCTATAACCGTTACTGCATCCCCGAAATATCCGCCAAACAGTATTCCCCATATAAGTGTTGATATTCCGCAGTACATAAACATTCTAAGTGTCTTCTCCATTGTTTCTTCCATATTCGGAAACTTCTTTAATAATAAGAAACAGGCGAGAAACATTATAAATCCGTATGCTGCGTCTGATAACATTATTCCAAATAAAAAATAATAGAAAAACGCTGTGATTGTCGTCGGGTCTATCTCTCCCCGTGCCGGATATCCAAACGCCGTAACAACACCTTCAACCGCACCGCCTACTCTGCTGTTAGTCAAAAGCACCGGTACATCTTCTCCATGCTTCGGTTCTTCAAAATCAAAAACGAGCGTAAATCTGCTCTCTAATTTTTTCTGAAGTTCTTCGGCTTTTTTTTCAGGTATATAGCCTTCAATAAAAAAGGTGTGTTTCGATTGAAGCATGTCTCCCAGCACTCTATATTTCTGTGCTCTTATCCTATAGTAATCAGCTATCTGTCTGACCTCTTCTCTCTTTTCTGCTTCTTTTTCTATTAAGCCCTTCGTATTTTCTATATCTAAATTATATTCATTAATACTCTTCTGACGGTTTTCCACAGATTGCCGCGGAATGTGATGTGCCATTACAGGAGTTCTTCCAAAACTCAGTTCCCGCAAAGCCTTTTCAACAATATCCTGCTCTTCTTTTATAAATGTACACGTTACATAAGTCTGATATCTGTCTGCATGTACCACCTGCATATATACCGCTTCTGGAAAATCCTTCATATTTTCAAGCTTCTCTGTCAGCATTTCCTGAGTATAGCTGCCCATAATGCTGCCCACAATAAAGCCTGTATTTTTTGTTCCTCTGAAATTCATCGGGACATCCAATGAAACCCATGGCTCCAGTGCCTGTATTTCATCTCTGCATTTTGCAATAGCATTTTCTTTCTCTTCAATCATCTTCTGCTGCTGCAATATATCATTGATGAGTGACATTAGCTCCTGCTGCATCTGTGCCGTATTGTCATACTCGGCGCCGCTAATCTGTTTTTTGCCCTCAAGCGGAGCAAACACAGACTTGTTTTCCGGCGCATACATCTCCATAATGTCAAGTGCGTTTTCTGCCAACGCAGCATTTCTCTCAAAGATAGAAATCTGAGTTGCCGTATTCATTTTACTGAAAATTGAATCTTCTTCTATCTCCTCATGGATTTCCATGCACCCTTTACGCTGAAGAAGTTCAAGAATTTCTTTTCGATTTTCTTTCATTGCGCAAATGCTCACTCTGCGCATTTTCAAAATTGCCATATTGACCTCCTAATTATGCTAATGCATCAAAATGGTCTTATACTAAGGCTTCTATAACTGCTGTCACAGCTGCATCCATTTTCGCCTCTGCCTCCGAATTTAATTTTGCAATTATATCTTCCACTTTTTTATTATATTCTTCTTCATATTGCTTACATTTATCCACTGTGAGTTCCATTGCCTGTTTTGCATCTTCAGCTGCCGTATCAAAGGCTTTACTTCTGTATGCTTCACCCTGAGCCTTTATTTGATTTCTTCTATCCTGTGCGTTATCCTGTGCTGTACTTATTACTTTTTCTGCTTCAAGCTCCGCCAGACGTACCGCATCAATTGTTTCTTTTATCAAAAAGCTCACCGTCCTTTCCTGTATTGTTATATCTTTATTATTTGCCTTTACTTACAATACTGATACTAAAAATTAATGTGGTAATTTTTTCCACTAAATTCATATGATTCAATTCTATTCCCCCCATATACATTTGTCAATAAACGTAATATGACATCTGTCGTATATTATTACTTACAAATGTATGTTTAAAGTGAAGTATCTTTTTTTACACTCCCAATAAGAGTTCGCATGTGAACTCTCTTGTGGGACACGGGTTCGTAAGAGCAACTACTTTTTCGAGCTCCTATGCTCCTTAACGGAGCGTTTTATTATATCGGAAATTCGGAGGATTTTCCGATATAATAAAAAAAGACAGTGAGAGTTCTCTCCTGCCAGCTTATTTATTTAAAATATAAAATGCCTGTCCGATTTATTTATATATTAATAGCATATAACGGATATACTATTAACAA